>APMI01000101.1_pt1 | contig 74054 bp, 72 predicted proteins | sample 667938 | NCBI WGS metagenome assembly APMI01 (sample SAMN01084076, study PRJNA167559) | wastewater metagenome | biome: Wastewater | place: Denmark: Ejby Moelle, Odense | collected 2011-11-28 | reverse complement strand
TGTTCATCGAAAAGCACGGTGCGCGCCTTGTGACCCGGCCGATGAAAGGTACGGCGCCGCGCGCCAGCGATCCCGAGTCGTTGCGCCAGTCGGCGAAGAATCGCGCCGAGAACCTGATGATCGTCGACCTCCTGCGCAATGACCTCGGAAGGGTGGCCGAAACCGGCAGCGTGCGGGTCGAGTCGCTGTTTGAGATCGAGGCCTATCCCACGCTCTGGCAGATGGTCTCGCAGGTGGCCGCCGATGTGGGCGAATGCGGTCTGGCGGACATTCTGCCGGCGCTGTTTCCGTGCGGTTCGATTACCGGCGCTCCCAAAATTCGCGCCATGCAGATCATCGGCGAACTGGAAGACGAACCGCGCGGACTCTACACGGGCGCGCTGGGTTGGCAGGCGCCGGACGGCGATTTTCGCCTCAACGTGGCCATTCGCACGCTGGAGTTGGAATCCGGCGGGGGCGGCCGGCTGGGCGTTGGCAGCGGGATCGTCGCCGAATCCGATGCCGCCGACGAATGGCGTGAATGCTGGTTGAAGGCGCGTTTTCTCACCGAACTCGACCCCGGTTTCTGCCTGATCGAGACCTTGCGCCGGGAGAATGGCGTCTATCCACGGCTGGAAGGCCACCTCGGTCGTCTGCGCGCCTCGGCGCAGTGGCTGGGGTTTCGCTACGACGAGGCCGAAGTGCGTTCCCGTCTGGCAGCACAATCGTCGAAAGGCATTTGGCGGGTGCGCCTCACGCTGGCCAAATCCGGCGAAACGACGTTGGAATTGACTCCCCTGGCACCGGAATCCGGTGAAGAGCGGCTGGCGTGGCTCGCGGCCAATAGGATAATCGCCGACGACCCCCTGCGTCGACACAAAACAACTGCCCGTGCCTGTTATGACCGGGCATTGCGGCGCATCGCGGACGAGCCGAAGGTATTCGATGTGATCTTTTGCAACGAGCGCGGTGAAGTGGCCGAGGGCGCACGCAGCACGGTGTTCGTCGAGCGTGACGGTGTCTTGCTGACGCCGCCGCTCGCCTCGGGGGCGTTGCCGGGGGTATTGCGCGCCGAATTGTTGGCTTCCGGGCGCGCGCGCGAGGCGGTGTTGGGGCCGGTGGACCTGGCCAACGGTTTCTATCTGGGCAACGCCGTGCGGGGTCTAATCGCCGCGAGACTGGCGCCCTAACTGCGGCCGATCAGTCGCGCAATCATCTCGCCGGGGGTCGAGACGTTGAGGCGACGCATGAGCCTTGCGCGGTGCGCCTCCACGGTGCGATGGCTGATTCCCAGTTCGCGGGCGATCTGTTTGCTGGTTTTGCCGGTGACCAGCAATTGGGCGACTTCGCGTTCGCGGGCGGTGAATTCGACATTGACCGGGCGCGTGGTGGAGAGGTCTTCGAACATCCAGGTGGCGCAATCAAACGGATGTGCCTTGTCCTGCACGCGTCCCGAGACATGGCACCAGAACAGGCTTCCATCCTTGTGCATCATGATGCGCTCGTCGCTGTACTGGCCTTTTTCTATCAACACCGGCAGGGCGCGTTGGGCGATGTCCTCGAATTCGAGATCCGAGGCATACAGGTGGCGCAGCCAGGAGCCGATCAGTTCGGTTTTGCTGTAGCCGAACATCTCGGCAAACGCGGTGTTGCAGACCTGTATGACCCTGTGCCTCAGCACGCACAGGCCGACAGGCACCATTTCAAAAGCGAGCAGCGTATCGGCTATGGCGTTTTCGTTGTTCATGACAAAAGTTGGAACGGAATCATTCAATTATCGCGTATCAATGCGATCCGGCAATCCCCTAGGTAGAACTACGATAGGGTAATCGCACGACTGCACACTGCTCGCTACTCGGAATACCTTATTCGAGTTACCAATGCGATGAGGGAGTGGAGCATGGAAATCAAGGGATTAGTTGCGGTGATTACCGGTGGCGCCAGCGGCATCGGCGAATCCATTGCCAGGGAAATGGCAGCAGAGGGGGCGAAAGTGGTGATCGGGGATCTCGATCAGGTGGCGGTCAATCGCGTCGTCACGGAAATCACCGAGGCAGGCGGACAGGCAGCGGGGGTGCTGGCCAACGTGACCGACGAGAACGACATGGCGAAACTGATGCAGGCGGCAGTAGCCGCCTTTGGCGCCATCAACGTTGTGGTGGCCAACGCCGGAGTCATCCGGGATGGCGTCATGATCAATACCGACAAGGAGACCGGCAAGGTCAGGAAAGTGATGCCGGTGGAGGATTTCAGGTTCGTGCTCGACGTCAATCTGGTCGGCGCGTTTCTGACCTTCCGCGAGGGTGCGCGCCGCATGGTGGATAACCGGTGGCCGGGTGTGCTGATTGCTGTTTCGTCGATCAACAAGACGGGCCAGGTCGGCCAGATCAACTATTCCTCGACCAAGGTTGCCGTGGCTTTATGGCCGAAGATTCTGGCCGGGGAATTCATGATGAAGGGCATTCACAACATCCGCGTGGTCAGCATTTCGCCGGGCTATGTCGCGACTCCCATCCTCGCCGGTATGGACCAGAATGCGCTGGCCGCGATTACCCGCGATGTCCATATCCAGCGGCTGGTGCAACCGTCAGAAATTGCGGCGGCCGTGAAATTTGCGGTCGAGAACGACGCACTTGACGCGACCGATATCGAAGTAACCGGCGGCCTGTGCTACGCCAAGTCGCGCGCCAAGTGAGCGACCGGTGCGAATGGGAGGGATCATGAAACAGAACAAGGTCGTGACCGCCGATGAAGCCATCGCCGCGATCAAGAATAACGATGTCGTCTGTGTGACCGGTTTTCTCGGCGCGGGTACGGCGGAAGCGCTGATCATCGCGCTTGAGAAGCGCTTCCGGGCGACGGCTGCGCCGCGGGACATGACCCTTCTCTTCTCCTCCGGCCCCGGCGACGCCAAGGATCGCGGTCTTAACCGGGTGGCCATGGAGGGCCTGTGGAAGCGCGTTATCGCCGGCCATTACGGGTTGCTGCCGAAAATGGGGCAACTAGCGCTGGCCGAAGCGTTCGAGGCCTACAACTTGCCACAAGGCATCCTGACCAACTTCTACCGGGCGGTGGCAGGTCATCGCCCCGGCGTGCTGAGCAAGGTCGGCCTGGGGACCTTCGTCGATCCGCGCATCGAGGGCGGGCGGGTCAATGCGCGTGCTCAGGAACAACTTGTGGATGTGGTCTCGCTCGGCGGCGAAGAGTGGCTCTTCATGAAGTCTTTTCCGCTCGATGTGGCCCTCATTCGCGGCACTACGGCGGATGCGGCGGGAAATGTGAGTTTCGAGCATGAAATCCTCACCATCGATGGTCTGGCGATGGCTACCGCCGTACATAACTCGGGCGGAACGGTCATCGTCCAAGTCGAGCGGCTGGCCGCGCAGGGCGCTCTCAATCCGAGGGCGGTGAAGATACCGGGCATCCTGGTCGATTATGTGGTCGTGGCGCCACCGGAGAATCACCAGCAGACCTATGCCACGGCATACAGCGCCGCCTTTTCCGGCGAGTTGAAGGTCGATCTGCCGCCCAGGAGGGCGCTGGCGCTTGATGAGCGGAAGATCATTGCGCGCCGCGCGGCGATGGAGTTGGTGCCTTTCGACGTGATCAATCTCGGCATCGGTGTGCCGGAGGGAGTGGCTGCGGTGGCGAACGAGGAAGGCATCCTCGACGATCTGACTATGACCGTCGAGCCCGGTATCATCGGTGGCATGCCGACCGGTGGCCTCGATTTCGGCGCGTCGATCAACGCCGAGGCGGTGATCGACATGCCGGACCAGTTCGATTTCTACGACGGCGGCGGGCTCGATCTCACCTGCCTGGGCATGGCTCAATGCGACGCAGCGGGGAATGTCAATTCCAGCAAATTCGGCAAGCGTCTGGCCGGCTGTGGCGGCTTTATCGACATCAGCCAGAATGCCCGCACAGTGTTGTTCGTCGGCACTTTGACAGCCGATGGCTTGGCAGTGTCGGTGGCCGACGGCAAGTTGAAGATCGATCATGAAGGCAGGACGCGCAAGTTTGTCCAGCAGGTGCAGCAGATCACTTTCGCCGGCAGGATTGCTGCTCGGGGCGATCAGCGGATTTTGTACATCACCGAGCGGGCGGTGTTTCGACTGGCTGACGGACAGGTGGAACTGATCGAGGTGGCGCCGGGCATCGATATCGAACGGGACGTGCTGGCGCAGATGGACTTCCGGCCGGTCATGAAGAACGTCCGCGCGATGGACGCCCGAATCTTCCGTGAGGAGGTGATGCAAATTCGCTCCGCCTTTCTCGAACGGCACCACAAATAAGGCATCAGCGCTAACTGTAGGTAGGTCGGACGCCCGGGCGGGTTGAGTTTCGGGCGCATTGTTTCAGAGATGCGGGAGGAAGCGTGGCAAAGGCCAAAATCATCGGAACAGGGTTGTATGTCCCCGGCGCCGCCATCGCCAACAGCGAATTGTGGCAGTTGATCGGCGCTGAGTTCGATCAAGGCAAACTGGAGGAAAAGTTGGGTATCTTCAGGCGTCACAACGCCACGTTGCGGGGTCTGAAGGAATTTACAACTGATTTTGCCACTGAAGCCGCCAAGGCCGCCATAGCGCGTGCTGGCATCGATCCCATGCAGGTCAGTTTGTTCATCGTCGGAACCGATACGCCTCAATATCTGTCCCCTGGTTCGGCAGTGGTCGTGCAAGGCCGTCTTCAGGGTGGGCAGATGTTGACCGGTTGCTTCGACGTGAATGCCTCCTGCGCTGGCTTCACGACTTCGCTTGATATCGCGGCAAAAATGATAGCGTGCGATGCGAACCTGAAATATGCCGTTGTAGTCGGCGTTTACAACATGCCTGCATTCGTTCGTCCTGGCGACGCGTTTGGACATGCCATATTCGCTGACGGCGCCGGGGCGGTCGTCTTGCAGCGTACCGACGACCGCGACAACTCCGGGTACCTGGCTGGGCAGTTAATGGCGGACGGTACGCAATGGGATTTCATCGGGTTGTACGCAGGTGGCTCGAAATTTCCGATTACGCATGAGCGATTGGACAGAGGTGAATATGGATTGCAAAACCTGAAACCGCTGCCTGGTGATCGCAATGTAAAGCTATGGCCGAATGTGGCGAAGCAGTTGGTTGCCAAGGCGGGGTTGCGTATCGAGGATGTCGACCACATTTTGTTTTCGCAAATCAATCGATCCGTGATCGAAGAGGTCATGAATCTACTTGCTTTGCCGCTTCAGCGCACCACCACAGTGATGGATCGCTATGGCTACACGGGATCCGGAAGCGTGCCGATGGCGCTTCATCACGCTGTCGAGAACGGAAAGATCAAGGAAGGCGATACTGTCATGCTCATCGCATCTGGGGCAGGGTTTTTCGTTGGAGCCAATTTGTTCAGATATTAATGAGTCCGTCTGGTTTCTTGAAATATACGCGTATGTCATGTTTTTAGGGATGCGTAGTTCTACTAAGCGTAGCCGTACGAATATGGGAACTTTATGCAATAGGCTAACGTAAGGTCACCGGTCGGCAGCAGACCGGATATTGACTATTTGAGAGGGGGCGATCATGGCATTTCTGATTGTGTTGGCGTCTTTGTGTTTTCTGATGTATGTCGCATATCGAGGACACAGCGTCATTTTGTTTGCACCGATAGCCGCGATGGGTGCGGTGCTGATGACCGATCCTACACTGGTCCTGCCCATGTTCACCGGCCTCTTTATGGACAAGATGGTCGTTTTCGTCAAACTCTATTTCCCGATCTTCTTGCTAGGTGCAGTTTTCGGCAAAGTCATCGAACTGGCCGGGTTCGCAAAATCCATTGTTAGTTTCGTAATCCGCACGATCGGGCGGGATCGCGCCATTCTGGCCATTGTGCTGGCGTGCATTCTGCTGACCTATGGAGGCGTTTCGGTTTTCGTTGTGGTATTTGCCGTCTATCCATTTGCTGCCGAGATGTTTAGGGTGGGGGAAATTCCCAAGCGGCTGATTCCAGGGGCGATTGCATTGGGTTCGTTCACCATTTCAATGGATGCGTTTCCAGGCACGCCACAGATCCAGAACGTAATCCCGACCACCTTTTTCAAGACGACGATTTATGCCGCCCCATGGCTGGGCATTCTCGGCGGCACGCTGATCGTGATTGCGGGCATGGTCTATCTGGAATGGATGCGTCGTCGCGCGATGGCGGCAGGGGAAGGCTATGGCAGTGGCCACATCAACGAGCCCGAGTCATTCGATGATGGGCGTGATCACCTGCCGAATCCACTGGTGGCGATTTTGCCGCTGGTGATGGTAGCGGTTGCGAACAAGATATTTACAGAGATTATTCCAAGTGCATATGGCGAATCTCATCAATTTGTTCCGGCGGTGATTGGAAAGGCTGCGCCTGTCGTCCAGAAGATATCCTCCGTCAAAGCGCTGTGGGCAGTCGAAGGAGCATTGCTGATCGGGATCGCGATCGTATTCCTGTTCGCTTTCAAGCATGTCGTCCATCGCTTTGCCGAAGGCAGCAAAGCTGCGATAGCGGGATCTCTGCTAGCGTCAATCAACACCGCGTCTGAGTATGGATATGGTTCAGTGATCGCCGCTTTGCCGGGCTTTCTGATCATTGCGGATGCGCTGAGGAGCATCCCAAATCCGCTGATCAACGAAGCGATAACGGTGACCACATTAGCGGGCGTCGTCGGGTCAGCCTCCGGCGGATTGGGCATTGCTTTGGCGGCGATGGCAGATACATTTGTCGCAAACGCGAACGCTGCTGGAATACCACTGGAGGTGATGCATCGGGTGGCATCGATGGCTTCGGGGGGGATGGATTCACTTCCGCACAATGGCGCGGTGATCACCTTGCTGGCCGTCACGGGTTTGACCCATCGGCAGTCATACAAGGATATCTTTGCAATCACCCTATTGAAAACGATTGGGGTTTTCGTGGTGATCGGCATCTACTACACAACGGGGATTGTATAGGGGTGGCACTCGGTTGGCCTCTTTGCAGCGGAGCATGACCATGATCGTATCTCGACAGGTTTTCACACTACCCACTTTCAAAACCGCGTCCGGGCGCACACTCAAAGAGGTTCGCATCGGATTCGAAACGTACGGGACACTCAATGACGCGCGCGACAACGCCATTCTGATCTGCCACTATTTCGGCGGCACCGCGCACGCCGCCGGCAAATATCAGGGAAGCGATCCGTTGCCAGGTTGGTGGGACAGTGTCATCGGGCCAGGTAAGGTATTTGATACAGATCGCTATTTCGTCGTGTGCAGTGACGTGCTTTGCTGCGTTCCCGTGTTTAACGGCCATGTTGTTACCACAGGGCCGGCGACTGTCAATCCCGAAACGGGTCAGCGATATGGACTCGATTTTCCGGTCATCCGCTACGTCGATTTGGTCCGGGTGCAGCGGGCGTTGTTGCTGTCGTTGGGAATTGATAAGCTGATTGCAGTTGCCGGGCCCTCTGCAGGCGCGTTTCAGTCCTTGCAATGGTCGGTTGAATTTCCGGAGGCGGTTCCTCGGGTGATCGCGGTCGTATCACCAGGTATCGGCATGGACGCTTCCACTTTGGCAGTCTCCGATATGTGGACGCGACCAATTCGCAATGACCCGGATTGGCGCAACGGTCAGTATGATCCCGAGCATCCACCTTTGTCCGGTATCGCAGAAGCATTGCGCATTGCCGCTGTGTCGGCGATGACCGAACCGACGGTTCGCCTGACTCTCGGCGATTTGGCACCGGCCGACCCTGACAAGAGCCCGGCTGACTCCATCCTTAATGATTTCTTGTCTGCCAGTTTGCTAAGGCAAGTGGGTGTGGCGCAGGCGAGGATTATGGATGCAAATCACTATCTTTACCTTGTGCGCGCAGGGCAGTTGTTCGATGTTGAAGGACAGTTGGCTGCGGCAAAAGCCAAGTATCTGTTCCTGCCGGTGCGCACTGATACGATTGCCACAGTGCCCATGAACGAGGATGCCGTGGCCAAGGTTCGCGCCGCCGGATTGCGTGCAGAGATGAAGGTAATCGAGACAGCCGGCGGACATCTAGACGGATTGACGCAAGTTGCAACGGTGAATGAGACTATTTCCGCATTCTTGAACAGCGACTGAGCAGGTGGCAGCCAAGAAAAAATGGCGGCTTTACCGGGCCGCCATTCGTATATTGACCGGATGATTCACCCCAGCTTGATTCGCTGCGCCCGCAGTTTCTCCAGCAGCGCCGCAAACTCTTCCAGACGCTGCTTTTCCTGAGCGACGACGGCGGCTGGAGCACGCGCCACAAAGCTTTCGTTGCCGAGCTTGCTCTGCGCGATGCCGACCTGTTTCTCGATCTTCTCGATTTCCTTGTCGAGGCGTTCGCGTTCGGCAGCGACGTCGATTTCGACCTTCAGCATCAACCGCACCTCGCCGACAATGGCGACCGGGGCAACGTCGTCGCTCGGAATCTCGGCGACCAGCTGCACTTCCGAGAGCTTGCACAGCGCTTGCAGGATGGGCGCGAAGGAGGCGATGTCGTCACCGCCGCCAGCGACCAGCAGCGGCATGCGCTGGGCGGGCGAGAGGTTCATCTCGCCGCGCAGGTTGCGGCAGGCATAGGTCAGCGCCTTCAGGCGCTCGATCTTGCCTTCGCTGATCTCGTCGAGCTTGCCGAGATCGGCGCGCGGGTAAAGAGCCAGCATTACCGATTCGTGCGATTTGCGACCGGCGATGGGCGCCACCGTCTGCCACAGTTCCTCGGTGATGAAGGGGAGCAGCGGGTGGGCCAGGCGCAGCACGGTTTCCAGCACGCGTACCAGGGTGCGGCGCGCGGCGCGGGCTTCTGCCTCGGAGCCGGTGTTGATCTGCACCTTGGCGATTTCCAGATACCAGTCGCAGAACTCGTCCCAGACGAATTTGTAGATCGCTTGCGCCAGCAGGTCGAAACGGTAGTCGGTGAAATGTTGCTCGACTTCGGCCTCGACGCGTTGCAACAGGCTGACGATCCAGCGGTCGGCGAAACTGAACGCCAGACGCGCCTCGCCGTTCGGTGCGCTGCACGCGCCGCTTTCGGTCTGGACGTGGTCGAGCGCCAGATCGTGACCTTCCACATTCATCAACACGAAGCGGGTGGCGTTCCACAGCTTGTTGCAGAAATTGCGGTAGCCGTCGCAGCGGTTCAGGTCGAACTTGATATCGCGCCCCGGGCTGGCGAGGCTGGCGAAAGTGAAGCGCAGCGCATCGGTGCCGAAGGCGGGGATGCCCTCGGGGAACTCCTTGCGCGTCTTCTTGGCAATGCTTTCCGCCTGCTTGGGGTTCATCAGGCCGGTGGTGCGCTTCTGCACCAGCGCTTCGATGCCGATGCCGTCGATCAGGTCGATCGGGTCGAGCACGTTGCCCTTGGACTTGGACATCTTCTGGCCTTCCGCGTCGCGGATCAGGCCGTGCACATAGACGTGCTTGAACGGAATCTTGCCGGTGATGTGCTTGGTCATCATGACCATGCGCGCCACCCAGAAGAAAATGATGTCGAAACCGGTGACCAGCACCGTTGAGGGCAGGTAGAGATCGAGCGCCGGGTTGGATTTGGCCGGGTATTCCGGCGTCCAATCGAGGGTCGAGAAGGGCCACAGTGCCGAGGAATACCAAGTGTCGAGCACGTCCGGGTCGCGGGTCAGCGCGCCGGTGTAGCCGGCGGCGGCCGCCTGGGCGCGGGCTTCGGCCTCGTCGTGGGCGACGAAGGTTTCGCCGTTGTCGCCGTACCAGGCGGGAATCTGATGACCCCACCATAGTTGGCGCGAAATGCACCAGTCCTGGATGTTGTTGAGCCACTGGTTGTAGGTATTGACCCAGTTTTCCGGAACGAACTTGATCTCGCCGGAGGCGACGACTTCGAGCGCCTTTTCGGTGATCGATTTGCCGTCTTCACCCGGTTTGGACATGGCGACAAACCACTGGTCAGTGAGCATCGGCTCGATCACGACGCCGGTGCGGTCGCCGCGCGGTACCTTGAGCTTGTGCTTGTCGGTCTTTTCCAGCAGGCCGAGGGCTTCGAGGTCGGTGACGATGGCCTTGCGGGCGTCGAAGCGGTCGAGTCCCCAATATTTTTGGGGAATGAATTCCCATGACTCCTTGCCGGGAATCGGTTGATCATCAATTAGACGGCCAATCTCTCCGTCAGCGGAATAGCGCGATGCTTCTTCTTCGCGGTCGAGAATATTGTTTAGGGTTCCGCCTTGTATTTTTCCATCCAACGTCAGCACGTTGATCATCGGCAAACCATGCCGTTGAGCCACCGCATAATCGTTGAAATCATGCGCCGGAGTGACCTTGACGCAGCCGGTGCCGAATTCGAGATCGACGTAGGCGTCGGCGATGATCGGAATCTCACGCCCGGTCAGCGGCAGCTTCACGGTTTTGCCGATCAGGTGCTTGTAGCGTTCATCTTCCGGATGCACCATCACCGCCGTGTCGCCGAGCATGGTTTCCGGGCGGGTGGTGGCGACCGTCAGGCTGGCCGATCCGTCGGCGAGCGGATAGCGGATGTGCCAGAGGAAGCCCTCCTCCTCTTCCTGCACCACTTCCAGATCGGAGACGGCGGTGTGCAGCTTGGGGTCCCAATTGACTAGCCGCTTGCCGCGGTAGATCAGCCCCTCGTTGTAGAGTCGCACGAAGGTTTCGGTGACGATTTTGTTGAGGCCGGCATCCATCGTGAAGCGCTCGCGCCTCCAGTCCGGGCTGGTGCCCAGTCGCCGCATCTGCCGCGTGATGGTGCCGCCCGAGTATTCCTTCCATTCCCAGACTTTTTCGAGGAATTTTTCGCGCCCGAGGTCGTGGCGGGAGATGCCCTGTGCGTCCAGCTGGCGTTCGACGACGATCTGCGTGGCGATGCCGGCGTGGTCGGTACCCGGCTGCCAGAGCGCATTGTGGCCGCGCATCCGGTAGTAGCGGGTGAGCGCATCCATGATCGTCTGGTTGAAGCCGTGCCCCATGTGCAGCGTGCCGGTGACGTTGGGCGGCGGCAGCAGGATGCAGAAGGCATCGGATTTGTTCTGGTCGAGACCGGCGGCGAAATAGCCGCGCGATTCCCATTCGGGATACCAGCGGCGTTCGATGTCCGCAGGTTCAAAGGCTTTGGCGAGTTCCATGAAGGGGGCTGGAGGGCGAAAAGAATCAATTATACCCGGTGATCCGCCCACGCCTGCCTTGGTGTCTGCCGGTTAGGCGCAGGTGGCGCAGTGCGCTGTGACAAAACTGTAACTTTCGCTGCCTAGAATGGCCGGATTTACCTGTCCGCCAACCGAGGGTTCCTGTCATGAAACGTCGTGAATTCCTGCAAAAATCCGGTTTTTTGACCATGTCCGTTGCCGCACTGGGCCTGTCCGCGTGTTCCGACGGCGGCAGCGAGCTGGTCGATGGGCACAAGTTTCCGCAGAGTGTCGCCTCCGCCGATCCCCGCGAAGACAGCATCATTCTTTGGACGCGTGCCGTGCCGGTGGCGGATGACGACATCCAGACCTCCGCCACCGGCGATACGAACATTCGCCTGATGGTCAGCGCCGCCGACAATGCCGCCGGACTGGGCACCAACAACGCCCTGAACGGTGCGCTGGTGGCCGACGTCAGTCTGGTGGCGCAGTCGCGTTATGACCACACGGTGCGTCATAAGCTGACGGGGTTGCAACCGAATACGACGTACTTCTACCAGTTCTCGGTGGGGGCCAGCCGCTCGCGCATCGGCCGCTTCAAAACCGCACCAGCCGCCACCGCCACGCCCGCGCAACTGCGCTTCGCCATGCTGGTCTGCCAGGACTGGACGATCAACCATTGGGCCGGATTCACCGATCTGGTGGCGAGCGAGCCCGACCTCGATTTTTTCATCCATCTGGGCGATTACATCTACGAAACCGTGGGCAAGGATTTCCAGACCGGGGCGGTCGAGGCGCTGCATTCGCAGCTCAAATTCCCGGTCGGCACCGCCAATGCGGATGGTTCCAGCTATGCGACGGCGATCGACGACTATCGCTATCTCTACAAACGCTATCGTTCGGACGCCCGTTTGCAGGCGGTGCATGAGCGCTATGCCATGATCGCGGTATGGGACGACCATGAGTTTTCCGACGATTGCTGGGGCGACGCGGAAACCTATACCAACGGCACCTACAACGTTGCCACCGGCGCTGCCGATAACAATCACCAAACCGCGCGGCGACGCAGCGCCAACCAGGCGTGGTTCGAACATATGCCGGCGGATGTCACCTTCAACGACGCGGCGGCCGGTTTCCAGACCGTGCAGATCTACCGCGACTTCCGGTTTGGCACGCTGGCGCAACTGGTGATGACCGACCAGCGTCTGTATCGCTCCGATCATATCGTCTCGGAAGCCATTCCGAACCCGCTGACCGGGCAGCCCATCGGCTCCATCGGCAGCCGCTACATGGTGCCTGAGAGCCTGATTTATAACCGTATCGAAGCGGCCAAGGTGGCGGCGGGCACCGCCGCCGGCGACCCGCTGGCGCTGGTGTCGATGCTCGGCCGCACGCAGCGGGATTGGTGGAAGGGCAAAATGGCAGGCACGGCTACCTGGAAGCTCTGGGGTTCCGAAGTCATGCTGCTCAAGCAGGGGCTGGACGGGACAGCCGCCATCGCCACGCTGATCGCGCTACAGGGTTCGGGTGGCGCGGAACCGGCCTTCAGCGCGATTCGCGCCGACATCATCGCCAATGGCGCCAATTCGGCGTACATCCCGGCCAGCAAAAAGGCCGCGCTGGCGCCGTATTTCGACAAATATGTGCTGAACGCCGACGACTGGGACGGCTTCGACGCGGAACGACGCGATCTGATGGCCTATCTCAAGACCAATGGCATCAAGAACGTTGTGGCGCTGACTGGCGACATCCACGCCTTCTATGCCGGCGAAGTGCGCGACGACTATCGCGCTGCGGGCGGCGGCCAGGCGGTGATGACCGAAATCGTGACGGCCGGAGTTTCCAGCGATTCCTTTTACTCCTACTTGAAGAGCGCCGTCACGTCGCTTTCCGCCGATCTGGCGACGCTGGTGTTCTACCCGATCCGGGGTGTGCCGGTTACTGGCCTCGGCACGATCGATTTTGACGTCAATCTGCTCGACTTCACGCTGGCCAAGGCGCCGCCGACGCTGGACGGATTGAAGGCGCAGGCGCGTCATCCGCTGCGTGCTGCGTTGGGCGCCAAGGGGGTGCCGGAAGCGCAACTGGATGCCACAACCGATGCGGTGCTGGCGGCGATGGGGCAGGACCCGGCCTTCAACACGCAGTTGCTGGGTCTGGCGCGCGCGCTGGCCAGCCTGAACAGCAATCCGTGGCTGAAACATGTCGATACCGATGCTCAGGGCTACGGCATCGTCACCGTGACGCCGGCGGCGGTCAAGGTCGAACTGCGCAAGATGAACCGCCTCGTGGCCGGCAAGGCGCCGGCTGCGCCGATTGTCGCCAAGCGGGTGACCGCTACGGTGACGGCAGGGTCTCCCGGCGTGCAGATCAGCTAGCCGGGGTGTCCTCTTCGGCGCGGCGATCCCCAGCAGGCGTTGCATCGGCGAGAAAATCCCGGAGGGCGGCTTCGGCCGTTTCGTTCAGATTGTGCCGCAAAGTCGTGGCCAACCCGGCCAACGCCTGTTGCAGGGCGGTGTCAATCAGCGACGGCAATTCTGAGGCCAGACGTTCGCTGACATGGCGCGAGAGTTGCGCTGCGAGGTCGGCGGCCGTTGGTGCCGGCGCTGACGTATGGGCAGGTGTCGAAGTTGGAGTGGAGATCGGCGCCAGTGCTTCGACCGGGTCCGGTTCGTCTTCTGCCAGCACGGTGGTCAGCACCGGCAATTCGGACTCTGGCAATGCGTCGGTCAGAATCGGCAGATCGTCGTTCTGAGGCCGCCGCCTCTGCATCAGCGCATTGGCCCGAGCTAGCACGGCACTGCCGGCGAGAGCATCGACCGGACGCTCGGGCGTTGTCATGCGTGCTCGCTCAGATCGAAAAACTGCACGTCGTGCCCCTGCTCCTTGTAAACCCTGACGCGTTGCCGACCCGCAGCGCGGTCTTCGTCGTCGGTGCCGACAACTTCGATCAGGCTGGCGAACCTGGCCAGATCGGGCGGGGGCATTGCGCCAAGATTCATCAGACGGTTTGTCTGAGCAGGACTGTTGAGCTGGTTGCAGATCAGAATCGGCGTGTCGGCTGCCTGCGGGGCGTCGTCACGACAATGTGGAATGAAGCTGAGCGCTTGATGCGTCCACAGCCTCCGATCGAGCTCGCGGGCAGTTGTTTCGTCTGGCACATAGACCAGCACGGGTTTTTTCTGGCTGGCGGCCTTGCCCAGCAAGGCACAGGCGGCGGCCAACTTATCGGCCGCCCCGTGGTAGAAAAACACCTGCGTCAATTCAGCTTGCCGGCGAGTTTGAGCAAATAGTGGGTGAGCAGTGGCACCGGCCGGCCGGTCGCGCCCTTTTCCTTGCCTGACAGCCAGGCGGTACCGGCAATGTCGAGGTGCGCCCAGTCGTATTTTTTGGTATAGCGCGAAAGGAAGCAGGCGGCGGTGATGGTGCCGGCGGCGCGACCACCGATGTTGGCCATGTCGGCGAAATTGCTCCTCAGTTGCTCCTGGTATTCTTCCCACAACGGCATCTGCCAAGCGCGGTCGGCGGCATCTTCGCCTGCGTGCAGCAGGTCGCGCGCAAGCGCATCGCTGTTGGAAAGCAGGCCAGAGGCCACGCCACCCAGTGCGATGACGCAGGCGCCTGTGAGCGTGGCGACATCGACCACTGCTTGCGGTTCAAAGCGCTCGACGTAAGTGAGGGCGTCGCAGAGAATCAGGCGGCCTTCGGCGTCGGTGTTGAGAATTTCGATGGTCTGGCCGGACATCGACGTGACGATGTCTCCCGGTCGACTGGCGTTGCCACCGGGCATGTTTTCCACCGCTGGCACGACGACAATCAGGTTGATCGGCAACATCATACGGGCGACGGCCTTGAGTGTGCCAAGCACGCTGGCGGCGCCGCACATATCGAATTTCATCTCGTCCATTTCCGGGCCGGGTTTCAACGAAATACCGCCGGTGTCGAAAGTGATGCCCTTGCCTACCAGCACGACCGGTTTGTCAGATCCTTTCTTCCCACGATACTGGAGCACGATGAACTTGGGCGGCTGATGCGAGCCTCGTGCCACGGAGAGCAGTGAGTTCATGCCCAGCTTTGCCATCTCTTCGCGTTCGAGAATCTGGCAGTCCAGCTTGAATTCAGTAGCCAGTTCGATAGCCTGTTCGGCGAGATAGGTGGGCGTGCACACATTGCCGGGCAGGTTGCCCAGGGTTCGCGCCAGCGCCATGCCCTCGGCGATGGCGTGCCCTTGCACGAGGGCTTCTTCGGCCTGCGCGAGTTCGTTGCGTCTTTCGACCGCGAAGGTGACTTTCTTCAGCGGCCGGCGGATTTCTTCTTTCTTGCTCTTGAAACGGTCGAAGCGATAGGTCGCGTCCAGCGCGATCAGTGCGGCCTGACGGACGCGCCAGGCGGTACTGTGCTTGCGGACGGCCAGTTCGGTCAGGAAGAAAGTGGCGTCGAAGGCGCCGGTTTCGTTCAGAGTCTTGATGGCGGTGCGGATTGCGGCACCATATTCGCGCTCGCGGAATTCGCGTTCTTTGCCGAGGCCAACCAGCAGCACGCGGTCGCACAGGGTGCCAGGAACATGGTGCAGCAGCAGCGTGGTGCCAGCCTTGCCCTCCATGTCGCCACGACGGATGATGTCGGAAATATAGGATTGCGAGGCCTTGTCCAGCAATTCCGCAGCCAAGGTGAGCTTCCTCGATTCAAAGACGCCGACGACGACGCTGCCGCCGCGCTGCTTTTCTGGGCTACCGCTTTTTGTGCTAAATTCCACGAGCCGCTCCTGATTTCACAATAAATCGTCAATCTGGGGATTATCCCCGCATTTTGAAATTCTCGTAAAGCATGATTTTTGACCGCGCGATCCGGCGGGAATTCGTTCAATCGGCAGCGGGCATTAGTGTTGCGCTCTTGGCGATCCTGCTTTCGACGAATCTGATCCGTTTACTGAACGATGCCGCAGGTGGGCGTGTTGCGCCAGAGGCCGTGCTCGCCCTGCTGGGCTTCGCCGCATTGAATTTCCTGCCGGTGTTGCTGACGTTAACGCTGTTTATCGCCATTTTGCTCTGCCTTTCCAGAGCCTATCGCGATTCCGAAATGGTGGTGTGGTTCTCGTGCGGCCAGCCCTTGACTGCGTGGATACGCCCGGTAATGCGCTTTGCATTCCCGGTGGTGCTGGCGATCGGCCTGTTGTCGGCCTTTTTATCGCCCTGGGCGAATATGAAAAGTGCTGAATTCAAGGAAAAACTGGGCGCGCGGCAGGATGTGTCACAAGTGACGCCCGGTGCTTTCCGCGAATCTAAAAAAGGTGAGCGGGTCGTGTTCGTGGAGGCAGTGGGAAACGACATCACTCAGGTTCGTAACGTGTTTGTCGCGGCGATGCAGGAGGGCAAACTCGGCGTGGTGATGGCTGCCAAAGGGCATCAGGAGTTTGCAGCGAACGGTGATCGCTTCATGGTGTTGGAAAATGGCAGCCGATACGAAGTCGAGCCCGGTACGCCCGAGTTCAAGATCATGGATTTCGAACGTTATGCGCTGCGAAGCGAAGACGCCTCTATTCGCCCCGCGGACGCGATTCCGAACCGGACGCCTTTGTGGGATCTGATCCGCGATAATACGCGGGCCAGTCAGGGTGAATTGCTGTGGCGGCTGGGCATGCCGGTTTCCGCGGTTCTGCTGGCGTTGCTGGCAATTCCCTTATCGTTCGTCAATCCGCGTGCAGGTCGTTCGACCAATATGTTGATGGCGATCCTCATTTGGGCAATCTACAGCAACCTGATTCAGACCAGCCAGACTTGGGTGACTCAGGGCAAACTGCCATTCTGGTTTGCCAGTTGGGCACCGCACGCGGTGATGGGGCTGCTGATTGCGGCATTCTTTTACCGGCGGCTGAATGTGCGCCTGCCTTGGCAGAAGAGAAACGCATGATCCGGCTGAATCTGTTTCAACGCTACCTGATTCGGGAAACGTTTGCGGCCATTCTGCTGGTGCAGATGGCGTTTCTCGTGCTGTTTGCCTTTTTTGACCTGGTCAACGAGAGCCGAAACATCGGGCGCGGCGCCTATCAGTTTGCGCATGCGCTCCTGTTCATTTTTCTCAGTCTGCCAGGGCGAATCTATGAGCTGATCCCCATTGCGGTGTTGATCGGCACGCTCTATGCGCTCTCCACGCTGGCTCGCCATTCCGAAATCACGGTGATGCGCGCATCCGGTCTTTCGACACGGGAACTGCTGATGACGCTCTTTCGCGTTGCCGGCCTACTGGCGATCGTCACCTTCCTGATCGGCGAGGCCGTCGTGCCTTTTTCTGAGAAGGCGGCGCAAGACATGCGGGCGCGTGCCATGGAGCAGGTGGTGGCGCAGCACGGATTCGAGTCGGGGTTGTGGATCAAGGACGGTCAAAAGTTCGTCAACGTTCAGGTGGCGACGCCAGACGCGCGATTGCAGGGTATTCGTATTTACGAATTCGACCAGCGTGCAGCTCTCAAGTCGGTGAGCGAGGCCAAGGAGGGCTTTTTTCTGCCTTCAGGGCGCTGGCGATTGAGCGAAGTGGTCAGTACGGTCATTGACGGCGACAAGGCCAGCGTTGAGCACTATCCGGAAATCGAATGGCAGTCGGCGCTTAATCCTCAACTCCTGGCCGTGCTGATGGTGGCGCCCGAGCGCATGTCGCTCTATGGCCTGATCAACTACACACGACATCTTTCGGATAACCGCCAGAAAACCGAGCGCTACGAGATCGCCATATGGAAAAAACTGATCTATCCGCTCACCGCGCTGGTGATGGTGGCTCTGGCCTTGCCGTTCGGCTACAGCCACAGCCGAATGGGCGGCGTCAGCCTGAAGATTTTTGCCGGTGTGATGCTGGGCGTGCTGTTCTACATGCTGAACGGCTTGTTCTCAAGCCTCGGCGTGATCAACTCGTGGATTCCGTTTGCCAGTGCGGTGGCGCCGTCGGCGATGTTCATGCTGGCGGCCGTTGGCCTGCTGTGGTGGGTGGAGCGCCGTTAAGACGAGACGCTAGTCGATCCAGACAATACGGGTGCCGGCGATGCGGTCGTGCAGGAAACAACGGTCACGGTCGAAAAAAACCCAGATGAAACCAATCCCTCCCAGCAGCAAGCTCGCGCTGGCCGCCAAATAGCGTAGCAAAGCTTGGGCCGGTCGCAATTGCGGCTGGTCGACACCCACCAGACGCAGTCGCCAGGTACGCATCGGCAGGGTTTGTCCGCCGTTCAGCCAGAACCACAAAAAATAGAGGATCAACACTGCTTCGGTGTGAAGGATCAGCGCCGGACCGGTCAGACGCAGTCCCGCCGCGTAGAGCAGAGTTTGCGGAATCCAGAATCCGAGTAGGAGAACGCTGAACACGACCAGTGCTTCGTAGAGCAGGCTACCGAACAGGCGCCCGAGACCGGGCCGGCTCATCCGGGGTGACTGTCAGGAAGATTTGTACCCGACGATCCCGGAGCGGAAGTGGCTGGTGTGGGCGCCCCTGGCAACACCGCCCCAGGCGGCGCGCCTGTCGATGGAGGTATGACCGGCGATTCGGTACTGGCAGGTTTGGTCAGTGGTTTTTTGCCTTCTTTCAGGCGAGCCTTGTCTTCTTCCGGCAGGTTGGAATAGCTCTGCCATTTCTTTTCGACAAGCGCCTTCTTCTCGGGCGGAAGTTGTTGGTAGACTTTGAAATTGTCGCGGATCTTGTTGCGCTGGTCTGGTGTGAGCGCGGCCCAGTCGCGCATTCGCTGCTGCATTCGCTGCTGCTCGGCAGGATTCATTTGCGGGTAGCGACCTGCAATCCCTAGCCATTTCTTGCGGCGAAAATTCTCCATTTTGTCCCAATCGCCGGAAAGCGGGGCCAAAATGGTGCGTTGTGATGCATTCAGTTCCTTCCACACCGGTTGCGGCGGCGTGGCCAGCACCGCCGTCGGCGGGGCTGCCGAAGCGGTATGGATGAGGCAGACGAGAATCAGTCCTCCGAGGAGTCGTCCAGCCATGCGGCAAAGCCCTTATCGAGAAATGCTTCCGGCGGCACGTCATCGGTCAGCAAGGCGCTGTCGACATCTTCAAGATCGCTGACATAGACATGCGCGTGCCAGTATGAGGCAATGGCCATGCCGATCACCAGTGCGATAACCGCCAGAACTTGCCTAGCACGCTGCCGGTGCAGAAAGTCGCCGCTCAGCGCGGCAGTGCCCGAGCCTGTCATGACCATTTCCCGAGCAGGTTGTTTCTGTCGCATCAGGGCGTGATGACGCGCGGCTTCGAGGCGACGCTGCGCGGCCGGCGGAATGTTGTCGAGCCCGCTGTTCAGGCTCTGGCGAATTCGGTGGGCAATACGGTCTTCATTCATAGCTTGATTCCCTTCGCGGTCAATGCCGCAGCGAGGGTGTGGGTAGCGCGGGAGCAGTGCGTTTTTACACTCCCATCGGAGCAACCCATCGCCTCGGCGGTCTCCGCGACATCCATGTCTTCCCAGTAACGCATGAGGAAGGCTTCCCGTTGACGCGCCGGCAACTTGGCGATTTCTTCTTCGATAACAGTGAGGATTTGCGCCTGTTGGAGCGCACCATCCGGGGTATTGTTCAACAAGCCTGTCTGCTCGGCCTCGATGCTTTCCAGAGGATCGTGATCATCGTCTTCGTCTTTGCCGGAGAGTGATGACATCACTGTCGTCCACATCGATCTGACCTTGGTACGCCGGTAGTAATCACGAATGGTGTTTTGCAGGATGCGCTGGAACAGCATCGGCAATTCCTCGGCCGGGCGGTCACCGTATTTTTCTGCCAGTTTCAGCATCGCATCCTGAACGATATCAAGCGCCGCCTCTTCGTCGCGTACGGCAAATACGGATTGTTTGAAAGCACGACGCTCCACGGATTCGAGGAACGACGAAAGTTCACGCGGACTGGACAGGATCGTCTCCGTGCCGATAGAAGCTTGAATCTTGACCAATTCGGACCGGTCAATTAAGGTTACAAGCTTTTCAGCAACACTTTGTTGGGCTTATAAATGATGATCAGCGGTGCGGAAATTGTAATCAGGTGCTTGCAGGAAGAAAAGGTCGAATATGTGTTCGGGTACCCAGGCGGCTCGGTATTGCACATTTACGATGCTTTTTTCAAGCAGGAACAGGTGCAGCACATCCTGGTTCGCCATGAACAGGCGGCTGTGCATGCGGCCGATGCCTATTCGCGGTCCTCGAAGAAGGTTGGGGTCGCGCTGGTCACTTCTGGCCCGGGTGTCACCAATACGGTGACCGGCATTGCCACGGCTTACATGGATTCTGTTCCGATGGTCGTGATTACCGGCCAGGTGCCGACTGCCTACATCGGCCAGGATGCCTTCCAGGAATGCGATACGGTCGGCATCACGCGCCCCTGCGTCAAACACAATTTCCTGGTCAAGGACGTCAAGGATCTCGCCATTACGTTGAAGAAAGCCTTCCACATCGCGGCGACGGGTCGTCCCGGCCCCGTCGTGGTGGATATTCCGAAGGACATCACTGCCCAGATGTGCGAGTTCGAGTATCCGAAGACCATTCAGATGCGTTCGTACAATCCGGTTGTCAAGGGCCACCTGGGCCAGATTCGCAAGGCCGTGCAGTTGTTGCAGGACGCCAAGCGTCCGATCCTTTACACCGGCGGCGGTATCATTCTCTCCAACGCAGCCGAGAAGCTCACTCAGCTGGCGCATCGGCTGGGCTTTCCGGTCACCAACACGCTGATGGGGCTGGGCGGCTTTCCGGCCACTGACAGGCAATTCGTCGGCATGCTGGGCATGCACGGTACCTATGAAGCCAATATGGCGATGCAATATGCCGATGTGATCATTGCGATCGGTGCCCGGTTCGACGACCGGGTGATAGGCAATCCCGAGCATTTTGGCGAGCAACCGCGCAAGATCGTGCATATCGATGTCGATCCGTCGTCGATCTCCAAACGCGTGCGGGTCGATGTGCCGATTGTTGGCAACATTCCCGAGGTGCTCGACGAGATGTTGCGGCTGACCGAAGCCGACTTCAAGGTGCAGCCGGCCGTCGCCGAATGGTGGAAGCAGATCGAGGAGTGGCGCGGTCGCCAATGTCTGAACTACCGTCAGGGCGAACGCATCATGCCCCAATTTGTGGTCGAAAAACTGTATGAGGTGACGGGCGGCAACGCTTTTGTCACGTCCGACGTTGGTCAGCACCAGATGTTCGCCGCCCAGTATTACAAGTTCGATCAGCCACGGAGATGGATCAATTCCGGTGGCCTGGGAACGATGGGCGTTGGCCTGCCCTATGCGATGGGGGTGCTATTTGCCAATCCAGGTGCGCAAGTGGCTTGTGTGACCGGCGAGGGCTCGATCCAGATGTGCATCCAGGAGTTATCCACGGCGCGACAGTTCAACCTGCCGATCAAGATCATCAATCTGAACAACGGCTATCTTGGCATGGTGCGCCAGTGGCAGGAAATGTTCTATAACAACCGTTACTCGGAGTCATACGTTACGTCGCTGCCCGATTTCGTCAAACTGGCCGAGGCCTATGGGCATGTCGGCATCCGCATCGAGAAGCCAGAGGACGTGGTGCCGGCGCTGGAGAAGGCCTTCACCGAACACAAGGACGACCTCGTTTTCATGGATTTCATTATCGACCCGACTGCCAATGTCTTTCCCATGGTTGCTGCCGGCAAGGGGCTGACTGAGATGATTCTGGCGGAAGATCTGTAAGCGGACGAGGATTTTGAACATGCGACACATTGTTTCAATTTTGCTGGAAAACGAAGCCGGCGCCCTTTCCCGAGTGGCTGGCTTGTTCTCGGCGCGCGGCTACAACATCGAATCGCTGACTGTGGCCCCGACCGAGGATGCTTCGCTGTCACGCATGACCATTGTCACCCGCGGCTCGGACGAGGTGCTCGAACAGATCACCAAACAGCTCAACAAGCTGGTCGATGTCGTCAAGGTTGTCGATCTGTCGGAATCGGCACACGTCGAGCGTGAGTTGATGCTGATCAAGGTGCGCGCCAGCGGCAAGGATCGCGACGAAATGAAGCGCATGGCCGACATCTTCCGTGGCCGCATCGTCGATGTCACCGAATCGATCTACGTCATCGAGCTGACCGGTTCGAGTTCCAAGCTCGATTCGTTCATTGCGGCGCTCGATTCGAGCTTGATTGTTGAAACCGTCCGTACCGGTGTCTCCGGTATCGGTCGAGGCGACCGGATTCTGAAAGTCTGAGGCGGCGGGGAGCTTTTCCCCTCGTTCCTCACCCCTCACCCCCCGTATCGAAAGGAAAAAAATGAAGGTCTATTACGACAAGGACGCCGATCTTTCCCTCATCAAGGGCAAAAAGGTCACCATCATCGGCTACGGTTCGCAAGGACACGCGCACGCGCAGAACCTGCGCGATTCAGGCGTCGACGTCACCATCGTCGAGCGCGAAGGTGGTTCCTCTGCCCAAAAGGCCAAGGCCGCCGGCCTCAAGGTCGAAGCCCCAGCCAAGGCGATTTCCGGTGCCGACGTGGTCATGGTGCTGGTGCCGGACGAAGTCCAGGCGCAGGTCTACAAGGACATGATCGAACCGAACATGAAACAGGGCGCGGCGCTGGCCTTTGCGCACGGTTTCAACGTTCATTACAACCAGATCGTGCCGCGTGAGGATCTCGACGTCATCATGGTCGCGCCCAAGGGTCCGGGCCACACCGTGCGTTCCGAATACCTCAAGGGCGGCGGCGTGCCGTCGCTGATCGCGGTGTATCAAGATAAATCCGGCAAGGCGCGCGATATCGCCCTCTCGTATGCGGCGGCCAACGGTGGCACCAAGGGTGGCGTCATCGAAACCAATTTCCGCGAAGAAACCGAAACCGACCTGTTCGGCGAACAGGCCGTGCTCTGCGGCGGTGCGGTGGAACTGGTGAAGATGGGCTTCGAGACGCTGGTGGAAGCCGGGTACGCGCCTGAAATGGCTTACTTCGAGTGCCTGCACGAACTGAAGTTGATCGTCGACCTAATGTACGAAGGCGGGATCGCCAACATGAACTACTCCATTTCCAACAACGCGGAATATGGCGAGTACGTGACCGGTCCCGAAGTCATCAACGAATCGTCGCGCGCTGCCATGCGCGAGGCGCTGAAGCGCATCCAGAACGGCGAATACGCCAAGCAGTTCATTCTGGAAGGTCGCACCAACTATCCGTCGATGACGGCGCGCCGTCGCTTGACTGCTGCGCATCCGATCGAGCATGTCGGTGCCAAGCTGCGCGACATGATGCCGTGGATCAAGAAGAACAAGCTGGTCGATCAAACCAAGAACTGATCTGTGCCTGCTCGACGGGGCGTCGTTGCTCGCGCTGGCCGTACTTGACGTACTGTCTGCGCGCTCGCGCCTAGCTCCGTCTTCGCTTTGGGCGGTGTCGGCTTCCGAACCCGCCCAAGTTATTTTGAGGTTTGCATGAACAAATACCCGCATCCGATTCTTGCCCGCGAGGGCTGGCCTTTTATGGCCATTTCCCTGTTGCTGGCCGCCGGAATCACCTGGTGCTGTCCGGTCTGGTCTATTCCGGCCTGGATTTTCTTCGTTTTTTGCGTGCAGTTCTTTCGCGATCCTGCGCGCGAGATTGCTGGCGGTCCCAAGAGCGTGGTGGCGCCTGCGGACGGTCGCGTCATCGTCGTCGAAGAGGCTGACGATCCCTACCTGAACCGTCGAGCGCTGAAAGTAAGCGTATTCATGAACGTTTTCAACGTACATTCGAACCGTGCGCCCATCGCGTCTACCGTGCTGAAAAAGTGGTACATGCCGGGCAGTTTTTTGAACGCCGCGCTGGCCAAGGCCTCGCTTGAGAACGAGCGCTGCGCCCTTCACCTGAAGACGGAGGATGGTCAGGATGTCACCTGCGTCCAGATAGCCGGGCTCGTGGCCCGCCGGATCCTCAATTATGCAGAACCCGAAGCGATTCTTGAGAAAGGCCAGCGCTATGGCTTCATCCGCTTCGGCTCGCGTGTCGATCTTTATTTGCCGCTCGATACCCGCGTCAAAGCCAGCATCGGCGAAAAAGTGTATGCTTCTTCGACCATCCTTGCCGAACTCAACTGAACCATGCCGGAACTCAAGCCCCGCAAGGTGATTTTCAACCCCGAGCTGAAACGACGGGGGATCTACGTCCTGCCGAACTTGTTTACGACCGCTGCGTTGTTTTGCGGATTTTTTGCCATCGTCCAGGCCATGCAAGGACAGTTTGAAAAAGCGGCGATCGCAGTATTCATCGCCATGATTTTCGATGGCCTCGACGGCCGTGTTGCGCGCCTGACGCATACCCAGTCAGCGTTTGGGGCCGAATACGATTCTCTGTCGGACATGGTCAGCTTTGGAGTTGCGCCCTCGCTGGTGGCCTACGAATGGGCCTTAAAGGATCTCGGCCGTCTTGGCTGGATCGCTGCGTTTATCTATTGCGCCGGAGCCGCGCTCCGGCTGGCGCGCTTCAACACGACGCTCGAGGTGGTCGATAAGCGCTTTTTTCAGGGGCTGCCGTCGCCGGCTGCCGCCGCGCTAGTGTCGGGTTTTGTCTGGGTGATGCTCTCCCATGACGTAGCGGGCAGTGCCGTGAATTGGCTGGCGTGCTTCATCACCGTTTTTGCCGGCCTGACGATGATCTCGAATGTCCGTTTCTACAGTTTCAAGGATATCAACTTGAAGAAGAGTGTCCCCTTCTTCGCCATTGCTGCCATCGCCTTGGGATTCGCACTGGTGGCCTATAGCCCCGAAGTGGCGCTGTTTGGCTTTTTTGTGGTGTATTCGCTGTCAGGCTATGTGCTGGGACTGGCCGGCCTTATTCGCCGCCGCAGCGCAACGGCAATCTGACCAACAGACGCGCGCCGCCCAGCTGTAGGCTCGACTCAGCCAGTGCCCGCCCGCCATGTTGATGAGCGATGGCTTGGACGATGGCCAACCCCAGACCGCTGCCATTCGAAATGGAGTGCACGGGCTGGTAGAACCGTTCGAACACCCTTTCGCGCTCTTCGGCTGCAATGCCGGGTCCGCTGTCGTCCACAGTTAGCCAGGCCTGATCGTTTTCCATCCCGCAACCTACGGTGACCGCGCCATTGATCGGGGTGTATCGGATGGCGTTGTCGAGCAGGTTGCTCAACAGCTCCTGCAATAGCAAGGCGTTACCAGGAACACGGATATCGGCGATTTCGAAACCGAGATCGACATTCTTGGCAATAGCCCTCGGCAACCAGATTTCGGCGCATTCGCGCACAATATCCGCCAGCTTCACTTCGGGCATGACCTTGTTGCCGACGGGTTCGGCGCGCGCCAGTGCCAGCAACTGATCGATCAAGTGCGACAGTCGCCTTGTTGCCAGCAACAGACTTTTGAGTCTGTCGTCATCCGGGAGGGTGGGCTGGCGCAGTGCCAGTTCAACCTGAGCCTGGAGGGCCGCGACGGGTGTGCGGAGTTGATGGGCCGCGTTGGAAACAAAATGGCGCTGGCTTGAGAGCGATCGGTCAAGGCGGCCGAGCAGGGAGTTGATCTCGTCAACCAGTGGCTGCATTTCGTCAGGGACGATGGTCTCAACCGGGCTGAGATCGGCTTGCGACCGACCAGCCAACTGACGCTTCAGCTCGCCCAGCGGCGCCAGCGCGGAGCGGATGCCGAGGCCGAGCAGCATAACCGTGGCGACGATTAGCAACAACTCGGGCAGCAACATACCGAGCACGATGTCACGCACGATGGCGTTGCGCTTGACGAGGGTTTCGCCGACCAGCACCGTCATGGGCACCCCGTCTTGCTCGACGCGCAAAGCGGCGATGCGGATGGGGGTCTTTTCCCACTGCGCCGAATAGGAAAGCTGTTTGTCCTCGATTAACCGCGCCATCATCTTGGCATCGGGTAGAGGCAGGTCGACGCCGTGCAGCAGATCGCCGCTGGTATTGCGGACCGCGTAAAAGGTGCGGTCGTACTGGTCGGCCAGGAGAATTCTGCGCGCCTGGCCGCTCAGTTGCAGCGAGGGGTAGCCATCAATGATGCGAACCTGTTCCGCCAAAGCCAGCGCGGTGTTGAGCAGCGAGCGATCATAGGCCAGTTGCGCGCTGTGCAATGCGACTCCCAGCGCCACGCCTGCGCTGGCGACGAGAATGGCGAGCATCGCCGGCAGCAGCCGTCTGACCAGCAGGCGGCGCAGGCTATTCGCCACAATGTTCGGCCGGTTTCTCGAGATAGTAGCCCAGGCCGCGCACGGTGCGGATGGTGATCCCAGCCGGCTCCATTTTGGCGCGCAGCCGCGAGACGAACTTTTCAACGGCGTTCGGGGTGATGTCTTCATCCCACCCGTAGAAGGATTGCATCAGCTGCTCCTTGCTGACAATGCGATTGACGCGAGTCGCCAGAAACTCCAAGGCCGCCCATTCGCGTGCCGTCAGGTCGATGGCGTCGCCGTCCAGCCAGGCACGCCTGCCTTGAGTGTCAAGAACAAGCCTGCCCAGCTGAAGATGCGTTTCCGGTAGCGCCTGGCCGCGTCGCGCGATGGCGCGAATTCGGGCTTCGAGCTCGGTGAGCGCAACCGGCTTGACCAGAAAATCATCTGCGCCGAGGTCGAGCAGGCGCACCCGTTCGTCAATGGCTTCGCGTGCCGACACGACCAGTACCGGCACATGTTGTCGGCGCTGGCGCAGGCGCCGCAAAACTTCGCTGCCGTCGAGCCCCGGCAAGCCGAGATCGAGAATGCAAATATCATAGGATTCGAGCTCGAGCCAGCGATCCGCTGTCTTGCCGTCGGTGGCCACGTCGACTTGGTAATGAGCCTGACGCAATGCGCGCGCCAAGCCGTCGGCCAGGAGGGTGTCGTCTTCGACCAGTAATAAACGCATGGGTGTCGAGACCGGTGGGTCGGAGGCGCTACGATACCACTATCCCCATCTCCCATGCGCTTGTCCGGGCGTCCCTTGCGACGGATACAATGAGAGTTTGGCGATTCATGGCGCACGACGGTCTGTCCCGACTCGATGGAGGATGATATGAGAGAACAACTGGTCATTTTTGATACCACTTTGCGCGATGGCGAACAAAGCCCCGGCGCCTCGATGACCCGGGACGAGAAGATTCGCGTGGCGCGACAACTGGAGCGGATGCGGGTGGATGTCATCGAGGCGGGTTTTGCCGCCGCCTCGCCGGGAGATTTCGAGGCCATCGCCAGCATTGCCCAGGCCGTCAAGGATTCCACCGTGTGTTCGCTGGCGCGTGCCAACGAGAACGACATCCGTCGGGCTGGAGAGGCGATCCGGGCGGCCGCCTCGGGGCGCATCCACACCTTTATCGCGACCAGCCCCATTCACATGGAAAAGAAGCTGCGCACGACGCCGGATCAAGTCGTTGAGCAGGCGGTTCGGGCGATCGGGTGGGCGCGCGAATACACCGACAATGTCGAGTTTTCCGCCGAAGACGCCGGCCGTTCCGAACTCGACTTTCTGTGCCGCATCTGCGAAGCCGTGATTCGGGCGGGCGCGAGCACCATCAATATCCCGGACACCGTGGGCTACAACATCCCCTCGCAATTTGCCGAAACCGTGCGTCAATTGATCGAGCGCGTGCCGAATTCGGATCGGGTGGTCTGGTCGGTGCATTGCCATAACGACCTTGGTCTGGCAGTGGCCAATTCGCTGGCGGCGGTGCTGGCGGGAGCGAGGCAGGTCGAATGCACCATCAATGGTCTGGGCGAGCGCGCGGGCAATGCCTCTCTTGAGGAGATCGTCATGGCGGTGCGAACGCGCGCCGACATTTTCAAGCTGGAAACGCGAGTCGATACTAGTCAGATTGTGCCGGCTTCCAAGCTCGTTTCGCAGATCACTGGCTATCCTGTGCAGCCGAACAAGGCGATCGTGGGTGCCAATGCTTTTGCCCACGAATCCGGCATCCATCAGGACGGCGTGCTGAAACACCGGGAAACCTATGAAATCATGCGGGCCGAAGAAGTCGGCTGGGGGCAGAACAAGCTGGTGCTGGGCAAGCATTCCGGTCGCAATGCTTTCAAGACGCGCTTGCATGAACTGGGCATCGAACTCGGCAGCGACGAAGCGTTGAATGCAGCGTTTGCGCGCTTCAAGGCGCTCGCGGACAAAAAACACGAGATCTTCGACGAAGACTTGCAAGCGCTGATTTCCGATGAAGCGGTGGCGCTTGAACATGAGCGCTACAAACTGCTTTATCTGAAGGTTACTTCCGAAACCGGGGAGATGCCGCATGCACGCCTGACCTTGTCCGTCGACGGCGCCGAGCGCAGGGGTGAGGGCGATGGCGGTGGCCCGGTCGATGCGGCCTTTACTGCGATCGAAAGCATCGCCGCCAGCAGCGCCGAACTCCTGCTGTATTCGGTGAATGCAATCACGACAGGTACCGACGCGCAAGGCGAGGTCACCGTGCGTCTGACCCAGCAGGGGCGCATCGTCAATGGCAATGGGGCGGATACGGATATTGTTATCGCCTCGGCCAAGGCCTACCTCAACGCCCTGAACAAGCTGCATTCGGCGGATCGACGGCTGAATCCGCAGGGTGAAGTGTAGCCTCAGCCCGCCCGGCCCCGCGTCAGGCGACAATAAGCGACCACGCTGACGAACAGCAGGGTCGCCAGCGCGGTTTCCAGCACGGCCAGCGTTTGAGAAACGCCGTGCTCGCTGGTGGCGCGCACCAGGCCCTCCATCAGGTACAACAGCACGAATAGCGACAGCCACTGGTAGGTGTAGCGACGGCCACGCAGGATGCCGAACAGCGGTGCCAGCAGAAACAACCCCTTCAATACGAGCCAGGAACCGCCGGGCTTAAGCGGCGCCAGCCAGAGTTCCCAGGTGATGCAGAGAAAGATGAGCGCGATCAGCGAGGTGCTGGCGACGATTTGCAGGCGACGGATCATGGTCGGGTATTATACGGGCCATGTCTCATCGCCAACGCCACAAGAAAGCCGGTCGTCTCGCCGGCATCGCCCGTCGCTTTGACAACGAAAACATGATGCAAACGGCGGCGGCGCTGGCGTTTACCACGCTGCTGGCGCTGGTACCGCTGGTGACGCTGGTAGTATCGGTCGGTTCCGCGGTTCCGTTTTTCGATCTCCTGATGAAGCGTCTCGACGCGCATGTGCTGGGCGGCTTGCTGCCTCAGGGCTCGGCCGGAGTGATCGTCAGCTATGTCGGCAAGTTTGCCGACAAGGCGCGCAGCCTGACCATCCCCGGTTTGACGGTATTGTCGCTGACCGCCTTCCTGCTGCTGCACACCATCGAGCACGCCTTCAATCACCTCTGGCAGGTCAAACCGCGTCCCTTCTGGCAACGTCTCCGGCTCTACATCTTCGTGATGATCGCGTGGCCTTTCCTGTTGGGCGGGCTGGCGGCCCTGATGTCGTACGCGGTCACGGTCTCGCTCGGGTTCGTCCAGGAAACAAGCTGGGCGCGTCCTTTCGCCTACAAGGCGCTGTCGATAGTGCTCCTGGGACTATTCTTCGCTTTCCTCTACTATGCTGTGCCCAACGCCAAGGTCGGCAAGGCGTCGGCCTTTTTGGGTGGGACGTTTGCCACACTTTCTTTCGCGCTGATGCAGCGCGGATTCGAGTGGTATCTCGCTCATGTCGGCGATTTCAAGAGTGTGTATGGAGCGCTGGCGGCCATCCCCATCTTTTTGGTCTGGCTCCAGCTTTCCTGGGCGCTGGTTCTGCTAGGCGGGCTGATCGCGGCTAGTTTTTTTCGTCGGCCACGAGATTGAAGATCTCGATACTGCCGGTCTGTTCACAGACGCCGGCAGGGCGGAACTCGCGTACCTTCACATGGGCGTCGTCGAGCACCAGGGTGACGCGCTCCAAATGGCCGGGGAAACTCCCACACTGAACAACCAGCGCTTCCTGCGGGCGGATCGGCGGAATAGGGGGTAACAGGATCGCGGCGATGCGCGCCGACGTGGCGTCATCGCCGGGAAGCGCGACGATGGCTGGTTCCGCCGTCGGGGCGAGAATCTGCAAGCCCAGTTCGATATGTTCCGGATTTTCCGACAGCCCCCAGCGCACCAGGCAGATCGTCCAGGGGGCGGGTGGTTCGCCGCGCCCGACTTCGGCTCGCATCGCCACCAGGTCGCCGACGCGCAGGCTGACCGTCTTGCCCGCGACGTGCATCATCGCGCATCCATCCGGGCTCTCGTTGGTCACCATCCATTCACTGCCGGTGGTCAATTCGGCATCGGGATCGCGCAACAGGCGCCAGACCGTATTGATGCCGGCGCACAAGGTGGCACGATAGGTATGCCTTCGCCGCGGGAAGCGACGGCGCGGCGGGTTGCCCCAGCGCTCCGCCAGTCTTGACAGGATATTCCGGCCCGCCGGGGTATCGGCAAACGCAGGCAGTCCCAATTGGTGCGCGCGATAGCCTTTTTTGAGCGCATCGAAATGAGTCGCCGCCGAACGCGCGATCTCGTCGCAGGCGAAGTACCACAGGTTTGTCGTCTCGCCAGGCGGAGGGCGACGTTGAAGCGGCTGTGCAGGCGCGTCGCGCTCCGGGTCTATCCAGTAGGTGCCGGTGCGTGCGTCGGGTGGCGCATCCATCAGCGCGACCGCGTCGATGCCCTGCTGAATGTATTCAACGATAAAAGCCAGCTCGACCGACGAAAAAGTGGCTGGCTGCGATCCGGCCAGCAAAATGGCCGACAGATACACCTGCTCCAGTGTCAAGGGGTGACGCGGTACGGAATGGGCGGCCAGATCGTGCTCACGCGCCATGCGGCAAGCACGGTGGAGCATCTGCCAGAGACCGACTTCGGCTGGCGCCGCCGTCAGGTCGCTGATGAGGAGATGCGTCGACAAGCAATGCACGCTACGCCACAGTGCAGTGCCCGCTGCCCGCTGCGGGAGGTTCGGTGAGTGGAGCAGGTGGGTCAGGGCGTCCAGGTAATCCTGGGCAAGGGCTTCGAGCAGGGATTGCACGGCGCGAATGCGGAGCCTGGCCTTGCGTCCAACTGGCAGCGAGAGGGCATGTAGGGTCGGCAGAAAGACTTCAACGACGCGCTGCGCGTGATCGAACAGAAAATCCAGCAACTGGAGTTGTCTGGCCGGCTCGACACCCGCTGTCCTGAGAGTCTTCAGATGCTCGCGCAGCAGCTCGACATCGCTTTCGGCGGCATGGTCATGCGCCGTCGTGAGCCATTCGATAATCGGCCGTGCCTTGTCTTGTACCGGGTCGGAACGGGATTCGCTGAGCATCTGTGTTGGCAGATGTAAAAAGATGTAAGAATGGGAAAGAGCATAAAGAATAACTGCCTTCCAGACCAGCGCCAGGCGATGAACGGATGCGCGGCCGGCGCGAATGGTACCCGGAATGGTGCCCCGCGAACGGCGCTGCCGGTTCATTTGCCAAGTGGCTTGTTTTTCCAGCGAAAAGGCTTATAATCACCGCCTTTTTATCAGCTCGGAAAGAATACGATGGTTGTCATTCGACTTGCCCGTGGTGGCGCCAAGAAGCGCCCGTTCTACAACATGGTTGTGGCCGATTCCCGCACCCGCCGCGACGGTCGCTTCGTTGAGCGCGTCGGTTTTTACAATCCAGTTGCCGCCGCCACCGAAGAAGGCCTGCGCGTCAATATGGAACGTCTGACCTACTGGCAACAACAGGGTGCTCAACTGTCGCCGACTGCTGCTCGCCTGGTCAAGCAATACGCCGCCAAGCTGGCTGCCTGATCGCGGTTTTCGGCCATGGTCGTGCTGGGGAAGATTGTCGACCCCTATGGCGTGCGTGGCTGGGTGAGGGTGCATCCCTTCGCCGATGATCCGCAATCCTGGGGGCGAATGGCCTCCTGGTGGCTGGGCTGCGAGGGGCAGAACGACTGGCGCGAAGTCAAGGTTAGGGCGAGCCGGATTCATTCCGGCGAGTTGCTCTGTCAACTTGAAGGCGTGGCTGATCGAACCGCTGCCGAGGCGATGGTTGGGTGGCTGGTGGCCGCGCCGCGCGAGGCATTGCCGGCGACGGCGAAAGATGAGTATTACTGGGCCGATCTGATTGGCCTGCACGTGGTGAACACCGCCGAAGTTTCGCTCGGTCGGGTGGAAGGCTTGATCGAGACGGGCGCCAACGATGTATTGCGCGTTGTCGATGCCGCAGGTGTCGAGCGTCTATTGCCTTTCGTCGGTCAGGTAGTGTTGGCGGTGGAAAAGGAAAACGGCGTCGTTCGTGTCGACTGGGAACTAGACTGGTGATTCGCTTCGATTGCGTCACCATTTTTCCGGAAATGTTCGCGGCGGTGACGCAAAGCGGCATTACCCGCAAGGCGCTAGAAGAAGGGCGTTGGGCGTGGCAGGGTTGGAACCCGCGCGATTATGCGGAAAACGCTTGGCGGACGGTCGACGATCGGCCATACGGCGGCGGTCCTGGTATGGTGATGCAGGCGGCGCCACTGGAAAAGGCGATTGGTGCGGCAATAGCGGCACAGGCGGAGGCCGGTGTGGTGGCGAGTCGGGTGATCTACCTGTCGCCGCAGGGCGTGCCGCTCACCCATGAGCGGGTGATGCAGTTGGCCGGGGAACAGGGCTTGATCCTGCTCTGCGGTCGGTACGAAGGAATTGACGAGCGTTTGATCGAACGCTGTGTCGATGACGAAATATCGATCGGCGATTTTGTGCTGTCGGGCGGCGAACTGCCGGCGATGGCGCTGATCGACGCGGTGGTGCGGCAGTTGCCGGGGGTGCTTGGCGATGCGGCCTCGGCGGTGGAAGATTCGTTTGTTGCGGGCTTGCTGGACTGTCCGCACTACACACGGCCCGAGGTGTATGCGGGCGAGGCGGTGCCGGACGTGCTGTTGTCCGGCAACCACGAGAGAATTCGGCGCTGGCGGTTAAAACAGTCGCTGGCGCGAACCGGGAAGCGCCGCCCGGAGCTGTTTGCAGCATGGTTGGCGCACCGCGCGTTAAGTGCGGAAGAAACGCAACTCTTGGCCGAAATTTCGGAACAAGAGCAATGCGGTGAGTAAATTTTTGACAATCTAACAGGAGCTCACATGAACCTGATTCAGCAACTCGAGCAGGAAGAAATTGCCCGCCTGGGCAAGACCGTTCCCGAATTCGCCCCCGGCGACACCGTCGTCGTCCAGGTGAAGGTCAAGGAAGGTAACCGCGAGCGTTTGCAGGCTTACGAAGGCGTCGTCATCGCCAAGCGTAACCGCGGCCTCAATTCTTCCTTCATCGTGCGCAAGATTTCCTCTGGCGAGGGTGTCGAGCGGACTTTCCAGACCTACTCGCCGCTGGTTGCCGCCATCGAAGTCAAGCGTCGCGGCGACGTGCGCCGCGCCAAGCTGTACTACCTGCGCGAGCGTTCCGGCAAGTCGGCTCGTATCAAGGAAAAGCTGGAACACAAGAAGGCCTGACTGCCTTTGGCAGAATGGAAACGGGGCGCTGCGGCGCCCCGTTTTTTTGACCCAGGACTCTCTTAAAAGAATCGCTTGAAAATCCGTCCCAACAGGGAGGGCTGGCCATGTTTCGATTTTTGGGTGAAATCTGCATATTGCCGGTCGGTCACGAGAATGTGGTTGATCAGCCAGTCGCGCAGGAAGTAGATCAGTTCCAGCGAGAGCGAACCGCTCTGCAAGGCCCTTGTCTTTTCGGTGGCGACGCGGGCGATGAAATCCTGATGCGCCAGCTTGTGGGCTGGAAAATCGGGATATTCGGTGACTCGCATGAAGGTTTCCTCGGCCGCGAAATGCGCAATCGTGTATCGCTCCAACTCTTCGATGAGCGGAAAGACGGCGTCTTTGTCCTTCTTGGCAACCACCGAAATCCAGATGCGGTTGATGATGTCGATCAGCGATTTGTGCTGATCGTCGATCTCTTCAAGACCTAGGTTGTAGCTGTCCTTCCAAGCAATCAGTGCATTCGACATTTCGTAAACCCTTGCGGTACAAGTTGGAAAGTAGTAACAGCGGCTGCGAAAAACAGGGAGGCAACGGGCTGGTGTTGTCAACCGTTAGGGTGAGTCGGTTCGCTCGGCAGGCGCTATGCGAATGTCTGGACGAAGCGATTGTGCAGTCGGGTAAAATTCGTCGCATTCTAATGAACCGCAAGACTCGCTGCAATCCCAATGTCGGTGGGGATCTTCACAAATTCGCAAGACCCGTTTTGGGGATGCAAAAGTCGTGACCCATCATGAGCGGGTATTCTGCGACATCTGGGGTGCTTGACTAAGCCGTTACAATACTAGACTATACGGTCTAGTCTAGTTTAGTCACCTCAGGAGCGAATTGATGACGGTAGCTGATGAACCGGCCTGCGCTGGCATGCACGAGCGCCTGATTGAGGCCGCACGCGAGGTCTTCACGAGCGAGGGGTACCGTGCCAGCATGGATGCGATTGCCGCTCGGGCAGGCGTCGCCAAACAAACGCTGTACAACCACTTTCCATGCAAGGCCGATCTTTTTGGCGCCACCGTGTGCAATGCGTCAACGCATATTGCGGTGTTGCTGGAGGGTGAGCCCGCGAACTTGCGCGATTCGCTGATCACCTTTGCACTGACATTTCGAGGTCGCGCCCTGGGTGATGACGGACTGGCCTTCTTTCGTGCTTTGACGGCCGAGGGAACACGCTTTCCCGAAATGAGCCAGACCTTCTACGCCAGCGGGCCGGCACGTACGGTTGCCCGCCTTGCCGATTTTCTGGGACGGGCGATGGAAGCGGGCAAGTTGCGGCGGGACGATGCCGTCTTCGCTGCCGAGATGCTGATTGGCATGCTGCTGGGAATTGAACACGCGCGCCGCCTTTGTCAGGTGGCTTCGCCAGACGAGACTGAGGAACATCGTGTCTCCCGAATTGTCGACTGTTTTCTTCGGGCTTTTGCCGCGAACTGAATTTGCGAGGAATGACCATGCACAAAAAAATCCTGATTTCCCTGATGTTTCCCGCGATTCTGGCGGCCTGCGGCGGCGATGCCGACAAGAAACCCGGTGGGCCTGGTGCCGGTGGCCCGCCGCCGGCCGAAGTGGACGTGATTGTCGTGACGCCGGGTTCTGCCACAATCACGCAGGAATTGCCGGGCCGATTACAGGCATACCGTACTTCGCAGATTCGCGCGCGGGTCGAGGGCATTGTCGAGAAACGACTGTTTGCCGAAGGTTCCGACGTCAAGGCGGGCGCCACACTTTTCCGGATCGATCCGCGCAACTACCAGGCTGCCTATGATTCCGCCAAGGCCGATTTGGCCATTGCCAAACTGACGCTCGATCGCTACAAGCCGTTGCTGGCGATCAAGGCGGTCAGTCAGCAGGAATTCGATCTCGCCGATGCCAAGGTCAAGCAAGCGGAAGTTGCCTTGTCGCGGGCTGCAATTGATTTGGAGAACGTCGCCGTTCCGGCCCCCATCTCCGGGCGCATCGGGCGGGCACTGGTCACCGAGGGCGCCCTGGTTGGCAAGGGAGAAGCCACGCATCTGGCGACCATCGAGCAGATCGATCCGATCTACGCCAATTTCACGCAGTCCGGTGCCGATCTGTTGCGGCTGAACAAGGCGTTCAAAGCAGGCAAGCTGAAAACGGCGGGAGGCGCCCAGGTCGAACTGGTGCTGGAGGACGGCAGCCTGTACGGCAAGCCGGGCAAGTTGCTGTTTGCCGATCAGGCGGTCGATCCGACTACCGGCAGTGTCACGCTGCGCGCGCAGTTCCCGAATCCGGAGCGCGAACTCTTGCCCGGAACTTTCGTCCGCGTTCGCTTCCCGGAAGCGGTGGCTGACAACTCGATTCGCGTACCGCAACGCGCTGTGCAGTCGAGTCCGCAGGGGCAGATGGTGATGGTGGTGGCCGAAGACGGCAAGGTGGTGCCGCAACCGGTCAAAACCGGCGGCATGAGCGGAGATGCGTTCGTCATAGCGGAGGGCTTGAAGGGGGGCGAAAAGGTGATCGTCAATGGATTGCAGAAAGCTCGACCGGGCGCCGTCGTCAAGCCGGTGTTGTGGAGTCCGGGTGGTGGTGCCGGTGCGCCCACAGCAGGCGCAGTCCCCACAACCTCGTCGGCACCGACCGCCGCGCCGGCCAGCGCATCGGCAACTGCGCCGGCCAAGGGGTAATTCATGGCAAAGTTCTTCATTGACCGCCCCATTTTTGCCATCGTCCTGGCGTTAGCGATCGTTCTCGCCGGTCTGCTCGGTTTGCACTCCCTGCCGCTGATGCAGTATCCGGCAGTGGCGCCACCGGCCATCGCCTTCAATATTAACTACCCTGGCGCTTCCGCCAAAGTGGTTGAGGATACCGTCACTTCCCTGATCGAGCAGGAAATGAACGGCATCGAGCATCTGCTCTACATGGAATCGACCTCCGAACTCGGGACAGGTTCGGTGACACTGACCTTTGAGCCTGGCACCAATATTGACATCGCTTCGGTCGAGGCGCAGAACCGCTACAAGCGCATTGAGGCGCGCTTGCCCGACGACGTGCGGCGCATTGGCGTGCCAGTGACCAAGCCGAGCCGCAATTTCGTCATGATCGTGTCGCTCTACTCACCGGATAAGAGTCAATCCACCGTTGATCTCGGCAGCTACGCGGCGGCCAATGTGCTCGATCCGCTACGCCGGGTCAAGGGCGTCGGCGAGGCGATGTTGTTCGGTACTGAATATTCGATGCGTATCTGGCTGCAGCCGGAAAAGCTGCACGGCTACAACCTGGCTCCTTCCGACGTCATGAAGGCGGTGCGGGCGCAGAACGTCGAACTGGCCACCGGCGAACTGGGGCAGGCACCGGCGGCAACCGGCCAGCAGTTCAACGCGCCGATTATCGTCAAGAGCCGCCTGACGACTCCGGAGCAGTTCGGCAATATTCTCGTCCGTACCCAGGCGGATGGTTCTGCTGTACGTGTCAAGGACGTCGCCCGCGTTGAACTTGGTTCGCAGGGCTACGACATCTACGCTCGCATGGACGGTCAGCCCAACGCCGGTATCGCCATCCGTGTTTCGCCCGATGGCAACGCCCTAGATGTCGTTAAGGCGGTACGTGCCAAGATGAACGAGTTGGAGCGTTATTTCCCGAAAGGCATCAGTTGGCTGGTGCCGTACGATACCTCGAATTTTGTCGAAATTTCCATCCAGGAAGTGGTGATCACGCTGGTCGAAGCGGTGTTCTTGGTCTTTCTTGTGATGTTCCTCTTTCTCGAGAACATCCGGGCGACCATCATTCCGACCGTGGTCGTGCCGGTGGCGCTGATCGGCGCGCTCGCCGGGCTGTATGTGCTCGGCTACTCGATTAACGTGCTGACGCTGTTTGCCATGGCATTGGCGATCGGTATCGTCGTCGATGACGCTATTGTTGTCGTCGAGGCGGTCGAACGCATCATGACCACCGAAGGCCTGCCGCCACGCGAGGCGACGCGCAAGGCGATGGACCAGATCATCAACGCCATTATTGGCATCACGGTGGTGCTGATGGCGGTGTTTGCGCCGATGATCTTTTTCGGGGGCTCGGTAGGCGTCATCTACCGGCAGTTCGCGGTGACGCTGATGCTGACCATGTTGTTCTCTGCACTGATGGCGCTCTCGCTAACCCCGGCTTTGTGCGCGGCAATCCTGAAGCACCAACCGGGCAAAGAAATCATGCCGACCACCGGCTTTTTCGGCTGGTGGAACCGCACCTTCGCGCGTGCCACCCAAGGCTATCTTGGGGTCGTTGGCCGCATGGTCAAGAAGACGGGACGCTGGCTGCTGCTCTACGCGACGATCATTATCGCCACCGGCTGGCTGTTCCTGCACCTACCCGGCAGTTTTCTGCCCGAAGAAGACCAAGGCTATTTTGTTAGTATGATCCAGTTGCCACCCGGTTCGTCGCAGGAACGCACCGTCGAGGTACTTAGCCAGGTTGAGCAGTATTTTCTGAAGCAACCCGAAGTCGAGCATGTGATCGGCGTCGTCGGCTTTTCCTTCTTCGGGCGTGGACAGAACGCAGCGCTGACCTTTGTCCGTCTGAAGGACTGGGGTGAGCGTACGAGCAAGGATCAGTCATCGCAGGCACTGATCCGCAAGGCCAACATGGCCTTGTTTCAGATCAAGCAGGCCATGATTTTTACCATCAACCCGCCGCCGATCCCGGAGCTGGCGGCGACCGGTGGTTTCGATTTCCGCCTTCAAGACCGCGGCGGTATTGGCCGCGACAAGCTGATGGAAGCACGCAACGTCGCGCTCGGTCTGGCCGGCAAAAATCCGGCACTGACCGCGGTGCGGCCGGAAGGGCAGGAGGCGGGGCCGCAATTGCTGCTCGACGTCAATCGCCAGAAGGCGGAAACGCTGGGCGTAAGTATCGCCGACCTCAACGACACGCTGCAATCGACGCTGGGTGTTGCCTACGTCAACGACTTCGAGCGTCAGGGCCGCATCCTGCGCGTGCAAATGCAGGCCGAAGCGACGACGCGTACCACGCCGGAAGAGTTGCTGCGCATCCCTGTACGCGCCCGTGACGGCAAGATGGTGCCGCTGTCCGAGCTCGTCACAGCGCGCTGGTCGCTCGGCCCGCCCAAGCTCGACCGCTTCAACGGTCTGCCATCAATGAAGATTTCCGGCAGTGCTGCGCCGGGCAAGAGTTCCGGTGAAGCGATGGGCGCGATGGAAAGCGTCGCCGATCAGTTACCTCCCGGTTCGGGCTTCGAGTGGGCTGGTACCTCGTTCGAGGAAAAAGTGGCCGGTGCCAATGCGCCCTTCTTGTTCGCACTATCGCTGCTGGTAGTTTTCCTGGCGCTGGCGGCATTGTACGAGAGCTGGTCGATCCCCTTCGCGGTGATGCTGGTAGTTCCCCTCGGCATCTTCGGCGCGACTCTGGCGGTGACGCTGCGCGGCCTGCCCAATGACGTCTATTTCAAGGTCGGTCTGATCGCCATTATCGGCCTGTCGTCCAAGAATGCTATCCTGATCATTGAGTTTGCGCGTGAATTGCAGGAACGCGGCATGAGCGCGATCGATGCAACTCTAGAGGCATGCCGCTTGCGTTTTCGCCCCATTCTGATGACTTCGTTGGCCTTCATTCTCGGCGTTATGCCGTTAGTCATCTCGACCGGTGCCGGCGCCAATAGCCGGCACGCCATCGGCACGGGTGTCGTTGGTGGAATGTTGGCGGCGACCTTGCTGGCCATTTTCCTGGTGCCTGTGTTCTATGTTGTGGTGCGCAAGTTCTTCCCCGGCCATTCCCGCACGCATCACGAGGAGAACGAGCATGCGTAAGCCTTTTCCCTCGCTGACTGCCATCGCGGTGATGGCGGCGCTGTCGGGTTGCACGCTGATGCCCGACTATCAACGACCGGAATTGCCGGTCAAGGCCGCCTGGCCGGTCGCTGAAGATGCCGCGGCCAAACGCGGCGCCGAGACCACCGACTGGCGAGCCTACTTTCCCGATGCGCGCATGCAGGCGCTGATTGCCGCCGCGCTTGAGCACAACCGCGATCTGCGCATCGCCGTGGCACGCGTTGCCGAGGCCAGGGCGCTTTACGGGGTGGCCCGCGCCGATCGGTTGCCCAATTTCGACCTGGCGGCCAGCGGCAGTACCGCCAAGGTTCCCGGCGATCTGTCTCTGACCGGGGTGCCGACGACCTCGCGCCGCTACGACGCGAATATCTCGATGTTGTCGTTCGAACTCGACCTCTGGGGCCGCGTCCGCAGCTTGAACGCCGCCGCGCTGGCCAGCTATCTGGCCACCGAAGAGGCGCAGCGGGCATTTCGTCTGGGTCTGATCGCCGATGTGGCGAATGCCTACCTGACCAGAGTCGAACTCGAACAACGCGTCGGACTCGCCCGCGAAACCCTGCGCACGCGGGCCGAAATGCGAACCATGATCGAGCGTCGGCGCGAAGTTGGTCTCGCCGGCGATCTCGACTACCTGCAAGCGGAGGGCATTTACCAGCAAGCGCGTAGCGATCTGGCCAATCTGGAACGCCAGAAGAGCGCGGCCGATAACGCCCTGGTGCTGCTGGTCGGCACCCAGCCTGCCGATTTGCCGGCGGGGCGTTCGCTGGCCGAGCAGGCCATCGTCCCAGATCTGACGCCCGGGTTGCCGGCGGAAACGCTGTTGAAACGCCCGGATGTGCTGGCCGCCGAACAGCGGTTGATCGCAGCCAATGCCAACATCGGCGCCGCGCGAGCTGCCTTTCTACCGCGCATTGCCCTGACTGCGGCCGGCGGTTCGGCCAGCCGCGATCTTTCCAACCTGTTCGACAGCGGGTCTGGTGCCTGGTCGTTCCAGCCGGTATTGCGCCTGCCGCTATTTGATTTCGGACGGAACTCGGCCAATCTCGACATTGCCGAGGCTCGCAAGGTTGCGGCGGTGGCGGACTACGAAAAGACCGTCCAGCAGGCCTTCCGTGAAGTGGCCGATCTGCTCGATGCGCGGGTCAGCCTGGCGGCACAGGCCGATGCCCTGGGCCGCGTCGAGAAGACCCAGGCCGAACGTCTGCGGCTGGCCAAGGCCCGCTACGAGGCCGGCATCGCCAGCTATCTGGACGTGCTCGATGCCGAACGCGACGCCTTCAATGCTCAGCAAGGCTCGCTGGCGGCCCAGCGCGCCCTGCTGACGGCGGCGGCGCAGTTGTACAAGGCTCTGGGCGGCGGCGCCTGAGGGTTGATGGTTCGATCAAGGATTTGCCCGTCAGGCAAATCCTTGATTTTCTTTGACTGTGCGGCCGTCTCGCCGTATAATGCTCGGCTTTTCAACCTTGCCCCACCGTAATCGCATGGCGGGGGGTATTAGCCAAAAGGAGTGTTCATGCGCCATTACGAAATCGTCTTTATCGTCCACCCGGACCAGAGCGAACAGGTCCCGGGCATGGTCGAGCGTTACAGCTCGGTCGTGACCGGCAAGGGCGGCAAGATCCACCGTCTCGAAGACTGGGGTCGCCGTCAACTGGCCTACCCGATCCAGAAAATCCACAAGGCTCACTACGTTCTGATGAACATCGAGTGCGACAGCGACACGCTGAACGAACTCGAGCACTCGTTCAAGTTCAACGACGCCGTGCTGCGCCACCTGACCGTCAAGATGAAGCAGGCTGTGACGACCCCTTCCCCGATGATGAAGGAAGAGAAGTCCAAGTCCCTGCTCGGCGGCGGCGATGCGCCGGCGGAACAGCCCCAGGCCCAGGCCGTCGAGGCCTGATCGCGGATCGTTGCACGGGAAAGGAAACTGAACCGCGTCGAACTCTCCGGCAAGCTGGTCGAGCGCAAACCCTTGCGCTATACCCCCGCCGGAGTGCCCGTCAGCGAAGCCGTGCTGGAGCACGGTTCCACGCAGATAGAGGCCGGCGCACCGAGGCAGGTGGTGTGTGAAATCGCAGTTGTCGCCCTCGGGCCCACAGCCCAGTGGATGCAGGCGGTTTCGCTGGGTGGGGCGGTCAAGGTGACCGGATTCCTCGCCGCCCGAAGCCGAAACAGCAAGACGCCCGTGCTGCATGTTCAAGCAATAGAATTTTTGGAAGGAAACGAAAATGGCTCGATTCTTCAAGAAGAAGGATGACGACAAGAAAAAGAAGCGCGGCGGCGGTCTCTTCAAGCGCCGCAAGTTCTGCCGTTTCACGGCGGAAAAGGTCGAACAGATTGACTACAAGGACATCGACGTTCTCAAGGATTACATCACCGAGAACTTCAAGCTGATGCCGGCGCGTCTGACCGGCACCAAGGCCGGCTACCAGCGTCAGCTGTCCGTGGCTGTCAAGCGCGCCCGCTTCCTGGCGCTGCTGCCGTACACCGACAACCACCAGTAATCGGGAGAGAGCACCATGCAAATCATTCTGCTCGAGAAAGTCGTCAACCTCGGTAACCTCGGCGATGTCGTCAAGGTCAAGGACGGTTACGCCCGCAATTTCCTGATCCCGAAGGGCAAGGCCCGTCGCGCCACGCCCACCGCGCTGGCCGAGTTCGAAGCCAAGCGCGCCGAACTGGAAAAGGTGCAAGCCGACAAGCTCGCCGCCGCACAGGCCTTTGGCGAAAAGCTGACCGGTGCGATCATCACCGTCGCCCGCAAGGCCGGTCTGGATGGTCGTCTGTTCGGCTCGGTGACCAACTACGACATCGCCGATGCCTTCAAGGCTGCCGGCCACGACGTCGACAAGGCCGCGATCCGCATGCCGGATGGCCCGCTCAAGGCCATCGGCGAATTTCCGCTGGAAATCGTCCTCCACACCGACGTGGCCGTTACCGTCAATGTCGCGGTGGTCGCCGAGAAGTAATTTCAGGCACCTTGCCCACAAGAGCCCCGCACTTTGCGGGGCTTTTTTTGTCTACCGCGAGACATGCCGATCACCTGGGAGCCACCATGAAAAAACTGCTGTGGATGCTGTTTGTCGGCGCGAGCCTTGCGCACGCGCAGGAGAGGATGCTGGTCGAAAAAGTCGAGGTGGCAGCTGGTCCAGCCGAAGTGTTTGCCGCCTGGACGACCACCGACGGGGTTAAGACGTTCTTTGCGCCCGATGCCCATATTGAACTGCGGGTGGATGGTCCTTACGAAATCTTCTTCAATCCGCTCGCGAAACCAGGGCTGAAAGGTGCAGACGGCATGCGTGTGATCGGATTTCAGCAGGACAGAATGCTGAGCTTCACCTGGAACGCACCGCCCCATTTGCCTGCCGCCCGACAGCAGCGCACCCATGTGACCGTGCGGCTGACTCCCCATGGCGACCATACTCAGGTGACCCTGACACACGCCGGGTGGGGTGATGGCGGCGAGTGGGATCAGGCCTACGACTATTTTGGCAAGGCCTGGAAGATGGTGCTGGGCAACCTGCAAAGGCGCTTTGCCAGCGGCCCGATAGACTGGAGCGACTGGATGGCGAGATTACGGGCAGCCGAGGCTTCCGGGCAACGCTAAAGCGCGGTGGTGTTCAGCGCGCGCAAAGCTGCTCAGGTGCGACGGATTTGTGCGAATGGCGGCCTTTGCTTGATATTGCGCTGCGCTGGAGGCAGCTCTGGCCTGCTACACTAGCAGGATGAATACCCCGCGCTTCTCCAGACAAAAACCGGCGGTTGACCCGGTCGTCAGCCAGTTGCGAGTGCCTCCGCATTCCATTGAATCAGAACAGTCCGTACTGGGCGGGTTGATGCTCGACAACCACGCCTGGGATCGGGTTGACGGCCTGCTCAACGAGGCCGACTTCTACCGCGACGAACACCGCCGCATATTCCGGCAGATTCGTCGTCTGTTGGACATGGGCAAGCCGGCCGACGTCGTCACGGTGGCCGAGGCGCTCGATACGGCGGGCGAGAGCGAGCAGACCGGCGGACTCGCCTATCTGGGCGAACTGGCGCAGAACACGCCCTCGGCCGCCAATATCCGTCGCTACGCCGAAGTGGTGCGCGAGCGGGCGGTCTTGCGCCAGTTGATCACGGCCGCCGATGAAATCGCCGGCGATGCCCTGAACCCGATGGGTCGCGAGACGGATGCCTTGCTGGACGCTGCCGAAGCACGCATCTTTGCCATTGCCGAGGCAGGGGGGGGCAAGCAGGATGGTTTCGTCCATATCAACCCGTTGCTGACGCAGGTGGTTGAGAAGATTCAGGAATTGCACGACCGGGAGAATCCGACCGACATTACCGGCGTTCCGACGGGATTCACCGACCTCGACAGGATGACCTCGGGCTTGCAGCCGGGCGATCTGATCATCGTCGCCGGGCGTCCTTCGATGGGCAAGACCGCCATTGCGCTCAACATGGCCGAATATGTCGCCGTCGAGTTTGGCGCGCCGGTGGGCGTGTTCTCCATGGAAATGGGCGGCGCCCAACTGGCCATGCGGATGATGACTTCAATCGGCCGGCTCGATTCCTCGCGGGTGCGGACCGGCCGGCTCAACGACGAAGAATGGTCACGTCTTTCGTTTGCCTTGGGCAAGCTGCACGAGGCGCCGATTTATATCGACGAATCGGGCGGTCTCACGCCCGGCAATCTCCGCGCCCGCGCGCGGCGGCTGCATCGCCAGTGCGGCAAGCTGGGCCTGATTGTCATTGATTATTTGCAACTGATGACCACTGCTCGCCAGGGCGAAAACCGGGCGACCGAAATCTCCGAAATTTCCCGCTCGATCAAGGCGCTGGCCAAGGAATTGCAAGTGCCGATCATCGCGCTCTCGCAGCTCTCCCGTAAAGTGGAAGAGCGGCCTGACAAACGTCCGATGATGTCCGATCTGCGCGAATCTGGTGCCATCGAACAAGACGCGGACGTCATTTTGATGATGTACCGCGAAGAGTACTACAAGCCAGAAACCGAGGAAAAAGGCACCGCCGAAGTCATTATTGGCAAACAGCGTAACGGCCCGACCGGTACCGTGCGCCTGGCCTTTCTCGGCGAATACACACGCTTCGAAAATCTGGCGCAGCCAGGGCGATACTAAAAATTTACGACGAAAGGGCTGGCATGGAACTCCATGGAAAACGCATTCTTCTCGGCGTTACGGGCGGAATCGCCGCATACAAGGCTGCCGAACTGGCGCGCGCATTCATCCGTCAGGGCGCCAGTGTGCATGTGGCGATGACTGAGGCGGCGACGCATTTTGTCGGCCCGGTCACTTTCCAGGCACTGACCGGACAGGCCGTGTACTGCGAGCAGTGGGATACGCGCATGCCCAACAACATGGCGCACATCGACCTTACCCGCAACGTCGATCTCGCGCTGGTGGCCCCGGCAACCGCCGATTTCATCGCCAAAATGGCGAACGGCATCGCCGACGACCTGCTGTCGTCGCTGATCCTCGCGCGCGATTGTCCGCTGATGGTTGCCCCGGCGATGAACAAGCAGATGTGGCATGCCGCGCCGACCCAGCGCAATGTTGCGCAGTTGCGGGCGGATGGCGTTGCCATCGTCGGCCCCGGCGTTGGCGAGCAGGCCTGCGGAGAGGTCGGCGCGGGGCGGATGCTGGAACCGGAAGAGATTCTCGACGAAGTGATCGCGTTCTTCACGCCCAAGGTGCTGGCGGGCAAGACCGTACTGATGACGGCGGGGCCGACCTTCGAGGCCATTGACCCGGTGCGCGGCATCACCAATCTTTCTTCCGGCCGCATGGGTTATGCGGTGGCGACAGCCGCCCGGCGCGCCGGAGCGGCGGTGACGCTGGTGTCCGGGCCGGTTTCGCTGCCCACGCCGGCCGGAGTGGAACGCATCGACGTGCAGAGCGCGCTCGACATGCAGGCGGCCGTGATGGCGCGGGCGGCGACTGCCGACATTTTTATCGGTGTGGCGGCGGTAGCCGACTACAGGGTAGCCGACGTGGCGGCGCACAAGCTCAAGAAAGATGATGGTGGACCACCGAGCATCCAGTTGATCGAGAACCCAGACATCCTCGCCGGCGTCGCTGCCCTGCCGGAGGGGCCGTTCTGCGTCGGCTTTGCGGCGGAAAGCCGTAACTTGGAAGAATATGCACAAAACAAGCGGCGTAAGAAGAACGTCCCGCTCATTGCGGGCAATCTGATTCAGGAAGGCTTTGGCGGTGACGACAATCGCCTCGTCCTGTTTGACGAGGACGGCACCCACCCGCTGGCGCCGGCCTCGAAATCCGTCCTGGCCCGGCAGTTGATTGAACATCTGGCCGGCCTGATGCGTCCCGTGACGCGCCCGAATCCCCGTAACTGAGTCTCGCCATGCACCGAATCGACGTTGTCATTCTCGACGCCCGCCTGAAAGAGGCGCCTCCCCACTATGCCACCCCGGGTTCGGCCGGGCTCGACCTGCGCGCCTGCCTGAGCGAGGCGCTCCACCTGCCGCCTGGCGGCACCGTGCTGATTCCCACCGGCATGGCGATCCACCTTGCCGATCCGGGGCTTGCCGCCATGATCCTTCCGCGCTCGGGCCTGGGCCACAAGCACGGCATTGTGCTCGGCAATCTGGTCGGCCTGATCGATTCCGACTATCAGGGCGAAATCATGGTCTCAGTGTGGAATCGCAGTCAGGAGGCTTTCACGATCCAGCCAATGGATAGGATCGCTCAACTGGTGGTGGTGCCGGTGCTGCAAGTCGCCTTCAACGTGGTCGAGCAATTCGACGCCAGTCATCGCGGCGCCGGCGGCTTTGGCAGTACGGGCAAGTAAGGCAGGCCGGACACGGCATGAAACTTCAGCAACTGCGCTATATCGTCGAGATCGAGAAGCACGGCCTCAATGTTTCGGAGGCAGCGGAGAGCCTGTTCACCTCGCAGCCGGGCATTTCCAAACAAGTCCGCATGCTCGAAGACGAGTTGGGGATTGCCATTTTCGAGCGCAACGGCAAGCGCTTTACCGGCGTGACTGAACCGGGCAGAGTGGTATTGACGATTGCAGCCCGCATTCTGCGCGAGGCCGACAATCTGCGGCGCGCCGGCGCCGAGTTCGCAGCCGGTTCATCGGGCAGCCTCGTGCTGGCGGCGACCCATACCCAGGCGCGTTACGCTTTGCCGCTGGTGGTTCGCGATTTCGTCAGCCAGCATCCGCAGGTCAGGCTGGAAATGCATCAGGGCAGCCCGACGCGGATCGCCGAATGGGTCGCCGCCGGCGAGGTCGACATCGGTATCGCCACCGAGGCGTTGGATCAGTACGATGAGTTGGTGACGCTACCGGTGCGGCAATGGTCGCATTGCGTCATCGCGCCCGAAAAACACCCCATTCTGGCCTGTCCAACTTTGAGTATCGATGAACTCGCCCGCTGGCCGCTGGTGACCTACGACATGGCGTTTGCCGGGCGTTCGCGCATCAACCGGGCTTTCGAGCGGGTGGGGCTGACGCCCAACATCACGCTCACTGCACTTGATGCCGACGTGATCAAAACCTACGTTGGGTTGGGCCTCGGGCTGGGTATCATTTCCGCGCTGGCTTTCGATGCCCGGCGTGATACCGGGCTGGTGGCCCTGGAGGCAGGGCATCTGTTCGAATCCAACACGACCCGCATTGCCCTGCGGCGCGGCACCTATCTGCGTGCCTATGAATACGATTTCATCGCGCTTTTTGCTCCTCACCTCGGCCGAAAGGTGGTCGAGGCGGCGATGCTGGGGGGCGGCGAGCAATACCAGCTTTGAGTGTTCGCCGGGTCAATCCCAATGCGTGGTGACTTCTGACGACCAAGTTGTCGCAGACATCAGAGCTTGATTGACGGCATGGGGATCGAGTCCCGCCTCCTCCGCCGTTTTTGAGATGCGCACTGGATCGAAAGCCTCGCAGGCCTCGGCGACGGCCAGCAGCGGTGCGTAGGGTCCAGCCTGGTCGAGCAGGGCGCTCCTGACGTTGATAGGCAGCCTGAGTTGTTCGACCGCTTCCGGCAAGGCGATATGAAGCAGTTTGTCGAGTTTGGAAAATACGCCCGTGATGAAGAGGTGGTCGGCCTCCGCCGCTGGAAAGCGTTGCGCGCCGAGGATTTCCATCACCCGACCGCGGGTCAGCGAGCTTTCGACCATCAGCCAATCGGCAAAATCGGGATCCTTGACCGAAAAGAGCAATACTGACAGCCAGCGTGCCAGTCTCTGCCGGCCGAGGATGACCAATGCCTGGTCGATCGATGTGATTTCACGCGAAAGCCCGATCGCCGGCGAATTGAGATAGCGCAGGATGCGATAGGTCAATATCGGGTCCTGTTTCAATGCGACCGCCAGTTCGGGAATTTCGGCATTGCCGTTGGCCAGATTGAGCAAATGCATCAAGTGCAGTTTGTGCGGATCGCCCTTGGCGGGTTCCCAGTCAACACCGCGGGAGGCGGCGAAGGGACCGTGAAAATAGGTGTAATGGCAACGTTGGCACAGCGCTTGATCGTCCGAGGTTTCGATGTTCAACCCGACCAGTTCGATCAAATGCCGGATGTCGTGCGCACTGCGTAGCGCCACCGAAAAATCGCGAACATTGGCACCCTGACTCTCGGCAACATTGGCGGCGGCAAAATCGACCTGGTCGAGCAGAGCGGCAAACGCGGGATGCCGGGGGTTACGAACGACGCCAAAACGCAGGCCGCGCTGGAACAGTTGCTCAATGCGGTCTCCCAGCGCATCGCCATCGGGCGTATCCGGCGAGAGGGTCAGCAGGATGACAGTGTTGTCAGCCGGCAAACGTTCGAGCCACGGGCTCGCGAGCGAGATGCTGGCGAGTGGCACAAAACTGATCAGCTGGCCCCAGCCCGCCTCATCTTTAAGCAGACAGAGACTTTTCAGCAGCAGATCGTCATACACCTGCTGACGCTCGGTGGGCAGGTTGCCTAGCCCGGCATCGGCCAATTGCAGGCGCAGCAGATGGCCGGCAATACGCCGTTCACGGTTGAATACCGGTTCGCGGCGGACGTAGGCGGAACGGCTCTCTTCCTGACTGTCGCCGGTCTGCCCGGGGGCGGGGTCTTGCGCAGGCGCGGGCGTTCTATCCGGCCTCGCCTCGCATTCTTCCCTCTTCTTTCCCCCAAAAAGTCTGCCCAAGCCGAATACCATAGCCACCTCCAGAAAAAAAAGCCCGCCGGAGGGCGGGCGTGTCTGTGCGATCAGGACGCTCAGTTCACCTTGGCCTTGCTGCGCAGATCGCGAAGATACTCTTCGACCACTTGTTGCTGCGCGCGCTGTTGCAATTGCGGCTTGACTTGTTCGTAGGGCGGGTGGTTCAGCGGACGGGAGTCTTCCAGCAGGATGACGTGGTAACCGAAATCGGTCTTGACGGGGGTCTTCGTGTACTCACCCTTCTTCAGGAGCTTGATGGCGTCGGCAAAAGGCTTGACGTAAGCGGCGGGCGCGCTCCAGCCAAGGTCGCCGCCGTTGTCCTTGGAACCGGGGTCCTTGGACTGCTTGGCGAGATCGGCGATCTTTTCGCCCTTGTCGAGCTTGGCGATGATCGCCTTGGCTTCGTCTTCCTTCTCGACCAGCACGTGGCGAGACTTGTATTCGATGTTGCCGGCTTGCGTCTTGATCGACTCGTATTCCTTCTTGAGCTTGTCTTCGGAAACGGGGTGTGCCTTGACGTAGTCCATGACTGCGGCACGGCCGAGGATTTCCTGGCGTGCCTGCTCGATCTGCAACTGGACTTCATTCTTCTTGTCGAGGCCCTTCTTCTTGGCTTCCTGCACCAGCAGTTCGCGGCGGATCAGGGCTTCGCGGATGGCGGTCTTGACCTCTTCGGTATCCGGCGCGCCGTGCGCCTTCTGCTCGGCCAGAATGGCGTTGAAGGTGCTGGCGGGGATGGTCTGGCCATTGACTGTGATGCCTTCGGCCTTGGCGTCGCCTTTGCCGGCGGCCAATGCCGGCGCGGACACGAGGGCGCCGACAATCAGCAGGCCAGCCAGACGTGAAATGGTGTGCATGGGGTCTTCCTCTTCAGTGAGTGTGGCAAAACGAAAATTATACTTCGTCAGGCGTGCGAGCGTGGATGGCCAGCGCATGAATTTTGCCCGGTATCAGGTCGCCCGCGGCCTCGAAAACAAGCCGGTGGCGTCCAAGTGTGTTCTTTCCAGCAAAGGCCGTTGCCACGATGCGCACCTGAAAATGGCCGCCTTCGCGCGCGCCGGCATGACCGGCATGACGATGCGACTCATCTTCGACTTCCAGCGACAGCGGCGCGAGTTGTGTCAGCCGCTCGCGCAGCAGGCGCAAGGTCTCGGCGTGAGCATTCATGACGGCAAGACCTTGCGGAAGGGTTTGACGAATACCTGGGCATACACGCCGGCGGCGACGTAAGGGTCGGCATCGGCCCAGGCGCGGGCGTCGTCGAGCGAAGCGAATTCGGCAATGATCAGGCTGCCCGAGAATCCCGCCGGTCCGGGATCCTCGGCATCGATGGCGGGAAAGGGACCGGCGACGAGCAGACGGCCTTCGCGTTGCAAATCGTTCAGGCGCGCCAAGTGCGCGCGGCGGGCCGGTTGGCGGGCCGGAAGAGAATCGGGGCGATCTTCTGCAACGATGGCGTAGAGCACGTCAGGGCTCCTGAATATGACGGGAAAGGTAGAAGGCTTGCAAAATGATGAAGATGAAAAGCAACCCCAGGCCGCCGAAAAGTTTGAAATTGACCCAGACATCGAGCGGGAAATGGAAGGCGATCACCAGATTGAGCGCGCCCATGAAGGCAAAAAAGACGATCCACGCCATATTGAGGCGGTTCCAGATCGTTTGCGGCAGGCTGACTTGCTCGCCCATCATGCTGCGGATGGCGTTCTTGCCAAAGGCCAGGGCGCTGATCGCCATCGCAATCGCCATGCCCCAGTAAAAGATCGTTGGCTTCCATTTGATGAAATTGTCATCGCGTAGCCCCAAGGTGAGGCCACCAAAGACCACCACCACCGCCAGACTAAACCACAACATCTTGTCGACCTTGCCGTGCCGCCACCACATCCATGCAACTTGCGCAAAGGTAGCGACGATGACAACTACGGTGGCGATCAGAATGGGCGCCTGAGCGGGGTCGACGGATTGCCCCCCGAGCAGGCGGTTGAGCCATTCGGCGGCATCGGCCGGTTGTTTTTCGGCAAACTTGAAGGCACCAAAGAACAATATGATGGGGAAGAAGTCAAAAAGTATTTTCATGGGCGAGTCGCGATAAGTCCGCGGCGATTATCGGGTTTTGCGGGACGAAAGTCCATGCACCGGGGCGTCGGGAACAGCGATATACTGGCAAAAACAAGAAGAGACTGAGCGAGGAGATATGCATCAGGTTTTGATCATTGACGACAGTGAGATCAATCTCACTTTGCAGCGGGCGTTGGTACAGAAGCTGGGTGGGTGCGACATCGTCACATTCAATCAACCTGTCGCGGCGATGGACTGGTGCGAGACGCACGAGCCCGATCTGGTGATCGTCGACTACATGATGCCAGATATGGACGGTCTGGAATTCATCCGGCGCTTTCGCCGCTTGGCAGGCCGCGAGGAGATTCCGCTCCTGATGATTACCGCCAACGATCAGCTCGACGTGCGCTATGAAGCCCTGAACAGTGGCGCCAACGACTTTCTCAACAAGCCTATCGACCGCGCGGAATTTTCCGCCCGTGTGCGCAACATGCTCAAACTTCGCACCGGCCAAAAACATCTCGCGGATCGGGCCGTGCATCTGGCCGCGCTGGTCGAAGAGCGCACGCGCGATATCCGCAACCGTGAGCAGGAACTGATCTACCGCCTCTCTCGCGCCGCCGAGTTCCGCGATCCCGAAACCGGTGCCCATATCCAGCGGATGGCGCATTACTCGCGTCTGATAGCGGCTCGGCTGGGTTTGCCCGACCATAGCCAGCAGCTGATTCTGGAAGCCGCTCCGATGCACGATGTCGGCAAGATCGGCATCCCGGATTACATTTTGCTGAAACCAGGCAAGTTGACTGTTGAAGAGTTCGAGGTGATGAAGAACCACACCCGGATCGGTTATGAACTGTTGAAAGACAGCAGTTCGGACATCATGATTGCGGGTGCGGAAATCGCCTATACCCATCATGAAAAGTTCGACGGGACTGGATATCCGCGCCAGCTCGCCGGTGAGGCCATTCCGATTTTCGGTCGCATCGTCGCAGTGGCGGATGTATTCGATGCGCTGACATCGGAACGCCCCTATAAGAAAGCGTGGTCGCTTGAAGATGCCAGCCTGCTGCTCGAAGAAGGTCGTGATCGGCATTTCGACGCCGCCTGTGTCGAGGCCTTTCTCTCGGGTTGGGACGAGGTGATCGATATCCGTCGGCGATTTCAGGACGAAGATCTGGCTGGTGCGAAGGATCCGCGATGAACGAGACCTTCGTTTTCAATCGTGCGGTGATGCTCGACAGGCTGGATGGCGACGAGGAGCTAGTGCAAACGATGTGCGATCTTTTTGTCGACGAGGCGGCAGGCTATGTCGAAAATCTGGAGCGCGCATGGACCGGCGGCGATGCCGAAACTTTGCGGCGCGAGGCGCACACGCTCAAGAGTCTGCTGGCGACCTATGTTGATGATGTAGGCAAGGCAATGGCGCATATGGTCGAGGTGCATGCCAAAGACGGAGTGGTGGCGGGCCTTGCCGCCGAGGTCGAGGCCCTGAAGGCAAGGGTGCTGCTTGTCGCGGCAGTCCTTGCCCAGCTATCAGGCGACCGGTAGGGACAGCCCCGTCGCTGCCGCGGCGCAATCGCGGTCGGGCAGGTAGGGGATTTCGCCTAACAGGGGCGCGTCAAGAAGCATGGCAAGCGCCGCCACATTCTCTATCGGGCGCAGCATTGCCGGGTCGACGTGGTTGGCCACCCAACCGGCCAGCCGGAGTCCGCGTGCGCGGATCGCCTCAGCGGTCAGGAGCGCGTGGTTGATGCAACCCAGCCGCAAGCCAACAACGAGGATGACCGGCAGATCGAGTGCAATCGCCAGGTCGGCGCTGTCGAAATTGTTACCGAGCGGCACCCGAAAACCGCCGACTCCTTCGACCACCACGATGTCGGCCTGAGCCTGCAAGGCTGCGAAAGCGGTGCGTATACGGATCGGGTCGATCGCCACGCCCTCTTCCCGGGCCGCGATGTGGGGCGCGACCGGGGCGCGCAATAAGCAGGGGTTGCAGAGGTCACGGGCAACAGCAAAGCTGCTGGCTGCCAGCAGCGATTCGACATCTTCGTTCCGACCTGCCGCATCGACGCCTGCCGCTACCGGCTTCATTCCCAGCGCAGTGCGACCGGCTTGTCGCGCGGCGTGCAGAATAGCGCAGGTGACAAAAGTCTTGCCAATTTCGGTATCCGTTCCGGTGACAAACCAGGCTTGATTCATCGCGTGGCCTCCAGAAAAATCAAATCGTAGGTGAGCGGCAGGCCGGCGGGCGCACGCCACTTTTCGTAGGCGTCCACTGCGCGCAGGAAGGCGGCGCGGCTCATCAGCCCTGAGCGACCGCCGGGGCCGACCCGGTTGGCGCCAATCGTCTTGATGGACCGCATCAGCGTCGCCAGATCGGCATGATGGGTGACGATGGGTCCGGTGTCCACGCGCACATCTCGAAAGCCTGCTTGGCCGGTGAGGGCGGAAAGCCGCTCGGCGGTCTCAAAATCCAGTGTGTGGCGGTGCGCATCGCTGGCTGCCAGCGCGGAACGAAGTTCATGGAATGTCCTTGGGCCCAGTGTCGCCAGCAGCAATCGCCCGCCAGGCCTCAAGGTACGGGCGGCCTCAGCCAGCAGTTTGGGTAGATCACACCATTGTGCGGCGAGGTTGGACCAATATAAGTCAAGGCATGCTGGGGGGAACGGCAGCTGTTCCAGATCGCCCGCAAGCGTGCGGATATCGATGCCGCGCCGTTGGGTCTCGGCGAGCATGGCGGGAGCGAGGTCGACCGCAATCAGTGAAGCGGTCGGATACGCGCCATGGAGATGGGCGAGAGCCGCGCCGGTGCCGCACCCCGCATCGAGCACGACGGCAGGTGTCCTTTCGCGTGCAAGACGAGCTGCCAACACCATATTGGCATGGCGCTGAATATCGGCCGCCGTGTCGTAATGGGCCGCCGCCGCATTGAACGCATGCCGAATCGAGGATTTGTTGTGAACCATGGGCTTGCCGTTTTACCGCAAACCCTGGCAGCTGGCAAAATATCTCAACGCAGGAATTCGGCGATTCGATGCTGACAAGCGCCGCTTTCCTCAATGAAAGGGGCGTGCGCAACGCCGTCCAGTACGCTCAAACAGGTTTGAGGCAGTCTTTCGGCAAGGGTTTCTGCGGCTGCCAGTGGCATTAGCGGATCGGTGGCACCGTGCAGCAGGAGGGTGGGGCAGCGCACTGCGTGGAGTTCGTCGCGCAGGTCGACTTCGCGCAGCCAGGCCAGCCCCGTGCGCAGGACATTGAGCGACGGTAGCGGATCGGCGAGGGCGAGCAAAGTCCGGTGTGTTTCGCGAGGCTGTTTGCTGCCACGACAAAAATTGCCGACAAAGCGCGAGCGCGTGCGGGCAAGATCGGAAGAAAGTGCAGCCGGATCGGCAGGCGCTCCGGTTTCAGAGAGACCGGCCAGCGCCGCTTCAAATGTGGCCAGTTCGTCGTGCGGCAGGCCGTGCGGCCAATCGCTTCTGGCGACAAAGCAGGGAGTGCCGGCGATCAGCACCAGTCGCGCGACTTTTTCGGGATGGCGGGCGGCCGTGGCAAGCGCCAGCACGGCACCAAGGGACCAGCCGCCCAGCGCACAGGGCGCCGGCAGCGCGCTGGCGAGCTTATCCACGGCGTCGTCGAACGAAGATCCGCATGGCATGCCAGGATACCCCGGGAGGTCGAGCACGCGCGCCGACAACGTCGCCGCTATCGACACCAGCGGGCCTTTGCCCAAGGCCCATCCGGGGAGCAAATGAAGCGGGTTCATCACACCAGTTGCCGTAGCGCGTCGATCAGACGATCAATGTGCGCTTCGCTGTGCGCGGCCGAGAGCGAGATTCGCAGGCGGGCCGTGCCTTCCGGCACAGTAGGTGGGCGAATGGCGGGCACCCAGATGCCGCAGTCGGCCAAGGCGGCGGAAAGCGCGGTGGCTTGATGGTTGTCGCCAACGATCAGTGGCTGGATTGCGGTGGGTGATTCGAGCAACCGCCAGGGCAGGCCGGCCAGCCCCGCTCTCAGGCGGGCGATATGACCGTTCAGGCGGGCGCGTCGATCATCGCCGGCCGCGATGAGGTCGAGACTGGCGAGCAGGGAGATGGCCACTGCGGGGGGGGCGGCTGTCGTGAAGATGTAGCTGCGGGCTTTGTGAATCAGATATTCGACAAGGGTTTCGCTGCCGGCGACGAAGGCACCTGCCACGCCGGCTGCCTTGCCGAGCGTGCCCATCAGGATGAGACGTGAGGAAGCGGGGAGCTTGAAGTGCGCCAGACTGCCCCGACCGCCCGGCCCGAGCACGCCAAAACCATGCGCATCGTCCACCAGCAGCCAGGCATTGTGGCGCTCCGCCAGTTCGAGCAACGCCGGCAGCGGGGCGAGATCGCCATCCATGCTGAATACCGCGTCGGTGGCGATCAGCTTGCGCGGTGCGGTGCTGGCGGCGAGCTGGCGCTCCAGTGTGGCGAGATCGCCGTGGGGATAGCGCCGGCTGTCGGCTCGACAGAGCTGGACGGCATCGATCAGCGAGGCATGGTTGAGTTTGTCGGCAAACACGGCGTCACCCCGGCGAAGCAGGGTGGGGACGACCGCCAGATTGGCCAGGTAGCCGGTGGCGAAGCCGAGTGCGCGTGGAAAGCCGACGAATTGCGCAAGGCGCGTCTCCAGCTCGTCGTGCGGCGCCAGATGTCCACTTACCAGATGCGATGCGCCGCTGCCAGCGCCCCATTCGCGCGCACCCGCTGCGAGTGCGTCACCGAGCGCGGGGTGAGCGGCCAGCCCGAGATAGTCGTTCGCGGCAAACGCGAGCATGGGGCGTCCCTCGACCAATGTTTCCGGTGCGGTCGGGGCATCGAGGCGTCGGCGACGCCGGGTGAGCCCTTGCCGGGAGAGTTCGGCGAGTTCGTCGGCCAGCGGCCGATCTAGAGGGGCGGCAGCCATGGGATGTCCTGTGTCCAGGGTGTGGTGGCGTGCTGCGGTGCTGCGAGTGGTAGCTTCAGGATGACAGTAGTGCCTTGTCCGACCGTGCTTTCAAGCGCAATGCTGCCACCCAGCAGGTTGGTGGTCAGTGAATGTACGATGCTCAGTCCCAGACCACTGCCACCCTGTCCGAGGCGAGTGGTGAAGAAGGGGTCGAATACGCGGCCGAGGGCTTCGGGTGGGATGCCACAGCCATTGTCGCTCACGCGGAGTTCGACCGTGTCGTTGCCTTCGGGTTTGCCAGTGATGCGGATCAGACCATGCGACCGTTCGGCAAAGCCGTGCAACACGGCATTGACGATGAGGTTGGTGAGGATCTGGTCGAGCGGCCCAGGAAAACTGTCGAAACGCAGATTGGGTGCGATCTCGCTTTCGATACGGTAAGGTGTTTTTTTGTAGGTTGCGCGCAGGGTGATCAACAGTTCGTTGACCAGATCGTCGAGCATGAAAACTCGCCGCTGCGAGCTGGTCTGATCGACTGCCACGCGCTTGAAGCTGGCGATCAGTTCCGAGGCGCGATGCAGGCTGGCGGTGACGATGGTGGCGGCGTCGCGAGTATTGGTGATGTACTGGTCGAGTGTCGAACGCTTGATGCGGGTCTGGAGCTCGCGTTCGAAAAGACGGGTCTCCTCTTCCAGTGTGCTGGCCACCAGTAGTGCATTGCCGATGGGCGTGTTCAATTCGTGCGCGACACCAGCCACGAGTGAGCCAAGAGCGGCCAGCTTCTCGGTGCGGACGAGCTCGCGCGTGCGGATGCTGACTTCTTGTTCCAGCTTTTCATTGAACGATTCAAGCAGGCGGTTTTTCTCCGTGGTTTCCCGAAGCAGGTGCTCGCGCTCGTGAATGCTTTCGCCCAGATCGCGTGCCATGGCCTGAAAGGAAACCGCCAGTGTGCCGATTTCGTCACCCGAGCGAATGGCCTGAGGAATATCGAAATGGCCCTCGTTGATGCGGTCGACATATTTTGTCAGCCGCCGGATCGGCGTCACGATCGCATGGCGGGCGAGAATGACCGCCACGATGGCGAGCAGCGCAATGATGGCGAGCGAGACAAAGCCCATCAGGCGAATGTTATTGGCCGGTTCGTTGGCCTCCTGTGTATAACCGGTGGTGACGATGTACCAGTCCAGATCGGGGATGTGGCGGAAGAAGGCGTAGCGCTCATGGGGCGAGGTTTCGTTCTGTCGCTGCCATTGGTAGGTCAGTTTGCCGTTCTTGGTGCGGAAAATTTCCTGCGTCAGATATTTGCCGTCGGGGTTTTGAATATCCGTGACGTTTTGCCCCTGCAGTTCGGGGTGCACAATCGCGTTGCCCTTGCCGTCGATGATGTAGATGTAGCCCGAACGGTTGATCTTGATGTCGCCGATGGCCTTGCGCAGGTCTTCGAGGCTGATCAGGTTGGTCAGTTCATCCTTGAACGTGGTGGCGCCGATCACCCATTTGTATGGCTCGAAATAGCGGATGTAGGCCGCCTTGCGGCGCGGTAGCGGGTCGCCAGGATTCAGCCACTCGTACTCGTGGTAGCCGTTCTTCTGGCGCATCCAGCCCTGGCAGGAAGCGAGGGCGGTGCAATCGCCGCCGGGCAGATGCTTGTGTACGGCAAGAATCAGGCGAGGTTGTCCGTTCCTGTTCTGATCTTCGACTGCAACGAGGTAACCCGTGGTGCCGATGGTTTGCATCAGCATGATGCGTGTGGCTTCCCTGCGAGCCTGGGCGTCGGTCATCTCGCCCCGACGGGCCGCCTGTTCGTGGTAGCGGAGGATTTCGACGTTCTTTTCGGCAATGCCGCGCAGGTAATTTTCGATCGAACCGTTCAGCAAATTCGAGACCGACGTCGATGCGAGGTTGGTCGAATTCTCCAACTCGCGGTACATGTCGTCCGTCGATTTTCGGATATAGATGTAATTGGCCGCGGTCAGCAGCGCCACCGACAGTACCACTGCCGCCGAGAATAGGCCGATCTTCTGGTTCAGTCTCATTCGTGGGTCCGCTAAGTCTTCGAGCCGCGCCGTGGTCCTCGATCACCCGATTATGCACCCCGGCAGAATGTTGCGGAAACGTTTCGAGGGCCGGGCAGGTGTGAGGGGGCTCTATTCGAGCGCCGTCGTTAACGCAAGTTCCAGCGCGGTGGTGGTCGCATGTGCCAGATGCCGGATCTCGGTGTCGTCCAGGATGTAGGGCGGCATCCAATAGACCGTGTTGCCGAGAGGCCGTATCAGCGCGCCTTGCGATAGCGCGGCTCGATAAAAACGTCGACTGAAACCCGGATCAGATTCGACATCAAAGGCCAGGATCATCCCGCGCTGGCGCGGATGGCGCACGCGCGGATGCGCGGAAAGCGGCGCCATCGCCTTGCCCAGCTTGTGGGCAAGGGTGCGGTTGGCGTTGAGAACGTCGTTGTCGGCAAAGATGTCGAGCGTTGCCAGCGCGGCGCGGCAGGCCAAAGGGTTGCCGGTGTAGGAATGCGAATGCAGAAATGCGCGCGCCGTGGTGTCGTCGTAGAACTCGGCATAGATCGCATCGCCCGAGAGCACGATGGAAAGCGGCAGGTAGCCGCCGGAAATGCCCTTGGAAAGACAAAGCAGGTCCGGTCGGATGCTAGCCTGTTCGTGCGCGAAAAAAGTGCCGGTGCGGCCGCAGCCGACGGCGATTTCGTCGCAAATCAGGTGCACCTCGTAACGGTCGCACAGCGCGCGGGCCAGACGCAGGTACTCCGGGTCCGACATTGCCATGCCGCCAGCGCCCTGGACCAGCGGCTCGACGATCAACGCGGCGGTGGTTGCGTGATGGGTGGCAAGATGTGCTTCCAGCGCGGCGGCGGCGCGGTGGGCAACGTCAACGGCGGTTTCGCCCGCTTCTGCCAGACGAAAGTCGGGGGAGGGTACGACGGCGGCGCCCCGCACCAGCGGCGCATAGGCCTCCCGAAAAAGCGAGACATCGGTCACTGCCAGCGCACCCACTGTTTCGCCGTGGTAACCGCCCTCCAGGCAGATGAATCCGTTTTTTTCCGGGCGCCCCCGGTTGCGCCAGTAATGCGCACTCATCTTCAGTGCGATTTCGGTGGCGCTTGCGCCGTCGGAAGCGAAAAAGGCGTGGCCCAGCTCGCCGCCGGTCAGCGCGGCAAGCCGTTCGGCAAGTTCCACCGCGGGAGCATGGGTGAAGCCCGCCAGCATGGCGTGTTCAAGGCGGTCGAGTTGATCGCGGATGGCCGCGTTGATACGCGGATTGGTGTGACCAAAGAGGTTAACCCACCACGAACTGATGCCATCGAGATAACGCCTACCCTCGAAATCAACCAGCCAGGCGCCTTCACCACGGGCAATGGGCAACAAGGGCAGATCCTGCGCGTGTTGCTTCATTTGTGTGCAGGGATGCCAGACTGCGGCGACGCTGCGCGCCAGAAGATCGGAGTTGCTCATCGGCCGCTGTGGAAAAGGCGAATCAATGCAGAACCGGCGGTTGGCCGCCCTCGTGCGTTTGCTCTGGCAGTTCGGCGTGAACCAGTTCGCCTTCGGCGTCCGGATACATCGGCGCGCCGCAGTCGTCGCAAAATTCCATCGGAAAGCGGTGGTCGAGGAAGAGCACATCCTTGACCCCCACCTCGCGCAGCACATTTTCGATCTCGCCGGCTGCGTCGGTCGCTTCGTCTTCGCTGCCCAGCAGCGGCCAGACGACGCCGTGGTAGGTGGCTTCCTTATCCTTGGGCCCAAAGCCGACGCGGTATTCTTCCATGCGGCGGTCATAGAAGGGGCCGACCACCGTCTTGAGATCGGCGGGCATTATCCCCAGCGTGGTTTGCAGGAAAGCCACCGAGGCCTTCACCGAATAGGGACGCGAATCCCGATCAGCGGCGCGACAGGCGGCGTGATAGGCATCGGGCAACAAGGGTTGCCAGGCGCAACCGGTGAGCACGGGTTCGAGATTGGGAGTGCCCTGGCGTATCCATTCCTTCAGTGCGCTTTCCTTGCTGCCGTCCGCTTCATTCCAGCGGAATGGCGCGGTACCGGCGGGCAGCGCAATGGCGCCGACCAAATAGCGAACATCGGACAAAAAGCGGTTGGTTTCGGGCATGCCCTGCGTATCGACGTTGAGGTGGCGATGGGCCAATGCCGCCATCCCCAGTTCCCGCATCAGCAGCCAGGTGTCGCAAAAGCTGCGCGGCAACTGGTCGGGGCTGAACAGGAAATCGGCGAGCGCGACGCGTGCCTCCTTGCCGAAGGCGTGGGCGCCGAGTTGCACGCCCAGCGCTTGCACAGTGCTCATCGGCAGGGTACCGGAGGGGATCGAAAAGCGGGACCAGGCGAGAATGGGGGCGGTAAATAGCACCACTTCCCAGATTTTGCCGTCGGCATCGAAGCGGCTTGTTTCCGCGCGCGATTCGACCATGTCGGCCAGTTCGTCGTGCGCGCGCGGATGACTTTCGAAGAGAATGTCAAGCGCGGCATTGAGATCGTCCTCGGCCCCGTGCTGGAGCAGTTTGTCGATCAGATCGGCGAGTTGTCTTTCCCAGTAGGTATCTTCGATCTTGCCGCCGGATTCGGAAAGCCCGGTGGCAAGACGCTGGAGTTCGGCGACATCGCGCGAAATGCGGTCGCGCGAGGCAAAGCGGGTACGTTTCATGGCTTTTCCGGTCTATCGATCAACCTATCATTATACCCCGCCGGTGGGGTGCGTTCCGATTGGGGGCATGTTTGTGCGGAGGGTTTACGGCGATAGGACGGATGGACTATTACGCAATCCTGTCTTGTTGGGGGCGGCGTCATGCTGGGGTATTTAGTTAGCGATTTGACGACAGGTTGACGCTTCCGAACCAAGTTCGCGATATCGCCGCCAGAGCCGAGTTCATCTCGGGACAAAGCTGTTCTGCTATACCGGTGCGCGTGGCAAAATGCGCTATCGACACTACTTGGCTCCCTATTATGCTGTTGGTAATTTCGCCTTCAAAATCACTGAGCGATGTTTCAGAGCGTTCGCGGTCAAATTGGCGCGAACCCCGCTTCCTGGACTACTCGGCCCAATTAGTAGACCGTCTTCGCGAGCTCTCGCCTGCCGAACTGGCTGTTTTGATGGGGATTTCCGATCCGCTGGCCTTGCTCAACTTTCAGCGTTTCGAGGCTTGGCAGCGGCCGTTTACGCTTGAAAATGCGCAACCCGCGCTGTTCCTGTTTTCGGGCGATGTTTACGAGGGCTTGCAGGCCGCGACGATGAACGAGGCGGACGTTACCTTTGCGCAATCTCATCTGCGCATTCTTTCGGGTTTGTACGGCGTTCTGCGGCCGACCGATCTGATGCAGGCCTACCGGCTGGAAATGGGAACCCGTCTGAGCAACCCGCGCGGCAAGGATTTGTACGCCTTCTGGGGCGATACACTGCGCCGCTCGGTGGAGGAGGAACTTGCCGCGCAGTCCTGCCCTGTGCTGGTGAATCTCGCCTCGGAAGAATATTTCAAGGCCTTGCAACCCAAGAAGCTGACGGTCCCGGTTGTGCAGCCGGTTTTCGAGGAATGGCAGAACGGTCGCTACCGGATTGTCAGCTTCTTTGCCAAGCGTGCGCGAGGCCTGATGGCACGCTATGCCATCGACCAACGCCTGGATGCGCCCGAGGGATTACGCGATTTCGATCGGGAAGGGTACGCCTACGCGCCGGAGGTATCCGACGAACAACATTGGGTTTTCCGCCGTCGCCGCGACCGCCTATGATGAAAATGTTGTCCCCTCTGAGGAGTTTCGCCATGCGTTCTGCACTCGTTCTTCTTGCCTTGTTACCGCTCTCCGCGCTGGCTCAGTACCAGGCGCCCGAGCCGCCCTTGTATCCCTACAAGAAATCCGCGCCCCCGCCAGCCGTTGTGTATGAGTCAGAGCAAAGCGCCGTGCCGACCGATGGTACCGCCATGGAGCGCAAACTCCGGCGCGAGCAGCGCCAGCGTGCCTATGAGAATCCCGCTCCCACGGTTATCTATCGGGATCGGGGTCGCGACCGGCCGACGGTGATCGTCGGCCCCGACGGCACGCGCGTGTGTACCGATGCCTACGGCCGCACGGTGGTGTGCTGGTAGATTGCGGCGTGTTCGGCGTCGGGCCGGCCCAGTTCCGCGCTGGCAGCGCCGGGCGCCAGAATGCGAAAGCCCAGACCCTTTGTCCTCGCCAGGATCAGCAGCGCTTTGTCCTTGCTGATCAGCCAGTCAGCGCGGACGCGGGTAGCCAATTCGAGGAATTTCTGGTCGTCGGGGTCGCGGCAGCGCGGAAGTGGCCATACGGGAGCGGCGTTTGTCGACGCGCAATGCGCCAGTTGGCGGTAGCGCGCACACAGCGCAGCCCCTGCGTCGGCATCGAGCTTCAATTCCGGATAGCCGCTCACCCGCTGGAGTTCGGCAAGGGTCGCCTCGTCCACCCAGCATTCGGCCGATCCGTCCGTCAAGGCCGCGAGCAAGGGGCGGGCGGCCGCATCGTCAAAATGCAGCAGATCGAGAACGACATTGGTGTCGAGAACGAGGCGGAGGGGCATATCGGGCCGGATTATAATCGCGCGCTTCCGAATTGCCTTGCCGCCATGTCCCGAATTCTTCTTGCCCCGATGGAGGGGCTTGCCGACGAAATCCTGCGCGATGTGCTGACCCGGTTTGGCGGTTACGACTGGTGCATGTGCGAGTTCATCCGCGTTTCCGACACCGTCTTGCCCAATCGCGCCTTTCGCCGCGTCTGCCCGGAAATATCGAACGGCAGCCGCACCGCTGCCGGCACGCCGGTACGTTTGCAGTTGATGGGTTGCGAGCCCGACGTGCTGGCGGCCAACGCCGCTCGGGTCGCGGCGCTGCGTCCGGCGGGCATCGACCTCAACTTCGGCTGCCCGGCGCCGCTGGTCAATCGCAAACGCGGAGGTGCGGCGCTGCTGGACGAACCCGAACTGCTGGCGCGGATCGCCGCCGCCGTGCGTGCGGCGGTTCCTACCGATCTGCCGTTCACCGCCAAGATGCGGCTCGGGATCGACGACGCGGGCCGGGCCATCGAATGTGCGCAGGCGCTGGCTTCCGGCGGCATTGACGAGTTGATCGTGCATGGCCGCACGCGCGCCGATTTCTACCGGCCGCCGGCGCGTTACGACTGGATCGCCCGCGTGCGCGAGGCGGTGGCCGTGCCGGTCATCGCCAATGGCGAAGTGTGGACGCAAGAGGATTATGCACGCTGCCGTACCGAAACAGGCTGTGCCGATGTCATGCTCGGTCGCGGCGCCATCGCCGATCCCCTGCTGATCCGGCGTTTGCGCGGAGAGGTGGCGGAGGAGGCGAGCGATGAATGGGCGGCCGAAATCGCGCCCGCCGTGGCGGCGTTCTGGCGTGCGGTGCGGGCCAAGGTCACGGCGCGACAGGCGCCCGGGCGGCTCAAACAATGGCTGGGCTATTTGAAACGCCGTTGGCCGGAGGCCGCCGTTTTGCATCACGAGATTCGCCCGTTGAGTCATGCCGACGAGGTCGATGGCCGACTCGCCGCTGCCGGGCTGGATGTGGCGGAAAGGCAGGTGCGATGAACGGCAATTCCCGCGAAATCACCAGCGCCCAGAGCGACGTGCATCGAGATCTGGCCGCGCTGGTCCGGCGCCATGCCGAACATCCTTTTCAAAAACCTATCCTGGACCACAACCGCGCCGCTTTTGTCGAGGCTTCGCGTGCCTGGCTCGGCTGGCGCGACGGCGCGCCGCTGATACTCGATTCGGGCTGCGGCGTGGGCTGGAGCACGCTCAAGCTGGCGAAACATTTTCGGACGCATTTCGTCATCGGCGTCGACCAATCCGCCGACCGGCTGGCGCGCGGCAAACCGCTGGAACTGCCGGCCAATGCCGTTTTCGTCCGCGCCGATTTGATCGATTTCTGGCGGCTGATGCGTGGCGCCGGCATCCGACTGGAGCGTCACTACCTCTTGTATCCCAACCCTTGGCCCAAAATCGGTCACCTTGGCCGGCGCTGGCACGGTCACCCAGTGTTTCCGGCCATGCTGGCGCTCGGCGGACGGCTGGAATGCCGCAGCAACTGGTCGATCTACATTGCTGAACTGGCCCAGGCTGTTTATCAACTTACCGGTCATGTCGTGATGACCGACGTCGTGCACGCCAACGGCGAGCCGCTGACACCCTTCGAGGCCAAGTACGCCGCCTCCGGCCAAACGCTCTACCGTGCCGTTGTCGACCTGCGCGAAGCGGGTGACTGAATCATTTCGGCTCGCCCTGTTCAGGCGGCGAAATAGGCCGCTTCCAGCGCAGCGACGTCAAGTTTGACCATGCCGTGCATAGCCCGGAGGACAGCCTGCACCCGCACAGCGTCGGCGTCTTGCAGCAGTTCCATGAAGCGGCGCGGCACGATCTGCCACGAAAGCCCGAAGGGGTCGGTGATCCAGCCGCACTGCACCGGTTGCCCGCCGGCGCGGACGATGGCCTCCCAGTAACGGTCGACTTCGGCTTGATCGGCGCAATCGAGAAACAACGAGAAGCTATCGGAGAAGCGAAAATACTCCCCGCCATTGTAGGCTATGAAGACTTGTCCGACCAGCGTGAACTCGGCGGAAGTCACCGGGCCATCTTCGCCCGTTTTCGCAAGACGGCGCACGCTGGTGTCCGGAAAGGTCGTGGTGTAAAACTCGAGTGCCTGCTCAAGCTGGTTATTGAACATCAGAAACGGCGTGATTTTGGGCATGAGATTCTCCATGAACGAAGGCCTTAGGCGGCTTCCGGCAACAGCATTTCCACATAACGGCGTAAATGCGCCGTGCATTCGAGCGCGTGTTCGGGCTTGCCGGATGCCTTGGCGAGGATGAATCCGCCTTGCAAGGTGGCCTGGATGTGCCGGGCGAGTGTGTCCGGCGACCAGGGCGCGTCGGGTGCATGAGCCGCCTTGGCGGCAGCGATGTCGGCGAGCAGGGTGTCGAGATGGGCGGCGATCCCGCCCGAGCAGGCATCGCGCAATTCGGGCGAACTGTCGTGTACTTCCTGAACGATGGTGCCGAGCAGGCACGAAAACCCCGTGGGATCGCCTTGGATCAGACCGGCGCGCAGGTCGATATAGGCCAGCAGGCGGTCGCGCGGGCTGCTCAGTCGGTGGTAGTCCGCTTGGGCGAACAGGTGACCAGTGATGGCGTTCCAGTGTTCGATGGCGGCCTTGCCGAGATCTTCCTTGGAGCGAAAGTGATGGAAGAAACTCCCCTTGGATACCCTGGCCGCCCGACACAAATCGTCGACCGAGGTGGGCCCGTAGCCTTTCTGGCGAATCAGGACAAGCGCCGCATCCAGCAGCTTTTCGCGGGCGTTTCCGCCAGTGAGCGGGGGACGCGGCATGCTGTCGAGTTGCTGATCAAGCGCGGGCCGGGGTGGCGAGGCACTGCATCACCTCCACGCCATCGCCGGGCAGAATGGCAAAGTGCGGATGCCCCTCAAACAGGGTGGCCGCGTCCGCGTGCGAATCGGCGCGTACCACGACAAAGCCGCAGATCGCGTTGTGCGTATCGCCGACACCCGCAGTGTCAACCCGCTTGGTTTTGCCGATCGGACCGCCGCGAAAGACGATGCGGTCGGCGTGACGCTCCATCCAGGCGTGCCAGGCCTCAATGCCGGCCTGCATGCGGGTGCCGCGCTCGGCTTCGCTCAGCGTTCGCCATTCGCCATTTTGAGGCAGGGCGGTGGTGCCGGTAAACACGGCCAGGTATTCATGGGTTGGATCCATGGTGGCGTCTCCTGTGGGGTGGGGGGTGAGGCATATAATACCGACTGGTTGGTATAAAATCAACTCCCGCACATGTCGTTGAAGTGAGTGGACGCACAAAAAGAAAAGCCGCCCGATTTGGCGGGCGGCTGGCGGCGGTGACGCCGGGTTTTGGTGTCGTTCAGGCGTGCCGCAGCGCGAATTCGCGCAATTGGTCGGCGACTGCTTGCGGATGCTGAAAGACCAGATTGTGTTCCATGCCGGGCATGACCACCACTTCGATGCCCGCGTTGCTGGCCTTCATTTTGTTGACAATCTTGTCGCTCAGCACAAACGAGTCGGCGGCACGCAGCACGCGCACCGGCGTCGTGAGCTTCCGGCAGGCAGCCCAGATACCTTCGGTGCGAATCTTTGTTTTGGCCAGCGTGCTGGGCGCCAGGTTTTTCTTGTCGTACCGGATGGCGTATCGGCCGCCATCCAGCGCACGCATGCAGTATTTCAGCATATAGTCGCCGAGCCCGAACACGCTGTTGCCGTAGAACGAACGCACCTGATCGGCGTTCTTGAAGAATTTGGGCGTCTTGAAAATGGCCATCAGAATGGCGATAACGCCCCGGAAACTGAGGTCGGGGGCGCTGTCGATCAGGGTGACGCTCTTCAGGCACTCGGGATGCGCGCCTGCAAACACCAGCGAGTATTGGCCACCAAGGGAGTACCCCACCAGATGGCACGGTTCGCCGATCAGTTGCTGGTGGATCGCTTTCAGGTCGGAGCAGATGACCTCGTTAGTATAGGCGGCGTCGTAGCTCGTGCCGTCGCTGCTCTGGCCGTGGCCTTTCAGGTCGAACAGGAAGAGGTGAAAATCGTTGCGCAGCAGATCGGCGATCTTTTCGAAGCAATGGCTTTCCACCATCATGCCGTGCAGCATCACCATTTTGGGTTTGCCGGGGTTGGCGATTTCATAGTAGTTGTAAGTGGCGGGACCGACGGCTATCTTCTTGCAATCCAATTTTTTCTCCCTACATGTGCGCAAAACTCTGTAATTTTGCCATGCCGCGGACTTCTGAGGGAGTCTCAGGGCCTCCCTGTTTGGTGAGGAAACGGCACTTGCGGGAGCATTGTCGATGAATCGAGCTTCGTATATTCCCTTGGGCGATGCCCTGAAGTTCTGGCTGAAACTGGGGTTCATCAGTTTCGGCGGCCCCGCCGGGCAGATCGCGCTGATGCACCACGAACTGGTGGAACAGCGTTGCTGGATTTCCGAGCGCCGCTTTCTGCATGCCCTCAACTATTGCATGCTCCTGCCCGGGCCGGAGGCGCAGCAGCTCGCCACCTATCTGGGGTGGCTGATGCATCGCACCTGGGGCGGCATCGCAGCGGGAGCGTTGTTCGTGTTGCCCTCGCTGGCGATCCTGATCGGTCTGTCGTGGGTTTATATGACCTGGGGCACGCTCCCGCTGGTGGCCGCATTGTTCTACGGGATCAAACCGGCGGTAACCGTGCTGGTCGCGCAGGCCGCCTGGCGCATCGGCCGGCGGACCTTGCGGCATGCAGCGCTGGGCGCCATTGCGCTGGCCGCGTTCGTCTCTCTGTTTTGGCTGGGGCTGCCGTTTCCCGCAGTCATCGCCGCTGCTGCGCTGATCGGTGTCGTGGTCGCGCGCGGGCGGCCGGACTGGTTCGCCGTTCCGTCTCATCCACACTCCGGCGACGCCCCTCAGGAGGGCGCGCGGATCGACGATGCCCGCCCGAGACCCGAACATACCCGGTTTGGGTGGTCGCGCTTCATTCGGGTGGTGCTGGCTGGATGCGCGTTGTGGGCACTGCCAATGGCCGCATTGGTGGCGGCATTCGGGACCGTGCATGCACTGCCCGCCATGGCCTGGTTCTTCACCAAGGCGACCTTGCTGACCTTCGGCGGTGCGTATGCCGTGCTGCCCTATGTGTGGCAGGGCGCGGTCGAGCAATTCGGGTGGCTACAGCCGGCCCAGATGATCGACGGGTTGGCGTTGGGCGAGACGACGCCGGGTCCGCTGATCATGGTTGTCGTGTTCGTGGGGTTTGTCGGTGCGTGGGGGCAGGCGCTGTTTGGAGTCGAACACCTGTTTCTGGCTGGTGCGGTGGCGGCCGGGGTGGTGACCTGGTTCACTTTTCTGCCGTCGTTCATCTTCATTCTGGCGGGGGCGCCGCTGATCGAATCGACTCAGGGAGAGATACGCCTTATCGCCCCGCTGACCGCGATCACGGCGGCGGTGGTCGGCGTGATCGCCAACCTGGCTGTATTCTTTGCCTTGAATGTATTCTGGCCCCGTGGCGTCGCCGTGGGTATCGACGTCGGCGCATTGCTCATCGCCGCGCTGGCTGCCGTGGCGCTGTTTTCCAACCGCCTTGGCGCGATACCGGTGATTGCGCTGGCGGCGGTGGGCGGGGTGGCGTTCAGGTGGGTGTCAGGATAGGAGGCTAGGGTGTCGGAACAACAGGAGGAGACCCGCTTGGAGATCAATCGTACTTATTTGCGCGACGAACCGACGCGAGACGCCGTCGACGCGCTACCGGGCGCCACTCTGCTTGAATTCGGCACGGAGTGGTGCGGTTACTGCATGGCCGCCCAACCGCTGCTGGTCGAGGCGCTGGCGGCGGTTCCAGGCGTTCGTCACCTGAAAGTGGAGGATGGCGCCGGCCGCCCCCTCGGCCGGTCTTACCGCATCAAGCTCTGGCCGGCACTGATTTTTCTGAAGGATGGCGTCGAGCAGGCGCGACTGATCCGCCCGCAGGGACCGAGCGAAATCCGGGACGCGCTGCGCCGGATTCTTTGAGGACGAGATGAACCCTTGCCTGGGCTGCGGCGCATGCTGCGTTTCGTTTCGGGTCGATTTTCATCCGGCTGAACTGTCGGGCGGGACCTTTCAATGGGACACCGGCGTTCCGCCGTCGATGGTGGTTCGGGTGACCGACCGATTCGTGCGGATGTGCGGCACCGATGTACAACCGCCCCGCTGCGTGGCCTTGGTAGGCAATCCGGGCAGCGAGGTGGCGTGTTCAATCTATGCCAGCCGGCCGTCGCCTTGCCGCGAGTTCGGCCCCGAGCACGAGGCCTGTGCGCGGGCACGCCGCCGGATCGGCCTGCCCGCGCTGTGAATCGCCGGGCGGCCGGCGCACGACAGCCCGCCCGGACTCGTGCTTACATCGCTTCGGCGTAGATATTTTCGATCTCGGCCTGGCTCGCCTGAACCGGGTTGGTCAGCCCGCAGGCGTCCTTCAGCGCATTGGCGGCCAGTGTCGGGATGTCGATCACCTTGACGCCGAGCGAGCGCAATCCGGCCGGGATGCCGATGTCGGCGGAAAGCTGGCGGATCGCCTTGAGTGCGGCGTCGGCGGCGCTCTTCGGGGTCAGGTTGGTGACATCGACGCCCATCGCTTCGGCGACATCGGCCAGACGCTCGGCTGCGACGCGGCTATTGAAGGCTTCCACGTGCGGCAGCAGCACCGCGTTGCAGACGCCGTGCGGCAGGTCGTAGAAACCGCCGAGCTGGTGCGCCATGGCGTGAACATAACCGAGCGAGGCGTTGTTGAAGGCCATGCCAGCGAGGAACTGGGCGTAGGCCATCTGCTCGCGCGCCGCCACATCGCCGCCGTGATGGACGGCTTGCCGAAGGTTTTGCGAAATGAGACGGATCGCTTTCAGCGCGCAGGCGTCGGTGATCGGCGTGGCGGCGATGGAGACATAGGCTTCCACAGCGTGGGTCAGGGCATCCATGCCGGTGGCGGCAGTCAGGCTGGCAGGCATGCCGATCATCAGGTCGGGGTCGTTGACCGAGAGAATCGGTGTGGTGTGCCGGTCGACAATCGCCATCTTGATGTGGCGTGACTCGTCGGTGATGATGCAGAAGCGCGTCATTTCGCTCGCCGTGCCGGCGGTGGTATTGATGGCGATCAGCGGCAGTTGCGGCTTGGCGGATTTATCCACGCCTTCGTACTGGGTGATCGAACCGCCGTTGGTGGCGCAGAGCGCAATGCCCTTGGCGCAGTCGATGGGCGAACCGCCGCCCAGCGCGATGACGCAATCGCCCTCGTGCCGGCGCAGCAGAGCCAGACCGGCCTCCACGTTGCCTACGGTCGGGTTGGGCTGGGCACCATCGAAAACCGCCGCCGCGATGCCGGCTTCGCCCAGCAGCTTGGCGACTCGCCCGGCGAGGCCAATGTCGTTGAGCACCTTGTCGGTGACGATCAGTGCCCGTTTGAAGCCGTAGCCCTGGATCTGGCCGACGGCGGTCGCCAGACAGCCGGCGCCGATCAGGTTGATGGAGGGAATGTAGAACGCGCTTTGTGCCATGGTCATGCTCCTTCAAGTTGAGAAAATCGCTTGTTACCGGAGTGGGCCACCGTGCTGGGCGGGGTTCGGCGATCCGGTCATGGCTTCTTCAGATCAAGTTGCGTGCCAATTGTGAAAATTTTCACAAAGCTTTGGTTGCACGGAAATCTCCCGATCAGATGAGCAAGGGTCGGGCAGTGGATGGCGCGAACCGTTCCGGAACACCTGTTCCAAAACGGAACACAGGGGTTCGCAAAATGACCGCAAATCGTTATTGGGGCTTCTGGTAAGGCTAAACTCGCCAGAAAACGGGGGTTGTAGCGATGAATAGCGAGCAAAATGGACAAGGCCGCCTGGTGCGCCGGGCGAGGGAATCGTTTTTCGAGGCCCGCGAGAACGGTCGCAGCGATGTGACGCCTTCGATCTGGGCTTCGTGGGAACGTTGTCGGGATTCTGGTTTGCAACCCAGGGGGCGTCTGGAAAGCGTTTGCTGGTTACCCGCCGATATTCGTGCCATTCAGGATGAGCAGGGTGCCCTGATGCAGCATGCCCGCCCGATGATGGAGTACCTGTTCGAGCAAGTCCGGCATTCGGGGTCGCTGGTGTTGCTGGCCGACCGCCGCGGGGTCATTCTCGACACGGTGGGCGACGCCGATTTCTGCGACAAGGTCGAGCGTGTGTCGCTCAAACCCGGCGCGTCGTGGTCGGAACAACATCGGGGAACGAATGCCGTCGGTCTGGCCCTGATCGAGCGCAGCCCGATCGAGATCAGCGGCGGGGAGCATTTTCTCGACCGGCTCGCCTTCCTGTACTGTGGCGCGGCGCCGATCTGCAATCCGCAGGGTGAAATCGTCGGCGTGCTCGATATCTCTTGCGACCGCCGGAACATGCATCCGCATACCGGCGGGCTGGTCAAGACGGCCGCGCAAACCATCGAGAACCAGTTTTTCGCTTCACGCTACCGCAAGGGCATCCGCCTGCGTCTGCACGGGCATCCCTATGGCATCGGCACGCCCGGCGAAGGCATGCTGGCCTTGTCCGAAGATGGCTGGATTGTCGGCGCCAATCAGGTTGCACTCAAACTGCTCGGACTGTGTACGGCCGACATTGGCGCCACGCCCCTGACGCGGTTGTTCGACATCGATTTCGGTCAGTTACTCGATTGGGGAAGACATCGCCACGATGCCGTGCTGCCTCTGCATACGGTGCGTGGGCAGGTTGTGTACGCGGCGCTGAATGCCGGCAAGTCGCCGATTGCCGGCAGTTCGATGACGGCGGAAGCCAAACCCGACGCACTGGGCCAGCTCGACACCGGTGACTCTCGGATGGCGGCGGTGATTCAGCGCGCACGGAAACTGGCCGGCAAGGCGATTTCGATCATCGTCTGTGGCGAATCCGGAGTGGGCAAGGAAGTCTTTGCGCGGGCGCTGCACGAGGCTGGGCCGCGCAGACAGGCGCCCTTCGTCGCAGTGAATTGCGCGGGGCTGCCGGACACGCTGATCGAAGCGGAGTTGTTCGGCTACGCGCCCGGTGCCTATACCGGCGCTCGCCGGGACGGGTCACCCGGCCGCATTCGCGAGGCACATGGCGGGACCCTATTTCTCGACGAAATCGGCGACATGCCACTTGCCATGCAGGCGCGGCTGCTGCGTGTATTGCAAGACAAATGCGTGACGCCGCTGGGCGGCGGCAAATCGCACGTGGTCGACTTCTCGCTGGTCTGCGCCACGCACCGTGATCTGGCCGAGGAGGTCGCAGCGGGACGTTTTCGCGCCGACCTGTACTTCCGCATTAACGGCTTGTCGCTGATGCTGCCGCCACTACGCGAACGAAGCGATTTCGGCAATCTATTGCGCGCCCTGTTGACAACGGTAAGCGATGGCCGCCCGCTGAATCTGGCCCCGGAAATTGCGAACGCCTTCGCGCGCTATCGCTGGCCGGGCAATCTTCGCCAGTTGGCCAACGTGCTGCGCACGGCGGTGGCGCTGACCGATGACGATACCACCCAGATCGGCTGGGATTGTCTGCCCGACGACGTCGTCGCGGCGGTACGCAGGCGTGGCGAGCCCATGGACGTTGAGCGCACGGGACGCGACTTGCGGACCTCCACCGACACCCACATCAGGGCCACGCTCGAGGCAGCGGCCGGCAATGTGTCGGAGGCCGCCAGGCGGCTTGGCATCGGGCGCAACACGCTGTATCGGCGCCTGCGCCGAATGCCGCCGACGTAAGATTGTTCTTGGTTTTTTCCAGCATAACATATATCATATATAAGACTTAGGGATCAGGGATTCTCGCACAGAGCTCGAACCACTGATCCACCCGCATGGTCAACCCGATCATGCGTCCCCGAGACGACCTGAACGAAAGGAAACTGCCGTGCTTGAAGCTTATCGCGCCCACGTCGCTGAACGTGCTGCCCTCGGTATTCCCCCCCTGCCGCTGTCGATGCAGCAGGCTAAGGAACTGGTCGAATTGCTGAAAAAACCGCCGGTGGGCGAAGAAGCCACGTTGGTCGACCTGGTTACCCATCGCGTGCCGGCCGGCGTGGACGAAGCCGCCAAGGTCAAAGCCGAATTCCTTGCCGCCGTCGCCAAGGGCGAACAGGCCTGCGCGCTGATCTCCCGCGCCAAGGCAACCGAACTGCTTGGCACCATGGTCGGCGGCTACAACGTCAAGCCGCTGATCGATCTGCTGGCCGATGCCGAAGTCGGCACCGTGGCGGCCCATGCGCTGAAATTCACGCTGCTGATGTTTGATTACTTCCACGACGTGGCCGAACTGGCCAAGGCCGGCAATGCCAACGCCAAGGCAGTCCTGCAATCCTGGGCCGATGCCGAGTGGTTCACCAGCCGCCCGGATGTGCCGGCCTCGTTGAAGGTCACCGTCTTCAAGGTGACCGGCGAAACCAATACCGATGATCTGTCGCCGGCGCCCGACGCTTGGTCGCGCCCGGATATCCCCCTGCACGCCATCGCCATGCTGAAGAACCCGCGTCCGGGGATCGAAGCGGACAAGGCCGGCGAACGCGGCCCGATGAAGCAACTGGAAGCGCTGATCGCCAAGGGCAACCCGGTGGCCTACGTCGGCGACGTGGTCGGTACCGGTTCTTCGCGCAAGTCTGCGACCAATTCCGTGCTGTGGTGGACTGGTGAGGACATCCCCTTCGTCCCGAACAAGCGTTTCGGTGGCGTCTGCCTGGGCGGCAAGATCGCGCCGATCTTCTTCAATACGCAGGAAGACGCCGGTGCGCTGCCGGTGGAAATCGACGTCTCCAAAATGGACATGGGCGACGAGATCGAACTCAGGATCGATCATGCGACCGCCAAGGTGACCGCGCTCAAGAACGGCGCCGTGATCTCCGAAGCCGAGCTGAAAACCCACGTGCTGCTCGACGAAGTGCGTGCTGGCGGCCGCATCAACCTGATCATCGGCCGCGGCCTGACCACCAAGGCGCGCGAAGCCCTCGGTCTGCCGGCCTCGACCCTGTTCCGCCTGCCGCAAGCGCCGGTCGATACCGGCAAGGGCTTCTCGCTGGCGCAGAAGATGGTCGGTCGCGCCTGTGGTCTGCCGGAAGGCAAGGGCGTGCGTCCCGGCACCTACTGCGAACCGCGCATGACCACGGTCGGCTCGCAGGACACCACCGGCCCGATGACCCGCGACGAACTCAAGGATTTGGCCTGCCTCGGCTTCTCCGCCGATCTGGTGATGCAGTCCTTCTGCCATACCGCCGCCTATCCGAAGCTGGTCGACGTCAAAATGCACCGCACCCTGCCGAGCTTCATCACGGCGCGTGGCGGCGTGTCGCTGAAGCCGGGCGACGGCGTCATCCATAGCTGGCTCAACCGCCTGCTGCTGCCCGATACCGTCGGCACCGGTGGCGATTCGCACACCCGCTTCCCGATCGGCATCTCCTTCCCGGCCGGTTCCGGTCTGGTCGCCTTTGCCGCCGCCACCGGCGTCATGCCGCTGGACATGCCGGAATCGGTGCTGGTGCGCTTCTCCGGTAAGCTGCAGAAGGGCGTGACGCTGCGCGATCTAGTCAATGCCATTCCGCTCTACGCCATCAAGGCCGGTCTCCTGACCGTGGCCAAGGCGGGCAAGAAGAACATCTTCTCCGGCCGCATCCTCGAAATCGAAGGCTTGCCCGAACTCAAGGTCGAGCAGGCATTCGAACTCTCTGATGCCTCGGCCGAGCGTTCCGCCGCCGGTTGCACGGTGCGTCTGGACAAGGCGCCGATCGTCGAATACATGCGCTCCAACATCACGCTGATGAAGTGGATGATCGCCAACGGCTACGAAGACGCCCGCACGCTGGGTCGCCGCATCAAGGCCATGGAAGAGTGGATTGCCAAAGGCACGCTGCTGGCACCGGATGCCGACGCCGAATACGCCGCCGTGATCGAGATCAACATGGACGACATCAAGGAGCCCATCGTCGCCTGCCCGAACGACCCGGATGATGTGAAGCTCTTGTCCGAAGTTGCTGGCGACAAGATTGACGAAGTGTTTATTGGTTCGTGCATGACCAACATTGGGCACTTCCGCGCCGCCGGCAAGGTGCTCGACGGCAAGTCGGACATTCCCACGCGGCTGTGGAT
>APMI01000734.1_pt1 | contig 74506 bp, 67 predicted proteins | sample 667938 | NCBI WGS metagenome assembly APMI01 (sample SAMN01084076, study PRJNA167559) | wastewater metagenome | biome: Wastewater | place: Denmark: Ejby Moelle, Odense | collected 2011-11-28 | reverse complement strand
CATGGGCTCACCCACATCTCGCATGCCTCATTTTTTAAGAATGCCCTCGCATCTTGTATGCTATGAAAAAATATAGTCGTATCTGATATATTTTCATCGGCGAGGGCGTTATTAGTATCAGAGACCTCACCAGTTGTATTAATAGCTGACTTTAAGGTCTCAGGTATTTTACTGAATAAGTGCTCAGGAATGATAGCGGTGCTTATGGGCACTGTGTCGGTTAGCAATCCTTTTGCTAAATCAATAAAATTGTTGGTTTTAGAGGCCTCTGCATCAATAAGCCCAACAATCTGGTAGGTTACTTTTGCGTGATAGGGTGCCGTGTAAACACCTAATTTTTTTGCATTAGCGATTTCTATTAGTCCTCGTTGTTTTTCAGCCGTAGTTCGATTATCAGACTTGATAGTGATATCACCGCATGGCGATGAGGGCAACTGATATTGCAAGGTGGGAGCCTGGTATAATTCATCGTTATCATGTAGGTGGTTATTCAGTGTATCTTGCTGTATTTTACTAACCAAGGACCGTTCTGCTGTATTGCGATAACAGGCTTGGTAAGTCCTGCCGGTAAGTGCCTTTTGTGCGCTCTGGAGCCATTGTTTCTTTGCTGCGGCATCTGCTGGCGGCGTACTCGAGATACTATATTTCTGACCAAATAAGATGGCGGCTTCTTGAGCGGAAATGATAACTGGTATACCTTGTAGCTCCGAAGGTGGGTCCGTGTATGTAATGTATTTTGTAAAGGAGGGGTCGTTTTGAACTTGATATGAGCTATTACGTACTGCCCTAGTAAACAATCCGTACATAGTATTATCTTGAGCTGGAGAAGCATGGGGGTCTCGCAGGTCTTCTTTGTCATCGAGTATTAATCGCTGATCAGGTATTTGCCCGATTTTAATTGGGTAACTTTTGTAAAAACCGCTGCCATTATAACGACCAGCAAGCGACTTGAGCGAGCTCAGTTTATTTGGTGCCGATCTCAGGTAGTTCGACAGCTCACTTTGCTCGAATTTACCATAGATAGGGGAGTTAATATTTAGGAAGTATCTTTCATTTGCTGGAACGGTATCAGGGGCGGTAATGTCGGGCAAAAGCAGACCATTCTCGGGTAGTGGCGCAGCGTACTGCACACCTGCTTTATCATATAGCTTTTTTTGCTCATTATTGTAACTAATTTCAAATTGTTTAATTTTTTGCACATCTGCAGTCGTCAGAGATATTTTCTTATAGGTCAGAAGGTTCTCGTCAGAGATAACGGGGGAAATCTTTAAAGGGTATCCTTGTCTATAGACATAACTAGTAAAAGAGGTGGCAGCCTCGGAGAGGCCTGTGCCGACCATGATTAATGCGAGTACGATTGAAAATAATACAGACGGTATAAGAATTGATATGAATAAGGAGCCCTTCTTGATCTGTAGCTTCGTCTGGGCGAGGCGTGTTGCATCATATATACTAATCATCTAAATCAACCTTCCATCAATGAGAGTATAGGATCTATCGGCTTGCCGAGCAATGAGTTGGTCATGAGTGACAATTACTATTGTTGTGCCATATTTTTGGCGAATTGCTTTTAATAAGTCGATTACATTTTTCCCATTTCGTGAATCTAAATTTCCCGTTGGCTCATCGGCAAGAATAATATTAGGCTTATTGATAAGCGCTCTTGCGATTGCTGTGCGTTGAATTTGGCCACCAGAAAGTGCGCTTGGTAGATGTGCCGCCCTCTCACTTAGGCCCATGTATTCTAATAGTTCATCAGCGTATGTTTGACGCTTCTTCTTGTCTTCACCGGCGAACATAGCCGGAACAAGGACGTTCTCGCGAACGGTCAGAAACGGCTGGAGATAAAAAGATTGGAATATGAACCCAATCTCTCTATTCCTTAATCTGCTTAGCTCCGCATCATTTAATTTATTTAAAGACACATTGTTAATAATTAAATCCCCTTTATCCGGACGATCAACACCCCCTAGGATTTGTAGTAATGTGCTCTTTCCGCCACCGCTTGGGCCGCAGATAGAGATGAATTCTCCGCTATGAATAGATAGACTAACGTCGTGCAGCGCAGTAATTGTAATGTCGCCCACCTTGTAATAACGGCAGACGGAGTTAAGCAGAATAATTGGTGATCGAGGGCCTGCATCCATAACTATATATAGTCATTGTAGCATATTTAGCATAAGTATCTTATGGCTTGATATCCTCCGTTGGATTTACGTATCAAACTTTCGCTCAACATGAGAGAGGCCCTATCCGAAACTCAGATAGGGCCATCTCGATGGAGGGTGCTAGACGCAGTACCAGCTCATTGGGTCGTTGTAGTTCGCATAGCGCGCACTCCGCCAACCCTGATTGCGGCATGCCTGCGTCATGTCTGAGCCGCTTAACGAAACATCCCAGCGGTAGATGATCCACCACCCGACGTTGCACTTCCAGTCCATGACGGTGTTACCGCGCAAGACGGCCACAGCATCGCCGTAGTTACTTGAGCAGTACGCGGCGATATTGACGCCATTACTTGCCGCTTGAGCAGTGCTGGGAGCGGCGACAGCGAGAGCCCCCGCGGCAAGAGTACAAGTGACGGCAGCGGTAAGACGTGACTTCACTTTGGACATGTTCTTAACTCCGATCGAGACAGTTGCACAGTACCGTGCCTCTTTATTGTAAATGAGCAAGTTAATAACTGTCAACGCTTCTCTCATTATCTCAGAGAGTCGACATTTTCTTTGGTATCACGATATTTGCAGTAAATCGCGGCGATCACAAGCACAATGGCAACCGCAAAAAGGATTGTGTGCAAAAATGCGTTCGGCCCCTCGGGGTGATAGGTATCGGCAAAGGCTTTGTTGATAGACAATGCGGTGACTCCTACTGACAGTGCAAGACAAATATAAAAACCTGCGCGAAAACGATATTCGTATAGCATATGAATAGTATAGCGCACATGGCAAATACGGGCGTTACAATACGGCATTGCAAACGCAATTGTTATCTTTACTACAGACAACCATAGCCATATTCGGTATAATACTAAAGATATGGGGAATACAAAAGCGGCCTTGGAGCCATCGGATTTTGTGCATTTACACAACCATACGCATCATTCGCTGCTAGATGGACTGACGAAGATCGATGAGCTGGCCGAGCGTGTCAAATCGCTAGGGATGGAGGCCGCCGCGATTACAGATCACGGCACGATGAGCGGCGTACTCGACTATTACAAGGCAGCGCAGGCTCAGGGTATCAAGCCGATCCTTGGTATCGAGGCCTATATTGCGGCGCGCTCGCGTCACGATCGAGATCCCGCCAAGGACAAAACACGCTATCACCTGACTATTCTGGCGATGAATAATACCGGCCTTGCTAACCTGATGGCGCTGGCCTCCAAGGCTGAGCTCGAGGGCAAATATTACAAGCCCCGCATGGATCGCGAGCTACTCGAATTGCATAATGAGGGGCTGATTGTACTAAGCGGCTGCGCTGGCGGCGAAGTTGGTGATGCGCTCATGAATGACGATTACGACAAGGCGCGGCAGGCGGCAGAGTGGTATAAATCAGTGTTTGGCGACCGCTACTACCTGGAGCTGCAGGACCACGGTCATCCTGACGCGCCGAGCCGGTGGGATATGCAGGGCAAAATCAACGATGGTGTGTTTAGGCTATCAAGCGAGCTCGATATTCCCTGCGTAGTTACTTGCGACGGCCACTATCTGGATCATCAGGATCAAGACGCGCACGAAATTTTGCTATGTGTTGGCACTGGTGCGTTCCTGAGCGACCAAAAACGCATGAGCCTGAAAGAATTCGAGTTGCACCTGACCGATCCGCGCGATATCATCGCTCGCTGGGGCAAAGATCATCCAGAGGTAGTGGCCAATACGCGCGCCATCGCCGATCGGTGTCATGTCGATATCGAACTTGGCAAGATTTTGATTCCAAAATATCCCGTACCGGGTGGCGGTAGCGAGCACGATTACCTGAAGCAGCTGGTGTATCAGGGGCTGGCGGTACGCTATGCGGGCAGGACTCGCGACGAGGCTGCTAGCATGGACCTCGCATCGCTCGAATCATGCTTGGAGCCTGATGTTGCCGCCCGGGCTGCGATGGAGCTGGGGGTCATGGCGAATATGGGGTTTGAGGGCTATTTCTTGATCGTTCAGGACTTTATCAACTGGGGTAAAGATCGCGGCATTATTTTTGGGCCGGGACGCGGTAGCGCGGCGGGCAGCATCATCGCCTACGCACTCAATATCACCGACCTTGATCCGCTCAAATATGGCCTGCTGTTTGAGCGATTCCTCAACCCCGATCGTATCTCGATGCCCGACATCGACATTGATATTCAGGACACACGCCGTGACGAGGTGATCGAATATTGTGCTAACAAATACGGCAGCGAACGCGTAGCCAACATCGTGACGTTTGGCAAAATGGCAGCTCGAGCAGCGGTGCGCGATGTAGCGCGCGTACTGCAGGTGCCATATGCTGAGGCGGATCGTCTGGCCAAGCTGATTCCGCCTCCCGTGCAGGGCCGGCATATTCCGCTTAAAACCAGCGTCGTTGAGGATCAGGATCTGCGCCATGAATACGAATCAAGCCCCGTCGCCAAGGAAGTGTTCGATTTTGCGATGCGGCTCGAGGGTACGATTCGCAGCCACGGCGTGCATGCCTGTGGCGTGGTGATTGCGCCGGACGATTTGGTCAAATACATCCCGCTCGAGCAAGCCCAAAAAGGCGTCGTCGCAACGCAATTTCCGATGGGTGAAGTAGAGGATCTTGGGCTGCTCAAGATGGATTTCTTGGGCCTGTCAAACCTCACGATTATCAACAACGCCATGCGTATTATCCGCAAAGTTTACGGCACCACTATCGATTTGTCGCATCTGAGCCTCGAGGACGAGCAGACCTACCAACTATTCCAGCGCGGCGATACCACAGGCGTGTTTCAGCTTGAGTCGGCTGGGATGAAGCGCTATCTGCGCGGCCTCAAGCCCACTAAGTTTGAGGATATCATCGCGATGGTCGCGCTGTATCGCCCGGGTCCGATGCAATTTATCGACAGTTTCATCCGCCGCAAACACGGTGAAGAAAAAATTACCTACCTTCATCCCGGGCTACAGAATTCGCTCGAAAACACCTACGGAATCCTGGTGTACCAAGAGCAATTTATGCAGATTTCTAAGGAGTGGTGCGGCTTTACTGGTGGCCAGGCCGACACGCTGCGCAAGGCCGTCGGCAAAAAGAAGATGGACCTGATGCTCAAGATCAAGCCGGAATTTGTCGAGGGCGCGGTGACCCATGGTGGTGCACCGGCCGAGCTGGCCGAGAAATTTTGGGATCAGCTGGTAGAGTTTGCCAACTATTGTTTCAACAAATCCCACGCCGCTTGCTACGCGCTGATCGCCTACTGGACAGCCTACCTAAAAGCGCATTATCCCGACGCATTCATGGCCGCATTGATGACAAGCGACCAAGATGACATCGACCGTTTGGCCATCGAAATCAACGAGTGCAAGCACATGGGCCTCGAGGTGCTCGCGCCAGATGTCAATCAATCATTCGAGGAATTTGCCGTGGTGCCGGGTGAGCAAAAAATCCGCTTCGGCCTGGCTGCCGTCAAGGGCGTCGGTGTGGGTGCCGTCGAGGAAATCCTGCGCGCCCGCGAGGACGGCCCATTCACTAGCATCGAGGATTTTGCCAAGCGCGTCAGCACCAGCAAGGTAAACAAACGCGTCTACGAATCACTTATCAAATCTGGCGGGTTCGACAGCCTGGGTGATCGCTCTACGCTGTTGTTCAACCTCGAAACCATTCTGGCATTTGCCAGCAAATTACAAAAAGAAGCCCTCAGCGGTCAGACCGACTTATTCGGCAATCTACTCGGCGATGCCGCCATTCGCCCCACGGTGACGCTGGCGTCAGCGCCGGTGGCCTACACGCCCAAGGAGCAGCTTGCCTGGGAGCGCGAGCTGCTGGGCCTCTATATTTCGGCGCACCCACTTGATAATTACCAGGCGTTTTTTACCGAACAGACTATGCCGCTTGTCGCCATGAAGCCCTCGATCGATGGCCAAAAAGTCACCATCGGCGGCTTGGTCACGACAGTTCGCACCATCATCACCAAATCTGGTAGCAAAATGGCATTTGTCGGCATCGAAGACAAAACCGGCGAGTCCGAAATCTTAGTATTCCCCAAAACCTACGAGCAAATCGGCGCTCGCCTGGCGCAGGATGTCGTGATCAAGGCAACCGGACGCGTCAGCGCGCGTGATCGCGACGGCAATCTAGGCGACGAGGCCAAGCTGATCGCCGACGAGATCGATATGATCACCGAAGCAGAGCTGCGCAGCTACGAATCGACCGGTCGCAAGATGGCCGCCCCGGCCGGCCAGGCCAAAACCTACCGCCGCAAATCACCCCCAGCCAAAACCATGGCCGCAGCGGCCAGGTCGGAGACCGCCGTTGTTAGGCCGCCATCTGCGCTCAAACTCCCCACGCTCTACGTGCAAATCCCCAAACCAGACGATCACGATTCGCTGCTTGCGCTCAAGCAGGCCTGTAACTTATATCCTGGCGAGAGCGATATCGTACTGGTGCTGGGCCGCGACAAATCCTCGGCCATCAAAATGCCATTTCGTGTCGAGGCCGATGAGCCGCTGCTTGCCAAGCTGACCGATTTGCTGGGCAGCGACTGCGTCGTCGCCAAATAAAAAACCGCCACGCCGTGGCAGTTGTCATCATGACAAACAGATCGCAAAATCGCCCGGGGAGTCACCCTGGCGACAGCAATGTGTCTGCCATGATGACGGCGAGGAGAACTTACGCGCAGCGTGACGGGGTGTCGTCAGCGTGGTCACGCACAGTCTCCTCTCTCAGCCGCTTGAGCTGCTCATTGCCACGAGCCAGGATTGCCCACTGAGCCGCGTGATTCTTCTCCGCAGTTGCCTGGCACGCCAGGCAACTGCACGTATTATCGGATGTTGCGCGTCGATCCTGCATCGGTTTCCTCTCTGTTGCGCTGGGGACTGTCCCGAGCGGGCGTGGGTGGGATATCGAGAAGCGTGTTGATCAGTTCGGTGTCGAACTCTTCGATTTGATACACTCGGACCTGACGTCGCGGGCGTCGTTGACGTGCCACAGTTTTTCCTACGATCTGTTTGTCGAGGTACGTGGTCGGTCGACCGGTACTAATAGTACTTTATAGCACGAAATAGCCAGATAGTCAACTATAAGGTCAATTAATAGAGTGGTATGACAGCTCTATCCACGTCGTACCAGACTCGATTGCAGTAACGATATCGTGACAACTCGGAAGGATTTGGGGTAGTTCTAGCGTGTCTAACCAAAAGTTTTCGCCGGTTGCATCGGCGGCAATGATCTCATCTTCACTCGTTTCGCCCGTGAGAATAATGGCGTGCGAATAGCTCATGAGTTCGTCACCAACGTACTGGCTGATCAAGGCGTGCAGCCGTACAGTGAGCGTTGCTGCGAGGCCAGTTTTGGCCCGCAGTCGTGCTTCGGCGGCCTCAACTACAGTAACGCCTGCGGTTGGCTCGCCGTGCACAAATCCCACGCGGCCGATCAGCGGCTGCACAGTGCGGCGACGCAAAAGCCACCGGTTGCCAGCTCGCACCACAATAAGAAAAATCGTGTGCGCGGCTGTGCCCGCCGTCTCGTAGCGATGCACGATATAGTCGCGGCCATGAGCGGTGAGCGTATAGCTACCGTCGTCCCTTTTTTCGATCAAACGCGCCGACACGAGCGACTTGAGATGATACCCAAACACATTGCCGTCGAGCTTGGCCGGCTTGATTTCGCCGTAGCGCAGGGATTCGGCCGTGGCCAGCCGATCAAAGATAGATTTTTGGATATGATGCAACATACCCCTTCATCATAGCAGATGTTAGGTAAAATATGTCGACTAGAGTGATCGTTGTCAAAGCGCTATACTGGCTACTATGAAGATACATTCCACGCAACCAGAGACATTAGGAGGGCTATGATGAGTAGCGAAATCTCCAGGCGAGCGCGCCAACTTCCGTATTATCTCGACCGTATCAACTCGCGCGTCGTTCTCCGCCCGGATGGATCAGTCGGCGAACTTGCCGATACGAATATTACCGTGACCGAGCAGCTCCCGACGCGGGTCGAAGGCCGCACCCGCGAACGAACCTCGATCATGCGTACACTTGGCGTCATTGCAACCTATTCTTCACCCGCAGAATATCTCGCTGCGAAATACGTCGAAGTGCCCAACTATCTACCTTATGGGGCGGATGCGTCGTGGGAGCTTGACGATTTTCCGCAGGAAGTGCGCGCTGAATATGAGGCGTGGCTGCAAACCAGTGAGCCTGTTCCGATCGACGATATACGGCTAGCGGCGGTTGCTATGCAGGCCGATGTAGAGACTCGCGAGACGCGTCAAGTATCATATGCGGACTATCCCGAGACTACCACGACATATGCAGATCGCAGCGTGCCCCGCGACCAGCGTATCTACTACTATCCTATGATTGATGTTATTGACGAGGGCGAGAGAAAGCTGGTGCCGCTTGATATCGCAGGAGTGATCGCGGCAGACCCAAGTGCGGTATCGTACCGCCATGAGATATTTGCAGACAGCCAGCGCTTAGTCGGTGAAGTGTGGCTTGAATTTGACACATCGCACATCGCGCGCCGCTACATAGATCCCACAGCAGAAGGCTATGTGCCTGTCCACAAAAACGACAGGCTTGCGGGCAAGATCTCACTGCTTGTTAACCGCTGGATCGAGTCGGGTACTGTGCCGCACTACTACCAAAAGGTCACGCCGGTGACAAAGGCGGCAGAGGTCATTACAATACTTCAGCAAAAAGCATTTCTTGCGGCACTCGAATATGATGCCCCAAAAGATTATGATACACAATACAAGCAGCTCATTAGCAACCTTGGCAAGGCTGGCTATGCGCTGACATACGAATTCAGCAATGGCGGGATGGGTGAACGCGACACGATGTATTACGCGTCAGTTATGAATGAACAAGGGGTGATTGTTTACGATCGGCTACTGGCGATGGGCGTAGATTCGCGTGATGCGGTAGGTGTTGCGCTCGAGAGATGTCAGCCTGCTAGCTGATACAGTGCGCATGGTGCCATTGTCTCGGCGCAGACAGCAGGTGTGAAGCAGAACAGGTGTACCCCCCAGCCATCGGCCATTCCACAGGATTGATCCTGGGCGGCGGCATTTGCGATGAATAGATGTACTGAACTAGGCACCTAGCGGTAAGTATACGCGAGAGTCTTTTTCTTCTGTCAAGTGTGATGGTAGAATATACCATAAGCAAGTAATAAAAAAGGATTGTAACTTTATGGATATGTACGGACTTGGTAGTAGCGAGGTAGTAATGTTGGTTGTGATTCTGCTGCCGGTCGCTCTGAGCGTATACTGTGCAGTGCGCGTCATTCGATCCCGCAATCTCGGATTTAAGGGAAAAATTCTATGGCTTCTTGTTCTTCTGATCCCTCTGCTAGGGCCTATCTGTTACTTTTTGTTCCAGTATCGTGCCGATCAAGTGCCAAATAAGCCTCAAAATAACACATGCAAACCATCGGCGCCCCTAGGCATGCCCGGAAGCCGTTAATGCATACAGCGCGATGCCGGTTGCGACGGATACATTGAATGATTCTTTGTGGCCACTCATTGGGATTTCGAGGATGGTGTCGCAATAATTTAGATAATGTTGCTCGATGCCGTGCACTTCCTCGCCCAGCAAGAGCGCAAATGTATCAGGAGGAGTAAAGTCGCGTAGATTAATGCTGTCGGGGGTTTGTTCTAGGGCGATAATGGGAATATTCTCGTGCTCTTCGTTGTGGCATAGCCACGTATCGAGCTGCTCATCGTATTCGTACGGCACCATCGTCTCGGCGCCCAGGGCGGTTTTGTGTATCTGTGCGGTGAGTTTGTCGCGAATGTGTGGCAAGCGCGTGTCGCCTGGGATAGTAGGGTATGGCGTGTACCCGCTCAGAATAATTCGCTCCACCCCAAAACCTTCGGCTGTACGAAAAATCGAGCCGACATTGTGCGTCGAGCGAATATTGTGGGCGATGACGATGATGCGGGGCATTGTTTCTAGTATACTATACGGGATTTTGGCGGGGTGCCGAGTTGCGTGTTTTTTGTAGATACCCTTCTTTTGGCGCAAAAGAAGCAAAACTATGGGGTGGGCTTCACCTCGCGGCGTCTCGCTTGCCACTAATTCTTTGGGTAGCTGCGCGCGGAGCAAAGCTCGTGCTCGCTATGCCAGGGCGCTCAGTCGTCGTTTCCCTGGAGGCTGCAGAGTGCCCATGTAACTGTGTGGCTATAGCCGCAATGATATCTCGCCTAGCGAGGTAGCTAACGGGGTTCGGGGTGATCTGGCAAGCTCGGAGATGTGACAACCGATCATCCCGGTATGACGAGCACGAGCTTTGCTCCGCGCGCAGCCAGCCGAGATGAGGGGGCGGAACATCCCCGCAGCGTGACGGCCATCCCGGTATTTTGCTTCTTTTGTAGCAAAAGAAGAATTGTGTTATTGCGTAACAACATCGCTTGATAGTCTAACAGTTCAGCCATCTAGGCCCTATCCTAACCACAACCAATTTGCTACACTAATACTATGAACGAAGCGGATGTACAGGCCAAGCGTCGGGAGAGCGAGGAGCAGTCGACCAGGCAGCGGGCAGCGATTTTGGGGCTGAGCTATCTTGATACGCGCGATATCGAGGCGACGCTGCCACTTGTCGATGGCATCTTGGCGGTCGATCAGATGCATCGCGGCTATATTATTCCGCTGCATCGCGGCAACGACGCCGAGGCGTTTCAGTTTGGCATTACTACCCAGACGCCGCAGTCACTTACCCAGGCGATGCGCCAAAGCTACAATACCGATGGCAAAAATATCGAATTCTACCTAATAAGTAATAGCGGGTTCAAGGCCTTTATGCTGCGCTACGACCCACCGCAGCAGGTGCACTACGACAATATCGAGATCGCGCGCGAGGGCGACAGCGACACGATCGAACGCGTCAGCCAGACACTCAACAGCGTGAGTAGCGACAAAGTGTTTGACTATCTGCTCGATCAGGCTGATCTGCTGGGCGCCAGTGATATTCATATCGAGAACCTGCGCGATGCGATCCGTATCCGTATGCGTATCGATGGCGCGCTGCACCCTGTCGCCGAGCTGCACCGTGACCGCTACCGGGTGATTATGGGTGAGCTGGCTAGTCGCGCGGGCATTTCGAGTGCGGCGCAGGCTTCGCAATCGGGGCATATGCAAACCGACATTACGCGGGGCGATGCCACGCATCTGCTTAACCTACGTGTCGAGACCGTCCCCACGATGTACGGGCAAGATGCGGTGCTACGGCTCTTTAATTTTGACGAAACACTGCTCAACCTCGATCTGCTGGGCATTCCGGCACCGCAGCGGCGCGAAATCGACGAAATCATTCACCATCCGCGTGGCCTGGTGCTCATGGTCGGCCCCACCGGCAGCGGCAAATCGACGACACTTTATAGCATGCTCAATGCCCTCAATACGCTTGATCGCAAGCTGATTACGCTCGAAGACCCAATCGAATACGGCTTGACGGGCATCGCGCAGATCCCGATCAACACCAACGATGGTGGTAGTTTTGCCGATGGCCTGCGTAGCGTACTGCGGCTCGACCCCGATGTGGTGATGGTCGGCGAGATCCGCGACTCTGACACGGCGCGCACCGCCATTCAGGCGTCGATCACTGGCCACCTAGTGCTCTCGAGTTTTCACGCCAATTCTACCTCGTCGGCATTTAGCCGTATGATCGACCTCATCGGCGTCAACCCGATATTCAGCTCGGCGATTCGGCTGGTGATTGCCCAGCGATTGGTGCGGCGGCTGGTTGATGCCACCAAGCAGGCTTACGACCCCGATCCGGCCACGCGCGATTATGTGAAGCGTGTACTGGCCGACCTACCCGATGGCGTCGATCACCCCGACCTCGATACGTTTCAGCTGTGGCGGCCGATTGCGTCCGACGATGCGCCGTTTGGCTACAAGGGCCGTATGGTGATTATGGAGCAAATGGTGGTAAACGACGAGATCCAAAAATTCATTCGCGGCGATATCGAGGATGTGCATCCCGAAAGCATCGAACAAGCTGCCCGTGCGCACGGTATGCTGACGCTAGAGCAGACGGGCGTGCTGGCGGCACTTCGTGGCGAGACGACGCTCGAAGAAATCGGAAGGGTGATATAATAAGCATATGCAGGGAAGAATCGACGTAATGTTGGATAGGCCTAGCGACGAGTTGCCTCGGGTGATTCGATCATCAGAGCCGCCATTTGTTCACAGGCTGTCTCAGGAAGATGTTGACCGTGCGCGCGCGGCAGAATTCCGCCCATTGCCAGAGATGTCGCAGCCTACACGTACTGCCAAGCAAGAGCCTGAGCCTGAACCCGAGACGGTGGTACCAGGGGTTGGACGGCTTGCATCACTTGCCGAACGGTTTGACGATGTCGTCGATGCCGAGATTGCCCCTGACGATGTATCGGCCGAGCTAGCACCACGTCCACCAGCCGAGATATCACCACAACCACGCAAGCAGGTGCTGCCGCCGCCCGTCGCCCGCGGACCAGTCGCTGTGCCACCGCGAGTACGTGGGGCGTATCACCCTGGCGAGCGATCAACGGGCACGAAAGTAAATGAGTACTTATAAACCTAAACCAATACCCAGGAGGAACCATGACAGCAACCAATGACCAATCAGAACAGCCAATCACCCCTGTCTACAGCGGCTACGGCGCCGGTACGATGGCGAGTGGTACGTTTATCGACAATGATGCGGCCGAAGTAGACGACCAAGACGATCAAGAGCAAGACGACAAGTAGCCTAGTACGAGCCCCGCCCTCGCGGGGCTTTGTCTCGCACGAGATTACACAATGACGGCAGCAATCGTTGACACGAGCCGATCGTCAAACACACTAGGGATGATTTCGTCCGCACTTGGGTGCTCTACAAGCCCCGCGATCGCCTCGGCGGCCGCGAGCTTGTGCTCATCGGTGATCTGCGTCACCCCGTGGTCGAGTGCGCCGCGGAATATCCCCGGAAACGCGATGGCGTTGTTGACTTGGTTAGGGAAGTCGCTGCGCCCCGTCGCTACCACCGCGGCACCGGCGGCCAGGGCGACGTCGGGCATGATTTCGGGGGTGGGGTTGGCCAGGGCAAAAATAATCGGATTGTCGTCCATCAGCGCGATAAGTTCGGGGGTCAATACACCTGCCTGCGACACCCCGATGAACACATTTGCGCCCTGCAATACATCCTGCAGCTGGCCGGTAAAGCCAGATTTGTTGGTGTATGCAAGCAGGCGGCGTTTTGAGTCATTCAGGTCGGTGCGGCTGTCGGCAATCACGCCCTTGCTGTCGACGGCAAACAGTCGCGCGCCGGCGCCACCTTCGGGGTAGGTGACGTTGTTGTAACGGTCGATCAGCTTGGCAATCGAGACACCGGCCGCGCCAGCCCCGACGATGACGATCTTTAGCTCGTCTAGCTCACGCCCCGTCACTTTCATTGCGTTGATCAGCCCAGCCAGCGTCACCACCGCCGTACCGTGCTGATCATCGTGGAACACGGGGATATCGCACTCGGCCTTAAGGCGCTCTTCGATTTCAAAGCATTTTGGCGCGGCGATATCCTCTAGGTTGATGGCGCCAAAGCTCGGCGCAATCGCCTTCACCGTAGCCACAATTTCGTCTGGCGTGTGCACGTCTAGAATGATCGGGATGCTGTCAATACCAGCGAAATGCTTGAATAGCAACGCCTTGCCTTCCATCACTGGCATGCTGGCGCGCGGCCCTAGGTCACCCAGGCCCAGGATCGCCGAGCCATCGCTGATGACCGCCACTAGGTTGTTCGTCCAGGTGTAGGTGCCTAACTGGTCGGGATGCGCAGCGATCTCGCGGCTGACGGCGCCCACACCAGGGCTGTAGTAGGCGCTAAGTTTGGTGCGGTCCAGCTCGCTGGTGTCGCGCAGCGCGGTAGTAATCTTGCCGCGATATTGGCGGTGAAGTTCGAGGGCTAATTCGTCATAGTTCATACTACCTAGTATAGACGATTGCAAATGTAGGTTATTTGTGGTATAATAGTATATGAATCATTGTCCTTTGAAATGAAAGGGTAAGGTGACAGCATGATCATGCTCGCCGAACTGCTTGCGGTACTGCGTACACCAATCGCTGAGCCAGCTCAGATTACCATTGAAAAGTATCACGGTGATCTGGTGCGGCGTATCTATCTGCTACCCAAGTGGGAGGTAGAAGACGCACTGCGGCTAGAGCGGCAATTGCTGCAGCTGCCGCATGTCAGGAAGGCCGAGATAACACTTGGCTATATCGAGATCCACTGCGCTGGCCCAGGGCGCTGGCCACACGTTGCGATGCAGCGCATCGAGCGGTTGATTCGGGCCGAGGTGCGTGACTACCGCTGCTGGCGCATCAGGTACCTCCAGCGGGCGTCGTTGTTTGACCCGAGCGTTGCGCGGGTCGAGGATCGGCCATTTGGCCGTCGCCCGACGGTGAATCAAGACATGCTGGCGCCGGTCATCGATCTGGTGACTCGCCGCCGAACCGCGTGATTCATACAGGGGTCGGAGCGTGTTTTCGTCATGAGAGCCGCTCCGACCCCATTCGCATAGTGTGGTATACTGGACGTATGAATGACGATCAATTTATGAAGCTATTTACCTACATGGAAAAACGTTTTGACGAAGTCGATAAGCGCTTCGAGGCCGTAGACGCGCGCTTCGATCACCTCGAGAAAGTGATCGATGGCTACGCAGCCAAGCTTGACACCTATGCGCAGGAAATGGCAGGAATGCAGTTCAAATTGAATCGTCTCGAAAAGTACATCCAGGTGCTTGCCGACAAAGCCGGTGTCGACCTCGACGCAATTCGCGTCTGATCCTTTTCAAATGAGCGCAACTATGCTATAGTTAGTAGTCGATTGTATATATACCAACTGCACTCGTTTGCGGTGTGGAGCCGGAGTCGTACAGCTTCGTGGCCAGCCAGCGAATGTTTGCCCTAATTTCAAGAGGAATTATCATGAGTTTTGCACTAATCCAAAAAGTCAACGACCAGCAGAAAAAGCTCGAAGTCGTCGACGTGCGTAGCGGCGACACCGTGCGCGTGTACCAAAAAATCAAAGAAGGCGCCAAAGAGCGTATCCAGATGTTCGAGGGCGTCGTGATTCGCACCGACAACAAAGGCCAGCACACCAGCCGCATCACCGTGCGCAAAATTGCTTCGGGTGTCGGCGTCGAAAAAAGCTTCCTGCTGCACAGCCCGCTAGTTGAGCGTGTCGAGGTGGTGCGTCGCAGCAAGGTGCGCCGCAACTTCCTAAGCTATCTGCGTCAGCGCAGCGGTAAATCTGCCCGTCTGACTGCTGTTAAGTTTGACCGCGAGGGCGTCAACGCCGTGCGCGACCAAGCTGCCGAGGAAGAAGCCGCTCGTCTGAAGCAAGAGGCCGCCAAGGCCGCCGAAGCCAAGGCTGCCGAAAAAGCTGCTGCCGAGGCTGAGCTCGAGGCCAAAGCCGCTGCTGTCGAAGCTGCGCACAAGGCCAACGATGCCTAGTTTCCCTTGCTAACAAATCAAACTCCCGCGAAATCTCGCGGGAGTTTTTGGTAATATATGCATGGGGTGCTCCCCGCGCCGGTTGCTCGACGCGGGGCCCGTTCACCAGGATGGTCGTTCGCGCTTGATACGGTAGGACGTGCCGCGATGGCGAACGCCCCACAGTGCAGCGATTACGTCGCCCTCCTCGCGGCCGAGGCCGCCATCGCGGACGGGACGTGTCGCCAGGATTACGACGGTTCGCTCCGATAGGGTTCGCGTCTCGGTGAAGCCATCAGCTAGCTTCAGTTCAACGTCGTATTCGGCTCCCGCAGGAGCCACGAAGATCGAACTGAGGCCGCGGTGCACTCGGATGACCGCCTCCAGCTCCTGCAGCTTGAATTGAGCGTTACGCGTGTCATGGTTCATGACGAACTCCTCTACGCTGTGGTGTGACGGACTAATTTATATTATAGCACAAATAGCAAGAAAAAGCAATGATTTATACTAGTAGGTATGATACTTGGCATCGACGAAGCGGGGCGTGGCCCCTGGGCGGGCCCGCTGGTGGTGGGTGCGGTAGTGCTGGGCGGGGTGCAGATTGATGGGCTTGACGATAGCAAAAAACTCAGCAAAAAGCGCCGTGAAGCCCTATACCTGCTGATCATCGAGCAAGCAGCTGCCACCGCTACGGGTTGGGTGACTGTCGCCGAGCTGGACCAGATTGGCATGAGCGAAGCACTGCGCATAGCGACGCGGCGGGCGGTGGAACAGATCCACGTACCGTATCATCAGATTATTATTGATGGCACGGTGAATTTTTTGAGTGGCACGACCAAGGGCGACTATGTAAAGACCTTGCCAAAAGCCGATGCGTTGATTCCGAGTGTGTCGGCGGCGTCGATCATCGCCAAGGTGGAGCGCGACCGCTATATGGCCGAGCAAGATGCGCTGTATCCTGGCTATGGATTTGCGCGACATGCCGGCTATGGCGTCAAGGCCCACCGCGAGGCGATCGCCCACCTCGGCGTGACGCCACTGCACCGATTGAGTTTTGCGCCGTTACAAGGGTATGCCAACGGTGGCGACCTGCGGGAGGTGCAGCATTCTGAGCAGCCAGTCGGTTCTGTGATGTCCTCGCGGCAGCTGCGTAACCGCCTTTCTACTCGCGATATTGGCAATGCCAGTGAAGACGCGGCGGCAAACGAACTGATGCGCCGTGGGCACGACATTATTGCGCGCAATTGGCGCACCAAATACTGCGAGATTGATATTGTGTCGCGGCAGCAGGGGACGTATTACTTTGTGGAGGTCAAGCACCGCAAGACCGATACCTCGGGCGACGGATTAGCGGCAATTACCGCCCGCAAGCAGCGCCAGATGAAATTTGCGGCGGAGTATTTTGCGGTGGCGCACCAGCTGCGCGACACTGATTTGCGGCTGATGGCGATCGCGACCACGGGCAACCCGCCGGTGATAACGCAGCTAATTGAGCTCGAGTAGGCGACGACGAACCGCATCGCCGTCGCGGTCGAGTAGCTCTAATCGCCCGGTGATTTCGACGAGGCCTACTTCGATAGTGCGCCGCAGCGACACATCGGCAAGTAGCGGCGTGGTAAACGCGACAAATTCGGCCTGCATGGCATGCGTCATGACCATCATAGCGGCAACGCGCAGAAATGCATCGGCGTTCATCTCGTCGCCAAAGGTTTGCATAATCCACGGCCAATTATCCTGGCACCATTGCCACGTGGCGGTGCGGCCGTCGCGATTGCGGATAAGATCGGCGTACCAGCGCACGGTATCTTGGCTGCGGATGATGGTGGTGTCGGTGAGCGTCGCGATCAGGCGCTGTAATTCGGCCGGGTCGCGTGCCGAGCACAGCGCATCGGCAATGTCGCTCTGCAACTCAGCCGATTCGAGCGGGTAGCGCTCGAATAGCTCGTCGAACACGCGGCGCTCTGGGCTGTGGCGCACTACAATACTCATGACGAGGCCGCGAATCTCGGGATCGAGGCCTTCGATTCCCTTGGTATGGTACAGCTTGGTGGTGGCCTCAATAACATCCTGCTGCTCGCCATACGCCATAAAGCCCAGGATAGTGGCACGCAGCTGAATGGTGTCTTCGTCGTCGCCCTTGCGAACATCGAGGCCTAGCTGCTGGTAGAGTGGGCGGGCGAGGCGATCGGCGAGGTTGCGCAGGGCGCGTTCTGCCGCCGGGTCTGGTTCGACGAATTTTTTGAGCTCGCTAAGCGCCATACCCATAATGCTCCAGACGTGCTCGTTGGTTTCGCCCGAATACGCATCGAGCAGATCGATCAGCTTGGCGCTGGCAATGCGGCCGCCGCGCGCCAGCAGGGTTTGCTCGTGGAGCAGCTGCATGCGGCCCAGTGGCGGGATAGTGCCGTGCTGGATTTCGCTGAGCAGCTGGGCAAACAGCGTGTCGTCGTACTGCGTAATCATATGCGCTGCATCATGTACATTCAGGCGAATGTGTTGGGCAGTGCTTGCGATGGTCTCTGTCGCAGTGTCGAGCATCTCGGGCAGAGCACTGGTCGATGCGTCCAGAGGAATCGGCCAGATGCGGGATTTGTCTTCGTGTGGTCCCACAAAAAACTGCTCTTGAGACAGCAGAATCTGCGAGCCCCTGCGCGATATACTGACCACGGGGAAGCCCGGCTGCGACACCCAGGCATGCATGAATTCTTTGACCGGCTTGCCGCTCGAGCTAGAGAGCGCATCCCACAAATCATCGCCAGTGGTATTGCCGTAGGCATGACGTTCGAAGTACGCGGTGAGGCCATGGCGAAACGCATCGATACCGCAATAATTCATGAGCATACGCACCAGCCGCGCGCCCTTGGCATACACGATAGCACCGTCAAATAGCGTGCCGATTTCGTTGGGATGATGCACCTCTACCTCGACAGCTTGCACGCCGTCCAGGCTATCGCGGCGCAGGCTGACGACGTCTTCGTAGCTGGCAAATTCGTCCCACACGTGCCATTCGGGGTGCAGCGCGTCGGCGCATACGTATTCCATCACGGTGGCAAAACTTTCGTTTAGCCACAGGTATGTCCACCACTCCATAGTCACCAAATTGCCAAACCACTGGTGGCTCAGCTCGTGCGCAATCACAATGGCGGTGCGCCGACGCGTGGCGATGCTGGTGAGCGCGGGGTCTACGACCAGCGAATCCTCGCGGTATGTCACTAGGCCCCAGTTTTCCATGGCGGCGACACCGCTCGACACATCGGGTAGGGCCAGCTGATCGGATTTTGGCAGCGGATATTCGACGCCAAAGAATTCCTCGTAAAACTCAATCGATTTGATCGAATGCTCGAGCGCAAATTGTAAATGAGCTAGTTTCTGCGCTGTAGTGGCCCAGACATTTACCTCGACACCGCGCGCTGTTTGGCCGCTAACACAGTGCAGTTCGCCAATCGCCAGGGCTAGTAGGTAGCTACTCATGCGCGGCGTAGTGGCAAAATGCACTTCTTGGCGCCCGTCGTCGAGGCTACGGGTGCGCTGCGCCGGCATATTGCCAATAACAGTCAGCCTAGCATCGGTGGTGACGTGGACGTCAAACGTTGCCTTGGCGGCGGGCTCGTCCACGCAGGGCAGCAATTCGCGGGCGTAATTTGGCTCCATTTGCGTGACAAACATGGTGCGGCGCTGGCCGTTGTGCTGGTAGCGCGAGGCGTAGATGCCGCGGGTAAATTCGTTGATCGCGAGGTGATAACTAATCACGATAATTACCGCGCCGGCGCGTAGCTCGTCGTGCAGGATCTCTAGCTCGTCATCGTCGCTCGCCTGGTAGGTAGCGCGTTTGCCGTTTATTGTCACCGAATCGATCTCGAGGCCTTTGGCATGCAGCACCACGTGGCCGTGCGTGGATTCGCCGGTAATTGTGGCGGTGCCGCGTAGTGTTTCGGCGGCTGTGTCGATATCGAGCGACAGGTCGTAATGGGTTGGTATAAATTCGTTGAGTAATCGTCGGACAGTTTGCATTCTCTCATTGTACCAAACGATTTATAATGAGGGGATGAATCGGCACAGGATACGACGAATGGTAACGATAATCCTGGTGATTGCGGCGGTAGCTGCGGCGCTGTTTGTCGAGCCGAGCAGCTACCAGCCGACGCCGCCAGACCGCCCAGCTTCGGCTAGCCAGCCCGCGGCGGGATCGGCCAGCGCTGCACTTGCGCTGCTCGAGGTAAAGGGCCGCGCGCCCAAGACTGACTATCGGCGGACGGCATTTGGTGATGGCTGGGCGATGGTTGGCATGTGCGATACGCGCAATATTATTTTGCACCGTGATATGCCCGATGCGCTGGTGAGTGATAATTGCAAAGTGATGCGTGGCACGCTACACGATCCCTATACAGGCACGACGATTGCGTTTAGCCGCGGCGCTGATACTAGTGACGCGATTCAGATTGACCATGTGGTGGCGCTAAGTGATGCTTGGCAAAAAGGCGCCGCTACCTTGACGCCTGCCACGCGGCAAGCGCTTGCCAACGATCCGCTCGAGCTGCTCGCGGTAGACGGCCCGGCCAACCAAGCCAAAGGCGACGGCGACGCGGCGACCTGGCTACCGCCCAACAAATCGTTTCGCTGCGCATACGTGGCGCGGCAAATTGCCGTCAAGGCCAAATATGGCTTGTGGATAACGCCGGCCGAACGCGACGCCATGCAGGCAATCCTGGCCACTTGCCCGAGCCAAACGCTGCCCACGCCGTAGCGGGTATGCTACAATACTAGACATCTATGAAACGACAGTATTTTTTATACTATGATTTGATATTGGCGGCATTTGTGTTGGCGCTGCTGATTTCTAACATTGCCGCCACCAAGCTCATCACCGCAGGGCCGCTGATCCTCGATGGCGGCGCGGTGTTATTTCCGCTAACGTATATTTTGGGTGATATCCTGACCGAAGTCTATGGCTACCGCTATGCGCGGCGCGCTATCTGGGGGGGGTTCATCGGTATGGTGATAGCAATTGCCACCTTTACGGTGGTCGGCTGGCTACCGTATCCGCCCGAGTACACGGCGCAGCTATCGTACGAAGCGGTGCTTGGGTTCCTGCCGCGGATTGTTGTGGCGAGCCTGGTGGCATTTGTGGTGGGTGAGTTTCTCAATTCGTATGTGCTGGCCAAGCTTAAAATCCGCACCAAGGGCCGCAAGCTCTGGCTACGACTGATTAGTTCGACGGTGGTCGGCGAGCTGTTTGATACGGTGATTTTTTGCCTGATTGCCTTTGGCGGCATCCTGGGCAGCTGGGACATGTTGAATTATATTACCGTGGGCTGGCTGTTTAAAGTGGGCGTCGAAGTGTTGATGCTGCCAGTGACTTACCGCGTGATTGCCGCGCTTAAACGTCGCGAGCGTAGTGATGCCGACGATCGCCGGGCGAATTTTACGCCGCTGTCGATGTCGCTGCAGAAGTAGCGTAGTAGCTGGCCAAAAACTCGCGCTTAAACTGCATAAATGTGCCATCGGCAATGCTGGCACGAATATCGTCCACCAGCTGCACGATAAATTGCTCGTTGTGTATCGTCGCCAGCGTTTTGGCCAGCATTTCATCGACGCGAAATAGGTGATGCAGGTAGGCCCGCGTATAGTGCTGGCAGGTGTAACAGCTACAATTGGCGTCAAATGGTGCAACATCGCGGCGGAACTCTTGCCGCCGGATATTGACCCGGCCGTCACGCGTATACATGGCGCCATTTCGGGCCACACGGGCCGGGCTGACGCAGTCGAAAGTATCGGCGCCGTGCTCGATACAGTCAAAGATATCATCGGGCTCCGATATGCCCAGCATGTGGCGCGGCTTGTCCTCGGGCAGCTCTTCGCAGATCCAGCCGACGATGGCGCCAATATTATGCTTGGTAAACGCACCGCCCAGGCCAAACCCATCGAATTCCATTGCGCCCAGCGTTCGGGCTGATGCGCGTCGCAAATCCTCGTAATGTGCCCCCTGTACCACACCGTACAGCGCCTGTGGCGGGCGATGAGTGCGCTCGGCATTGAGCCGCTGATGCTCGCGCAGGCTACGCACCGCCCAGGGGTGAGTACGCATATCAAGCGACTCTACCTGGTAGTCGTAGTCGTGCTGCAGGGTGGTCAGCTCGTCGAACGCAAACGTAATATCGGCGCCAATGCCGTGCTGGATTTGCATCGACAATTCGGGCGTGAATCGCTGCAGGCTACCGTCTAGATGCGACTTAAAGGTCACGCCATCATTATCTATGCGGGTCAGGTTTTGCCGCGCAGGCTGAGTGCTGAGAGGCGCATCGCCGACCATGTCAATGACTTTTTTCATCCCCACACCCAGGCTCATCACCTGGAATCCGCCACTGTCGCTAAAGGTTGGCTTGGGCCAATTCATAAATTGGTGGATACCGCCCGCTTCGTCGACGAGGTCGTGACCAGGGCGCAGGAACAAGTGGTAGGCATTTACGAGCACGGCCTGCGCCCCTGTTGCCGCCAGCTGCTCGGGCGTTAGGCCCTTGAGCGTAGCCCTGGTGCCTACCGGAATAAATGCCGGCGTTGCGATCTCGCCGTGTGGCGTGCGCAGGACGCCGGTGCGTGCCAGCGTGCCGGGCAGGCGATGGGTGATGGTAAATTCGAGCGCTCGTTTCATCTAGTAGGTAGTATACCAGACGGTGATGTATGGTACGATAGATACGTACGTTCCCTGACAATTCGGAGGTCATGATGGAGTATCTGTTTCTAAGCAGTGTCCCAATGCTCGTGCTTGCGGCGATCGCTGCTGTCTGTATCGTGCTGGCATGCTGCATAGCGGCGATCGTGCTGGCGCTGCCGATTGCGCTGATCGCCCGGTACCGCAATCGCCACGACAGGCGTCACTACGAATCCATCAGCAGCATCCTCTAGTAGTCCGCCCACTAGGTCGCAGCGAATCGTTCGCTCCCTAGTGGGCGGCGATTTGCTTTTTTGGCCCAGCTGCGCTATACTGAGACATGTACACATCCGGCCGGCAGGTCGGAGTTTTTCGTAAGAACGAATAGTAATTCAGGAGAAAACAATGGAAGATCTAAACATTAAGCAACTTACCCTGGCGGTGCGCACTATCGCCGAAGAGAAGAACCTGCCCGAAGAGACCGTCATGGAAGTCATTGAGCAGGCGATTGCTGCTGCCTGGCGCCGTGACAATGGCGAGCGCGACCAGAATGTGCGCGCCGAGTTGAATGTCAACGACGGTACCGCCAGGGTATTTGTGGTGCGCGATATCGTTACTGATGAAGAGCTCGAGAGCGAGGTTACTCAGATCAGCCTAGACGATGCCCGCAAGATCAAAAAAGACGCTGAAATTGGCGGCGTGATCGAGGATATGCACGAGGTAACCAGCTTTGGCCGCGTGGCTGCTCAGACGGCCAAGCAAGTCGTGCTACAGCGCCTGCGCGAGGCCGAGCGCGAGGTCGTACTGGCCGAATACGAAGACAAAATCGGCACCGTTGTCACTGGTATTGTGCAGCGCGTCGAGCCGCGCCTTGTCCGAATCGAGCTCGGCAAGGCTATCGGTATTCTGCCACAGAGCGAGCAAATCCAGGGCGAATATTACAGCGTAGGCTCGCGCATGAAGGTATTGATCAAAGACATCGAGCGCGAAAACCGCGGTCCACAGCTAATTCTAAGCCGCGGCAGCGAAGCCTTTGTCGAGCATCTATTCCGCCAAGAAGTGCCCGAGCTCGAGACCGGCGCCGTAGAAATCAAAGCCATCGCCCGCGAAGCCGGCCGCCGCACCAAGCTAGCCGTGCGCTCAACGGTGTCTGGCGTTGACCCCGTTGGCACCTTTGTTGGTGGCCATGGGTCGCGTGTCAATGCCGTCATGAGCGAAATCGGCGACCAAGAAAAAATCGACATCGTCACCTACGACGACAGCGTCGACCAGTACATCCGCAACGCCCTGAGCCCTGCCGATGTGGTGAAGGTAGAGATTGATGACGCCGAAAAACGTGCCAAAGTATACGTCGCCGAGGACCAGCAGTCCATCGCGATTGGCCGCGGCGGCCAAAATGTGCGCCTGGCGAGCCGTTTGGTTGGCTACGAGCTTGACATCGAGACTGCAAATGGCGCTGGCACCACCGGCAAACCTGTCGAGCGTCCGCGCAAAAATGTCGAAGACGACCTGTTTAGCGCCATCGAACAGCAAAGCGAAGCGTAGTTCAATACGTTCAAGCCCCCTCATAGCTTCTCCTTTCGGGCAAGCTATATTGGGCTTGAATCAATGCGCAAAATGTATTATGATAACAAGGCTGCCGCGATCGGCGCGGCACATATGAATGGGACAGGAGGTGCGCCATGAGCGCACAGCAGAGCATCCTCGATGGCCTCGCCGAGATCATCAACGAGGAGACCGGCATCGACCCGTCTGACGTCGAGCTCGACAAGTCGTTCACCGACGACCTCGACATCGACTCGCTGTCGATGATGACGATCGTCGTCATCGCCGAGGAGCGGTTCGGCGTGAAGATCCCGGACAACCAGGTCAAGACCCTCAAGACGGTCCGCGACGCGGTGGACTTCATCACCGCGGCACAGGACACCGCCTGACGGGCCGCACCCTCGCCTCCCAGCCCGCCCCACCCCATGAGTGTAGCGGGCTGGGAGGCATCGTTAATGATAGGGGTATTGACTACACGATAGCAAAATGATATAATATATAGATTATGAACCCACGCGAAGCCCTTCCAGGCAGAGTCCCTGATTTTTATAGAGGTGATCCTGACGCGGTTATTGAGTATGAGAATAATCGCACGCCTGTTGCGGTGCATTCCTACGACATGAGTCCGCGAGAGGTGCACGAAATCGTGATGGGTACAAAGAATTGGGCGGAGCGAGGTGCCTATGAGACGATTCTCGCCCAGTCAGGTGCCTTTGTCCGTGCACTTGACAGATCTGGAATACAGTTTCGTCCTAAGTATAGCCTCGGGAAATGTCCCGCAGATGAGCTAGATATATCACTCCCAGAGAGCACCGGAGAAGTGCTAAGCAATAATTACGAGGGGATTCCATCGATTACCGCTGAAATACGCGTACCAGCGACGGCACTGCCGATTGATCTTGATTCGAGTGACGGCTGGGATATAGTGATCCCGCGACTGTTGAGGGCGGCTGCACAGGGGAGAAATGGCGCCGCGACGCTTCAAGCGGGCAAATTTGGTCCAGATAACTTCGTGTATACCCCAAAAGAAAATGTAGTGTATTACACCGATGCTGGACCAGCTTTGGTAGGGCGTGTCACACATGGAGGTACGAGTAGACTGCAGCGCGAGATGGGTCAAATAAATGCCGAGATGGGGTACGAAAAGATCGAGGCCATGCTAGACCGCATGCTACGGAGTAAATCTCGTAGTAACCGGCAAACTGCGTTGAAGCCTATATATAATTCGTTATTTAGAGAAATGCATCGAATAGACTTCAGTCGAGAGGAAATTGCGGCAAGCCGGGTACTGAGCATGTTTCGGGCAACCGAAAAATTTATGAATACGCAGCGTGAACGCAAACCGCGAATCTCCAGAGCGATTGGTACGCTTGCTACTGATATCGAAATATAATACTCGTCCTAAACACGGGCATAACGCAAATAGGTTAGCACTCTTGCGCATAGAGTGCTAATTCGTTATACTAGATGATAGCAATGATGGGTAGGCCACTTGCTGATTGGAGATTGATATGTCAGATGAATTTAGTGAATTTGTAGCGCGGCTAACCGAGAATGCTCGGGTGAGCCTGCAGCACGCGGATGCCGTGGCACGAGCCGCTGGCAGTGCGTATATTGGTACCGAGCATTTGTTGCTGGGCGTGCTGGCTCAGGAATCGTCGGTGGGCGCAAAATTCCTGGCAGATGCCGGCCTAACACTGGCGCGAGCAGAGTCGGCGCTGGATGTAACGCCTAGGCGACTGGTGGTGAGCACCGGCAGCAAAGGGCTGTCCGAGACCGCCATGCTGACGCTCCGCATGAGCTGGGAGGTCGCTCGCGAATTCCATCAGGAGCATATGGGTACCGAGCATATTTTGTATAGCATTTTGAAGCAGCAAAACGCCCGAGCGACCGTGCTGCTGCACGATATGGATGTCGACGTCGATGAGATTATTGCTGCGCTCGAGGAATACTTGGGGCGACAGAGCGATTACAGCGAGCAGCAGATCTCGACTAAGCAATCGTCGCGCCGCGGTGGTGGCATTCTGGACCAATTTGGGATTGACTTGACGGCGCGCGCAGCGGCTGGCGAGCTAGATGTACTGATTGGTCGGGCCAAGGAAGAGGAGCGCCTGGTGACGATTCTGAGCCGCCGCACCAAGAACAACCCCGTGCTGATTGGCGATCCTGGGGTTGGCAAGACGGCGATTGTTGAGGGCCTAGCCCAGCGGATTGCGCGCGAGGAAGTGCCCGATCATTTGCTTGATCGGCGAGTGATTCAGCTGGATCTGGCGGCGATGATTGCTGGCACCAAATATCGCGGCGAATTTGAGGAGCGGCTGAAACGGGTCGTAGCCGAGGTGAAAAAGCAGCGCAATATCATCCTATTTATCGATGAGCTGCATCTGCTGGTAGGCGCTGGCGCGGCCGAGGGCGCGATGGATGCAGCGAATTTGCTCAAGCCAGCGCTAGCGCGCGGCGAGCTGCACATGATTGGCGCGACAACAATCGACGAATATCGCAAACATATCGAGAAGGACGCCGCCCTGGAGCGCCGTTTTCAGTCGATTGTGGTAAAAGAGCCGACATTTAACGAGACGATCGCCATTCTCAAAGGCCTTAAGAACTACTATGAGTCGCACCACCGGGTAACAATTACCGATGAGGTAGTCGAGGACGCGGTGTATATGGCGGACCGCTATGTGAGCGATCGATTTATGCCAGATAAGGCAATCGATGTGATTGATGAGGCGGCGGCGCTAGTGAGGGTTAAGCGCGGGCACAAGCCAAGCGAGCTGCGCGATTACACCCGGCAGCTCAAGCAGCTGAATGAGCGCATGGAAGAGGCGGTGGCCGATGAGGATTACGAACGAGCGGCGCTGTACAAGACCCAAATTAGCAAAATGCAGCAGCAAATTAAAGCCTGCGAAGCGCGCCAGACTGCCGATGCGATTGCGCTTAGCTCGGATGATATTGCGCATGCCATTGCGGTGATGACGAATATTCCGGTGGAGCGCGTAGTGTCGTCTGAGGCGACGCTGCTACGGCGTCTCGAGCAGCATCTGGCAAAGCATGTCATTGGCCAGCGCGAGGCGATTACGCGGGTGGCGCGGGCGATCCGACGTAGCCGCAGCGGTGTGTCGAGCGGTCATCGGCCGATTGGTAGCTTTGTATTTATGGGGCCGACTGGGGTGGGCAAAACCGAGCTGGCCCGCGTGTTGGCGCGCGAAGTGTTTGGCAGTAGTGATGCGCTGGTAAAAATCGACATGAGCGAGTTTGGCGAGCGTCACAATACCTCGCGATTGCTGGGCGCGCCGGCTGGGTATGTGGGCTACGAGGATGGCGGCAAATTGACCGACAAAATCCGCCGCCAACCCTACAGCGTGGTGTTATTTGACGAGATCGAAAAAGCCCACCCAGATGTATTTAATCTGCTGCTGCAGCTGCTCGAGGACGGTAAAGTGACTGACGCCAAGGGCCGCGAGGTTGATTTTAGCCACACCATCGTTATTTTGACCAGTAATGTCGGCGCCGACAAGATGATGCATGAGTCATCGCTGGGCTTCCATGCGCGGACGCCGCGTGACACCCGAGCGCTTGATCAAGTGCATAGCGAGAATGCTCGCGCTGCGCGCAAAGAGCTCGAAAAGCTCATGCGTCCCGAGTTGATCAATCGGTTTGATGCGATTGTGACATTCCGTGCGCTGACACGCCGTGAGATCGGCCAGATATTTGACGGTCAGATTGCTGACCTACGCAATCGGCTGGTGCGGCAAGGGCTGGGCCTACGCATAAGCGCGGCAGCCAAGCGGCTACTGATTGACGAGGGCTACGACGAAAAGTTTGGCGCGCGGCCGCTGCGCCGGGCAATCGAAGACCTGCTGGAGCACGAAATTGCTCATGGTATTCTGTCGAATATTTACAAAAAAGGCGATATACTAGAAGTAGATGCAGCCGCAAAACGACTCACCATACGTGCCGTCCACGGCGAATGAGCATCCTAGGGGGCGACATGGGGCAGCGGTCGCTATACTGGGTGTGTGTTTGCTACTGGTGGCGTGCATGTGGATATTTCGGCAGACGATTCTGGACTACGGCCGAGCCTTTAGCTATCGGCCATCGGCTGCGATTGCGGCGATTGTCTCGAGGGTAGATATGAGCGATCAGGGGCGGTTTTTGTTCTATGCCAGCGAGCCCTCGATCTTGGCGAGCCCGCAGTTTGGCCAGCAGTGCCCTGTTGCTACCGAGAAGACCGCCACTATTCTGGGCTGCTACGCCGCGCAGCGCATCTATGTGTATGACGTCACCAACAGCGAGCTTGATGGCATCAAAGATGTCACCGCTGCCCACGAGATGCTGCATGCAGCCTATGATCGGCTGAGCGGGCCGGAGCGCCAGCGTGTTGATACGCTGGTCGAGAACGAATACGCCACGCTCAAAAAAGATCCGAATTTTGCCGCGCGGGTTAAGCTGTACGATTCAATCGAGCCGGGCCAGCGCGACAACGAGCTGCATTCTATCATCGGTACCGAGATTGCGACGATTAGCCCCGAGCTGGAGAATTATTACCGCCGGTATTTTAAGGACCGCAGCAAAGTCACCACGCTGCAGCAGCGCTATTCGAGTGTGTTTACGCAGCTGCAGAATCAATCGGCCGAGCTGATCAAGTATCTAAATAACCTGAGCGACACGATTGGCACCGAAAAATCCGACTATAACACGCGGGTGGCGGCGCTTAATGCGGAGATAACGGCGTTTAATCGGCTTGCCAATGCTGGCGAGATTAGCCCGGCGCAATTTACCGCACGGCGCAAGGCGTTGGTGCTCGAGAGTGATGCGCTTGAGGTGCTCCGCACCACGATTAATACCCAGCTGGCTGATTACGAGGCCAAAAAGGCCGAACTAATGAGTATTTCGGCGCATGTCGACCAGCTCAACCGCAGCGTCGACAGCAAGCTCGCGCCAGCGCCTACGCTGTGATACGTGCCCTTTGGGGCGGGTAGAGGCTTAACGAACCGACACAATCAGGGTATAATAGGCCCTAATGGCTAGATCTCGTACGCAATTTGTGTGTCAGAAATGTGGGTCGTCGTATCCAAAATGGACGGGGCGCTGTGATAATTGTGGCGAGTGGAATTCGCTGGTAGAGCAGCCGGCAGAGACGGTCGGCAAATCGGTAGTGGCAAAAAGTGCGGCAAGCGGCAAAGTGCTAACGCCGCAAACCATGCGTTCGATCGAGACCGACGATCGCTCGAGCCGCATGCCGACGGGATTTGAGGACCTAGATGCGGTAATGGGTGGCGGCATGCTAGCCGGCGGCGTGGTGCTGTTGGCGGGACAGCCGGGTATTGGCAAAAGCACGCTATTATTGCAGATGGCGCACCATATTAGCACGGCAACGCCAGTGCTGTATGCGAGTGGCGAGGAGTCGGCGTCGCAGGTAAAACTACGCGCTGGCCGTTTGGGTGCCGAGGCGAGCGACGACCTGCAGTTTGTGGCCAGTACCAGTGCCGACGATATCGCGGCGACGATTCGCTCTGGGGCTTATCGATTGGTGATCATCGATTCGATTCAGACCCTCAGCCTGGCCGAAATTACTTCGGCGCCGGGCACGGTGAGCCAAATCACTAACAGTTCGAATGTGATTATCCGCGCGGCCAAAGAATCTGGTGCGGCGGTGATTTTGGTTGGCCATGTTACCAAAGAGGGCTCGATTGCTGGGCCAAAAGTGCTGGAACACTTGGTCGACGTTGTGCTGCAGTTTGAGGGTGATCGCTACGGTGGATTTAAGGTGATTCGTGCGGTCAAAAACCGCTATGGTTCTACCAGCGAAGCGGCGATATTCGAGATGAATGAGCGTGGGCTCGAACTAGTCAAAAACCCTTCGGCAGCGCTGCTTGCGGAACGTCAAAACTCCGATGGCTCAGTTGTGCTAGCGACGCTCGAGGGCACGCGGCCGCTTCTGGTCGAGATCCAGGCACTTGTCAATTCGACGAATTTCGGGTATCCTAAGCGTACGGCTAGTGGGTTTGACCTCAACCGACTCAATCTACTCATTGCGGTGCTCGAACGTCGCACCAAACTGAATTTATCAGACAAAGATATCTACATCAATGTCGTCGGTGGCCTCAAACTCAACGATCCCGCAGCCGATCTCGCTGTCGCTATGGCAATTGCTAGCGCGAGTGCTGGTCGACGACTCGATGATGGCGTGGTGGTGTTTGGCGAGATTGGGCTTGGCGGCGAAATTCGCTCGGTGGCCTCGGTTGATCGTCGCGCGGCCGAAGCGCGCAAGCTAGGATTTACCTATGCGATCGGCCCTCGGTCTAAGGACGAATTTGTCCGCGGCGTCAAAGACCTTCGCCAAGCCCTCATCGACTATCTCCAAAAATAACCAACAAGGAACCTCCCCCAAATGACAATAGAATTACTTACTCTCATCCTCGTGGTGTCCACCATGATTGGCGTCGGCTATCTGGTGGCCCGCCAGCCGCGCCGCAGCCTACGTAATGGCGCCGGCTCGGTATTGGTCGATACATCAGTGCTGATGGACGGCCGGATTATCGCCATCGCTACCAGCGGTTTTATTACCAGCACGCTGGTGATCCCGCGCAGCGTCATCGGAGAGCTACAATTTTTGGCTGATAATGCCGATAACGACAAACGTACTCGGGCTCGTCAGGGGCTAGATGTAGTGCGCGAGCTGCAGGATATGCAGAATGTCAGCGTACAGTTGCTGCAAGACGGCAGCAAGGCCGCCGAAGGCGTCGACGAGCGGCTGCTGAGCCTTGCCAAGAGCTCGAACGCTGCTATTTGCACCATCGACTACAACCTCAATAAGGTTGCCGCTGTCGAGGGTATTCGCGTGCTTAATGTCAACGAATTGGCGCGCGGACTGCGCATGGCCTATTTGCCCGGCGAGCGAATTATGCTAGAGTTGACTCAAAAAGGCTCAGACTCTCATCAGGCGGTCGGCCACCTGCCAGATGGCACGATGGTGGTGGTAGAGCATGCCAATCAGCATATTGGTAAACGCGTTGAGATCGAATTTATTCGTGGGCTGCAAACCGCTGCTGGCCGCATGATGTTTGCGAGGCGGGTTGATCGAGATCAGCCCACAGCCAAAAATCGGCCGGCCGGCCGAGCGCCGGCTGCGCGCAGCACTCCTGCAAGCCCCGCGCCGAAGACCGCTGCTGTTTCAGTTTCATCTAGCCCGCGTTCTGTTCGGCAGTCTCGCGCTGCTCAGCAACCTGCAACGCAGCCACCGGCCGCAACTCCCGCCACCAACCAGGCTAGCCGGTCGCGCCAGCGTGCCGCACAGCAGTCTAAGGCAGGTAGCGGCCAACATGCTCGACGCCGTCAGCAGCCGAGGCAGCGCGATCAAGAATCTGCCTTGATCGAACTCGTCAATAATCAATAATCATACAAGTAGAAGAGAATTATCGTAGGCGGCCGTGACGATTTGTAGCGGTCGAGATAGTCATGGTGGGCTTGCCGCCATATGCTGTGCTGCCCCACTGGGCGGTGTCGACACCCTCGTAATAGCCGGTATCGACTACGGTTGCAGCAACTGTGAATGAAGTGGTAGTGCCAACAGTGTTCGGCACACTAAAGCTACTACCGCCAGTATAACTTGCGGTGCTGATAGCTTGGCCGTTAACCTTGAGGTCGATGGATTGTATGTCGAATTTACCCTTGGTGACGGTGCCGTTGATGGTTTTGCCATCACCAGACACCGATACCTTAATGGTAGGCTTCGCATCGTCGCAGCGGTGCACATCATCGTCGGAGCCCGGGTCGTAACTGCCGTCAGCTGCTACCAGTATATCCTTTTTGCTAACGGGATCGACAGACTTAGTGACGGCGATTTGTACTTGCGCACGGGCTGGGGTACAGCTGGTGGCCTTCTTTTTGGATACTTGGTCGAATGTCACCTGAGCGGTGGTGCCGGCAGCGGATTTGTTGTAGTACGAGGGGAATAATTCGCCATTGATTTTTTGGATGCCGTTTGGCTGCGTAAACCAATCGGTTTTTTTAGCCTTGCCATTGTCGATGTAGTATTGGGTAGCTTGGGCGAGGGCGTGGTCGAACAACATTGCCGGGATAGTCGAGTAGCCACGGTTGAGGTTGAGCGGCTTGGAATCGTTGTTGCCAAGCCATACTGCCATCGATAGCGACGAGGTGTAACCGACTGTCCAGAGGTCTTTCGAGTAGGCCTTGCCGCCGATGTTGATGTCGGACGTACCGGTTTTTGCAGCCGCGTGGACGCCAAGGGCGTTGAGCTGCGTTAGATAGTCGCGTCCTCCGTTGAGGCCGGCACGAGCCCGGCCATCGCCCAGGATGTCGCTGACGATATAGGCGGCCTGCGGATCGAGTACCTGCGTGGTCGAGGCCTTGAATTCTTTGAGCACTTTCCCTTGGGAGTTGGTAACTTTCATGACGGTGCTCTGTGGCATATAGGCACCCTGACGAGCAAGTGACGCGATGGCGTTGACGTGGTCCATCAGGCGAGTGCCGCAACTACCGATAGCTGATGCCAAGCCAGCTTGTTGCTCAATGCCTTGCGTACAATACTGCTTATCGCCCATGGCGCGGATGAGCTCCCAGGTAGGCTGTATACCGCTGACCTGCATAGCCTTGATTGCCGGAATATTGCGCGACCAGTCAAGCGCTTGACGGATATTGATATTACCCTTAAACCCACCATCGGCGTTGTTTGGCGTCCAATCGCCCCAGGAGGTTTTGGTGTCGGCCAGGATCGAGCCGCTGCCGTAGTTTGGCTTACCGTTAGGCTGTTGGGTGAATAGTTGGGCGTAGACTAGCGGCTTGATTGACGAGCCTGGCTGAATAAACGAGAGCGCGGCGTTGTTTTGGCCGAATCCTGGGGCGTTGTAGTCGCGGCTGCCCACCATCGCTAGTACTTGGCCAGTCTGGTTGTCTTCGATAGCCGCGGCACCGTTACTAAAGCCCGAGAAATCCGAACAGTTGCTATTGCCGCAGATACCGCCGGTGAGCTTGCCGCTGAACATATCGGCCATTTGCCCCTGTAGTTGATCCTGAATTGTGCTGTCGAGTGTCGTGTAAACACTCAGACCGCCTTGGCCAACGATGGTGGCGCCCAGTTCGTCCTTGAGTTGCTGTGAGACCATGTCGAGGAAATGCGGTGCCACGCGATTGGTATCGACCGTGGGCTGTTTGATATTGTCGAGAATAGGATAGTTCATGGCGGCGTCGGCCTGGGCTTGGGTGGCGTAGCCTAGCTCGACCATGTTTCTGAGGACCTTGTGCTGCCGATCAATAAGCGCCGCGTGGCCTTCGGGGTCGGTACCATAGGGATTGTAGCGGTTGGGGTCATTCGGGATGGCGGCAAGTAGGGCCGCTTCGGCTAGCGTGAGGTCTTTGGTGTGTTTGCCAAAATATGCCTGAGCACCTGATTCTACGCCATTGCGTCGGCCGCCGTAGGGCGATTCGTTGAGATAGAGATTGAGGATTTCGTCCTTAGAATACATGCGCTCGACCTCGATAGCCAAGATCATTTCTTTGATTTTGCGCGGGACACCAGCTATGCCGCGCTGCTGGGCTTCTTCGGGAGGAAAAAACACTTGCTTGACAAGCTGCTGGGTGAGTGTGGAGCCACCCTGGATGGCGTTGCCCTGGGAGTTGCTGACTAGCGAGCGCGTGATACCTTGTATACTAATACCGCCATGGTTATAGAAATCCTTGTCCTCGATAGCAATAGTGGCCTGGCGGATATTGTCAGAGATGTCCTTGCTATCAACGACCAGCGTGTAGTTGCCCAGACCCTTATCTTCCCAGAGGAGCTTACCGCTACGGTCGTAATATTTGGTGACAGTACTCTGAACGCGCTGTGCTAAGCTACCTGGGCGAATCGCGTCGAGATCCTTGCGGTAAAAGGCGAATAGCCCACCGATTAGCAGCACCATAAACAGCAGGCCGACGCCTGCGATTTTGAGCGCCATCATGCCGCCCTTTTTGCTAAACCAATAGCCAAAGAATTGCTTTGGTTGCAGGCGAAATAGTAGGCGCTTAAACGGCTGCTTGGGCAGCGTTGCCAAATACTCGGCTTTTTTGCGCGCCAACAGATCTTTTTTTGATCGACGCTTTTCGGCCAAATTAGCGTAGACATTCATGCCGCGACGAGATGATTTCTTTATCACTTCCTATTTCCCATAAGCAATATTGTCCTCATTATAGCACTAAATTTTCGCGCAATGTAGGCTTTTTTGGTATACTCTAGAATAGATTGCTAAAAGGGAACCACCTAACCATGACATTATCCGAAGAACTATCGTGGCGAGGATTTGTAAATCAAACCACGCTGCCGAACATCGAGGCGCTTGACCACGAGCCACTGACGTTTTATTGGGGTGTTGATCCCAGTGCCGACAGCATGACTATTGGCAACCTAGCGCCGGCAATGATGATTCGGCATTTTTTGGACCACGGCCACCGGGCGATCCTGCTGGTGGGCGGTGCGACGGGGCTAATTGGCGACCCCGATGGCAAAAAATCCGAGCGCGACCTGAAGAGCCTTGACGAAATCGCTCGCAACAAAGACGCCATTGCCCAACAATACCGGCAAATATTCGCCGGCAAGGATTTTGAAATAGTCGATAATTACGACTGGTTCAAGGACCTCGGCTACCTGCAATTCCTGCGGGATATTGGCAAGCATGTCAGCCTGACGCAGATGCTCGACCGTGATTTTGTGCAAAATCGCATTGGCGAGGGCGGCGAAGGTATTAGCTACGCCGAATTTAGCTACTCGCTGATCCAGGGCTACGATTTCTTGCATTTATTCCGCACCCACGGCGCCACACTGCAGGTGGCCGGTGCCGACCAATGGGGCAATAGTATTGCGGGTGTGCAGTTGATTCGTCGGCTCGAAGGTGCCGAGTCGCATGTGTTCACTGCGCCGCTAATCATCAACAAGCAAACTGGCGTCAAATTTGGCAAATCCGAGGGTGGTGCCATCTGGCTCGATCCCAACCAGACCAGCCCATACAAATTCTACCAATTTTGGCTCAACACCGATGATGATACTGCTCAGGATTTAATCAAAATCTACACGCTGCTCGACCGCGACACCGTCATCGCTGCGATCGAGAACCACCAAGCTAACCCTGGTGCGCGCAGTCTGCAAAAAATCCTAGCGCGCGAAGTCACCGAGCTGGTACATGGCTTAGAGCGCCGCGAATCGGTGGAGCGTGTCACCGAGGTATTGTTTGGCGGTAGGGATGTTCACGAGCTGCCAGAGAGTGACCTGGACGCGCTCGCCCTCGAAATTCCCGCTACGCCACTTGGCCAGAGCGTCTCGACAGCGCTGGTTAGTACCGCTACCGCTAGCTCTAACGCCGAAGTCCGCCGCCTGATTGCTTCGGGCGCCATCAGCATTAATGGTCAAAAAATCACCGAAGATCGTCAAATAACAGATACGAGTCTAGTCAAAAAAGGCAAAAATAACTTTGTGCTTGTGCGCTAACTCATTTCTGAATAACATCCAGGAGGGCATATGAAAAAACTCATTGCATTTGATCTAGACAACACCCTAGCCGAATCAAAATCGCAAATTCCTGATGTGATGTCCGAATGTTTGGCGCGCTTACTCGCTAAATACGACGTGTGTATTATTTCGGGCGGTAAGTTTGAACAGTTTGAAAAACAAGTCATTAGTCGACTTAACGTTACCGATGAGCTGCTGTCGAAGCTTCATATCATGCCGACCTGCGGCACTCGGTATTATCGCTACGACCAGATTGATAAGAAATGGCAAATGATATATCACAACAACCTGACGGCCGAACAAAAAACACGCATTCGAGCAGTGCTGGAGCATGGCGCCAAAGAGTTGGGGATCTGGGAGGCGCACCCGTACGGCGAGATTATTGAAGATCGCGGCTCGCAAGTAACCTATTCGGCACTGGGCCAGGATATTGGTGAGATGCTGGGCGAAGAAGGCCTTAAACGCAAATACGAGTGGGATCCGTACATGAAAAAGCGCAACAAACTACGCGACCTAATCGCGCCGCAACTGAGCGACCTAGAGGTGCGCGTCGGAGGGATTACAAGTATTGATATTACTCTTCCGGGCGTCGACAAGGCGTATGGTATACGCAAGCTGATTGATGCGCTCGAAATTTCAGCCGATAATATACTGTTTATTGGTGATATGCTGCAAGAAGGTGGCAATGATTACCCTGTTAAGGCTATGGGAATCGACTCGATTGAAGTCCGCGATTACAAAGATACGCCGCTTGTTGTCGAGGGCATCCTTGGCGTTACTGAGTAGCCTATGAATTTGGCGACCAAGCTCACCGAGATCAAGGGTGTTGGCCCCAAGGCTGCCGAGCAGTTGGCGCTGGCTGGGCTTGCGACGGTGGGGGATTTGCTGACATTTTTGCCGCGGCGACACGAGGATTTTAGTGGCGTGGTGCCAATCGCCGAACTGAATCCTGGCAAGGTAACGATCAAGGCCCGCTGTGAGGCCATCGAGACTCGCTCGGTGCGCCGTGGGTTGCGTCTGACCACTGCCACGCTAACGGATAGTAGCGGCAAAATCCGCGCCGTGTGGTTTAACCAGCCGTATCGCGCGGCGCAGCTAGCCAAGACCGACGATGAGTTTTATTTTTCGGGCGAGTTCGAATTCCAATACAATCGCTATCAGCTGACCAACCCCGCGGCCGAGCTGGTGAAGGATCTGCCCGTAAGTACCGACCGCATTGTGCCGGTATACCGGGCGATTCGCGGGCTCAAGAGCCAGCTGGTGCGCAAAATCCTAGCCGAGCTGAGGCCGTTTATCACGATGCTGCCCGATCCACTGCCGCCGAGCGTAGTGACGAGTCAAAAGCTCACGAGCTACAGCGATGCGCTACTGGGTCTGCATTTCCCGAGCGATACGCGGCAGATGGCGGTGGCGCGTGAGCGGCTGGCGTTTCAGGAATTATTCGAGCTGATCCTGGCGAGCCAGCTCAACAAGCTCGAACAAACGCGCCTGGCGGGCTATCAGATTCCGTTTGAGCAGCCGACGGTCAAGCGGTTTGTCGATGGCCTGCCGTTTGCGCTGACTGGCGCCCAAAAGCGCGCGGCGTGGGATATTCTACAAGATTTTGAACGCGCCACGCCGATGAATCGCCTGCTGCAGGGCGATGTTGGCAGTGGCAAAACGGTCGTTGCAGGCCTGGCTGCTTGCCAAGCTGCCAGCCACGGCTATCAGACGGCGCTGATGGCGCCTACCGAGATTCTGGCCACGCAGCACGCCGATACGTTAACGAAGCTGCTTGAACCGTTTGGCTACACTGTCGGATTGCTCGTTGGCGGCGTCAAGGGCCAGGCGCGCACATTGCTGTACAGGCAGATCGCCAGCGGCGAGGTCGACGTGGTGGTTGGCACGCACGCGCTGTTTCAAGACAAGGTAGTATTCAAAAATCTCGGCTTTGTCGTCATCGATGAGCAGCATCGCTTTGGTGTCGAGCAGCGGCAGAAATTGTTGGCGAAATCGTCGGGTAACGCTGCCGTCGTAGGCTCTTCTAAGCCAACGGGCAGCACTCCAGAATCTAGGGCGAAGCGCCTGGAATCTCGAGATGCTGCCGCGCAAAGGGTCAATGGCTTAGAAGAGCCTACGACTCTGCTAGCTCGAGGTCTTTTGCCACATCTCCTCGCCATGACGGCCACGCCGATTCCGCGTAGCCTGGCGCTTACGGTGTATGGCGAGCTCGACGTCAGTATTCTAAACGAGCTACCGGCGGGGCGCAAGCCCATTAACACTCAGATCGTTTCGCCCACCGCCCGCGATCGCATCTACGGCGCTATCGATGCCGAGCTGGCAGCAGGGCGCCAGGCCTACGTCGTGTGTAGCCTGATCGACGACAATCCCGCCAACGATCGCAAAAGCGCCGAGGCCGAGGCGTACAAATTGCGCAATTCGATCTTTCGCCATCGCCGCGTCGGCCTGCTGCATGGCCGCATGAGTCCGGCCGAAAAAGACGAGGTAATGCTGGCATTTATGCGCCACGATCTGGACATCCTCGTTAGCACCACGGTGGTCGAAGTCGGCGTAGATGTGCCAAATGCTACTGTGATGCTGATCGAAAACGCTGATCATTTTGGTCTGAGCCAGCTGCACCAGCTGCGCGGTCGGGTGGGTCGAAGCGAGCATCAGAGCTATTGCTACCTGATGATGAGCGACACATCCAAGCCGACCGAACGCCTGCGCCACATCGAGAAATCGCAGGACGGATTTTACCTGGCCGAAGTCGATCTGCAGCTGCGCGGCCCCGGCGAGATCTATGGCCGCGCCCAGCACGGCGCGCTCAATCTGCAAATCGCCACACTCGCAGACGCCAAACTCATCGCCCGCGCCCAACAAGCCGCCGCCGCACTCATCGCGTCGGGCGAATCCCTCGACAACTACAAACCCCTAGCCGCCGCCGTCGCTCGTAACCAACGCCTCACCACGCTCAATTAACTTCCCAAAAAAAGCAAACAGCCCCCGAATCACTCCGGAGGCTATCTGCCTACAACGGGGTGAGCGGGGGCTCACTCGTAATGGAAAGCGCGCCGTTCAGAGAGCTGCGTCTCTTTATCGAGGCTCATGGAGTACAGCTCCATCACCTTCGTCATCGCTTGCGAGCCCACCTTTTCGACGACTGCCCGTGGATCCTGAGGGGCGAAGACATACTCGGGGCAATAGGAGTAGTCATAGGTGTCAGCCACCACGAGCATGTGAGTAGCACCTTTGTCACACGCCCGGTCGAACCATTGCGCGATGTCTGTGCGTGACAGCGACATAAAAAAGCTCCAATCTTGAGCTGAAACGGAGTTGTTTCGAGTATTATTATAATCATATTGCATCAGTAGGGTGAGCTGGTACTCGGTTAAATATCGAATATGCTATCATAAAATAAGATGTATTCCGGCACCACCTTTCGTCGTTCCTCTGGCAATGCCATGGGTGCGCACCAAAAAATCGACCGCGTGGCGCGCCGCTGCGTGACGCGGCTCAAGGCTCGGCACGAATTTTTCCCGCCGATTCGCGATATTTTGCATTTCGAGGGCAATAATGGCCCCGATGGCATCAAGCGCAAAAGCCCCGGGCAGGATGAGCCGTGGCATTTTGTCGATCCTACGGACCCCAGCGATCGCCAGATTTACCAGCTGGCGCGTGACCACTACGACAACCTAGTGGTGGCGCTGCGCAACCGGGATGATACGCGGGCGGCGTTCGAAGCGGCGTGGCTGGCCCATACCATTGTCGACGCCCTGACGCCGGCGCACCACTATCCCTTGGCCGACAAGATCGAGCAGCTGTGGGGCAAGCCGCACGATGAACGCCTGACGATCCGCGAAAAAAACCTGATTATTGGTGAAAACCGCCGTGATACCCTTAGTAAAAATTGGGAATATTGGGGTGCAAAAGGGGTGTTTTCGACGCATTTGTTGTTTGAAATCGGCGTGGCAACTGCGATCAAGCCGCTCAGGTTTACCGATGCACTATCCGAGTTGTCAGAGCTTGAAATGATTGAGCGCCAGGGCCTTGAACAGTATGTTGCCGAAGCAATTATGCGCGTATATCGCCTCGACATGTATCAATCGTTTTGGCGTCATGGCTGGACGGCGCGGCTAGCGCGGCAGACTAAGCGCGACCTTGCGCCGACTATTATTCGCACAGTGACAGTAGTGTGGCTGGCAGCAATTCGCGAGGCCAAAGTATGAATGTGCGCATCATCGCCGGGCGCTTTGGCGGGCGCATTATCGACGCGCCCGATACGTCCAATACACGCACCAAACCTATGGGCGAGCGAATTCGCAACGCCATGTTCAATAGCATTGGCACCGAGATCGCCGGCGCGATGGTGCTCGATGCGTTTGCGGGCACGGGTGCCGTGGGTCTAGAGGCGCTGAGTCGCGGCGCGGCGCAAGCGGTATTTGTCGAGCGTGATCGTATTGCCCAGAAAATCCTTGCGGCCAATATCGCGAGCCTAGGCGCTGCCGATCAGGCGCAGGTGGTGCGCACGACGGTGTTGAATTGGTTCGATACCTACGACGGCGAGCAGTTTGACCTAATATTTGCCGATCCACCCTATCACGATCCACAGTTTTCCACAGTTTCGCGACTTTTTAGTCTTCTCAAACCTAACGGGCTTATGGTATTATCACATGTAGGTAGAAGTGAGGTACCAACCAAAACCGGAGTTGTTGTGGTGGACAATCGCAGTTATGGCAATGCACACCTCACTTTCTACCGCCGAGAGTAAATCTTTCCGCAACAGCAATCCCTAGGTAACTAGGGATATTTTTTATCCTAGCGGCCCCTACGCAGCCGCCAAGACTTCTATCAACGCCCTGCGAGGGCGTTTTTTAATGACCATACGAATGGGTGTAGCAGTTATGATGATACATCCAAAGCACGATCATTAACAACGAGTGGAATGACTAGCGAACGAGCCTACCACAGCCTGGAGACGCAGCATCAACGCAGGGAAATAGTAAATAATGCGCCCTCGCGATAAGAGAGATGCGCAACATGTCATCACACAGCCTTTACCGCGGCCGCCTGACACTTTATACTGGGATGATATGGGTAACACCTCGTACGCCGACGCCTATCGCGGCATTGACTTTCGCACGCATCCCGAGAAATACCGCATTGGTCGCGGCGAACAAGGGGTGTTGATCGCCGAGCCGTATAAATCTGAAATATTGCCGCACTGGCGGTTCAAGACGCCAGAAATCGCGCGAAAATCTGCAACGACCATCTATGCGATGTTCCAGGAATATTTACAGCAAGGGGATTTCGTTGGGGCAGATATGGCACGGAAATTTTTGCAAATGGGATTTACGCGCGCACGCCGCTACGCCAATCATTCGTCTGGCACCAAGTATGCTGCCGACGGCACGATCTTGCCACAGGCCGAGAATTGGGCGGATTCGCCAAAAGCCCAGGCCGCAGCGGTATTCTATGAGCATTACGCACGCGCCAAGGATGATCCGCTATATCTACGCCTACGCGACGAGCACAAGAGGCGCCAGCATTGATTGCATCAAAAATGAGCGTGGACGAAACGAAGCTACAGAGATACCTACCTACGTGAACTGAATCCTGAAAGGACCAAAATACATCGCACATGACCCTTAGTTCCTGATTGAATTACTGCTCTAAGGCAGGTATACTTTCTGTATGAGCCTTTCCTCGCACCGTTTCTCTCGTACGCTAAAGAATCCCCCCGGAGAGGTCATTTGGGCAGCAAACCTTGATGTAAGGCTTGACCTAAGTGCATATGCCGCTATCATTCAAAAAAGTCCCGATCGCTTGACGATAGTAAATGACCCAACAGGACTAACGCGCAAGGTACTCAAGATGACGGCATTAAACGATGACGTGTACCCATATACTCCCACTGAAAATCCGCGCTGCCAAGTTGAAACGCCGGCATTTTTTGTAGAAGGGGCTGATTATTGGGTAGGACAATCACTCTATATTCCTGGCGTTGCAGAATTCCCTATTCCGACGCTGGCAAATCCCTGGATATCGATAGGATCGGTGTATGGGCCGCCATTTGCCGGAACGGGGCCGAACGGCTTATCACTTGTTGCAGTCAGTAGTTCGAACGCAACGCTACAGTGGCAAATGAATGCAAGCTATAATTGGAAACTTGCATGGGAGCAGCAGATCGTAAGAGGAGCATGGGTAGACATAGTGCGACACATCAATATGAGTACCGACCCAAGTGTCGGGTTCGTAGAGCAATGGACAAATACCGGTATGGGATGGAGCAGGAATATGTTGAATGGAGAAGCGAAGACTTTTTACAAGACCATGGATGCCACCAATAATAGCGGCCCAAACCGTCATGCGCTAAACCTATACTACCAAAAAGATGCGATGCCTGGCGCAACAATTTATACTGCGTCACATAGCATAGGGACATCCTTTGCTGCGGTCGCGCCTACTTCGTATGGTTGGGCCCCGGCGCAAGCCCCATGACTATAAAAACGTTATACATACTCATAAACAACAAGGTCAACTTTTCTGCTGTTAACACCATTGGTTGTATAATACCAGACTCTGTTGCGACCGGTAAAGGATACTGATTGGCTATTTTCCGTGTCGGGTACGGATAAAAAGCGAGTTTAATAAGCTATACGACATAAATGATAGAATAAGAACATAATCAGAAACGCATCTCCACGAGGAAGTTGCTTTCGGTGTCTATTAATTATTAAATGAGGAGGATTTGTAAGATGAAGGCGTTTATTTTTGACCCGTTGTGGGATGAGCTAGCGACTGATGAACTTTTAAAGAAACTCGAAAGTGGTAATTTAGAGCTCGTAGTCACTAAGGACATCGCTCCTTTAACGGATTGCAAAGAACTCTTTGAGGGTGACGAGGAGCGATTGCTTTGTCTGAACCCCGATTATGTCGGATGGAAATTGAGTAGTGAAGACTATGCGAACATACCAAATCTAAAAGGGATAATGATAGCCTCGACTGCTTTTGAGTGGGTTAACCAAGATGCTGCAAATGAGAAGAACATACCGATTTGCCATATAGTAAACTTTTCGACACAAGCGGTAGCCGAGTGGGCTCTTCTGATGATGTTTAATCTAGCGCGACAAACACCGAGAAATGATAAAGGACGGCTTTCCGCTAGATTTTGATAAAGACTTTATGAAATACCGGGGTGTACAACTAAAAGGTAAAACAGCGGGTATCATCGGACTGGGGCATATCGGCAGTGCGATAGCAGAGGCGTGCAACGGTATCGGTATGAATGTCATCTACTGGTCTCGATCGTCTACCAACGAGGCTTATACGAGAGTTGCGCTTAACGAGTTGCTGGCAAATGCGGACGTAATTTTCCCAACTACATTAAAAAACGCCGAAACGCTATCTCTTATAACAGATGAAGATCTAAGGACCATCAAACAATCGGCGATGCTTGTCGATATAGCTCACGGTATTTTCAATCATGAACTTGTGCTCGATATGGTCGCTAGCGGTAGGCTCTATGGATATGGATTTGAGGGCGGACCAGGGGAATTTGGTAAATTTGAGGGCAATGTTTGGAGCGCACCGTCGTATGCTTGGGCTACGGCCGAGTCGATGTATAATTCAGTAGTGCTTTGGATAGATACTATGATTAGTGCGAGTAGGGCCGAGTTTCCTAATCGGGTGAACTAGCGATGTTATAGGGCTACGTTCCTTAGAATAGGCTCGTTCTCTGAGTATGACCAAAGAAAAAATCGCTCATGAGAGCGATAATTTTCTGAAAAATTGCTTTGGTGCGGATGAGAGGACTTGAACCTCCACGCCCGAAGGCATATGCTCCTAAGGCTTGTGAGATGGCGCATAAAAAGTGTCCTTGTGTACTGTGTGCGATTTCTCATTTTACCCCTGTTATAACGCCTCACAATGGCCTAAAAAAGCCTAAGTCACGATTAGAGGAGCAACCGTCGTATAGACTTGTACCCACTCGGGTGGATATGTAACCGTAGGAGTCCCCGTGGGAGTACACGGTGGAGTCAATTTGTTCTGGATAACACAGCCATCTTACAAGCAAATACCAAGATATTGCACGATACGCCATAATGTATGTAAATAACATTACATAATAAAAGTACAAAAAAGACATAGGACACGACCAATTCTTATGCTATAATATGGATTAAGTAATTCACACACAAATACGCGGATGTGGTGGAATTGGTAGACACGATAGCCTTAGGAGCTATTGCCTTCGGGCGTGAAGGTTCAAGTCCTTTCATCCGTACCACAGTGAAATTATGAGTAAACCGTCCGAATGGGCGGTTTTTTGATGGTGGATAAATGGTATAATCATAGACATATGAATACACACCAACTCCAACTTGCCACCATTCCATTTGACGCCATTACATCAGGCGCAAAGACCATCGAATCACGACTTTATGATGAAAAGCGCCAAACTATTGAAATTGGCGATACCATTGTTTTCACGAACCGAGAGAACACCGATCAAACCGTTTCAGCCAAAGTCATCGGTTTACTCCGCTACGAAACATTCCACGATCTTTTCTCGCATAACGACCCTGCCAAGTTTGGTGGTGAAAGCGTCGAGTGGCTTGAGAACCAAATCAACGAATTCTACTCTGTTGACCAGCAAAAGGAAAACGGTGTTATCGGCATCGAATTCGTGTTGCTGTAGTTGCATAAAACCATAAACTCTGTTATAGTTACTATCGTCCTATCCACCTGCTAGGTCAATCCAAAAAATCCTAGCAATCATCGGGAGGTGTATCATGACCGCATCAACGGTCATTAACAACGTCGTCATTCGCTCCGCAGGAGCTGACGACTTCGAATGGGTCGCTGACCTCATGGTTCGGGCGCTCAGTCCGTTCTATGACGGCGACCACCGCGCACACGCACAGCGCATCTTCGACACCCACATGGAGGGAGGCATCGACCACGTCGGTCACTTCTCGGCTGGACAGTACATGTTCATTGCCGAGCAGGACGGCCAGCCGGTCGGTCTCATCCACGTGGTGGAGAAGAAGCAGGAGACGGTGAAGATCAGTCCTCTGATCGTCAGCACCGACTACCGTGGGAAGCTGGGCATCGGAAGCATGCTGCTCAAGCACGCTGAAGACTTCGCCCGCGACCTCGGTGCTCGGCAGCTGTACTGCACTGTCGCGTCGCCCAACCAGAAGGCATTGGGGTTCTTCCTCCGGAAGGGCTTCCATATCACTGGAACGGCGAGGGATCACTACAAGCAGGGTGTCGACGAACACATGCTGTACAAGCAGCTAGTCGACGAGGCGGGTTTCGACTCGCCCAATGTCTCTGTGATCCCCTTCGACGAGGAGAAGCACGCCAATGGCGCGCGAGACCTCATCCTGTCGCAGATGAGCGATGTCTTCCGCGGTGTGGACGACGACTGGGTTGACGCCCTGTTCGCTGGCTACAAGCGGAGGGAGCTTGGCGACGTGAACGCCAAGTTCAAGATCATCTTCACTGCCGAGTGTGGTGGTGAAGTGGTCGGCATCGCTGGCGCAACCCCGAAGAAGGGTCAGCCCATCAAGCTGATGCCGCTCGTGGCGAAGTCGGAGGCCGCGTTTGAAGCGCTTGTCATCGATCTTCAGGGGCTGCTGTCGGACTACGGTCACAAGCTGTACGTCCATCTGGTTCCTGAACCGTGGCAGGTCGCCTGCCTCCAGCGTCACGGCTGGACGCTCGAAGGTGTATTCCCTGGCGGATACGCACCCAACAGCGTCGTGCAGCAGTGGGGACTGAACTTCAACAAGGAAGGAACAACCGTGCGTAAGATGCGCATCAAGCGTCCGTACTTCGACGCGATCATGTCGGGTCGCAAGACCCTGGAGGTTCGTGTCGGGTACGACAACATCAAGCGGCTGACGGCCGGTGAGTTGTTGCAGCTCGAGACCGGACATACGTCGGGTGTCGTGCGGATCAAGTCGATCCGTGTCTACGACAACTTCGCTGACATGTTGGCGACCGAACCGTGGCGCGAGATCGTGCCGCAAGTCAACGACGAAGCGACAGCTCTCCGGCTCTTGCGCGAGATCTATCCCGCGCACAAGGAGCGCCTCGGTGTTCACGTCATCGAGGTCGAGAAGAAGTAGGACAACACAACCAACTACAGGGTTCGCACCCCTAAGCCGGAGAAATCCGTTTGAATAATGCGAGTGACTTGGGCTAGTGTCACTGGTACCTGTTTAAGGTACCAAACAACTAGCCTGTTTTCTTTGGTATTTTTTCTACGGTATAATGAGCATCAAATGTATCTCTCGAAAACCGACTACATAACCTATCTCAAACATCCAGCGTGGCTCTGGCTTCGCAAGCACGACCCAGACTTCTTGCCAACGCCTGATGACAACTCGCAGGCTATCATCGACGAGGGGCGTGAGTTTGAGAAACTGGCCGAGCAGATATTCCCCGAAGCGATACGTCTCGACCGTAACGACTATGTAGACATGCAGGAATGGGCGGATGAGACCAAGGCGCTACTCGAGCAAGGCGTGGACACTATTTTGCAAGCAGCCTTTCTCTATGGTGGCTTCTTGTGTATCGCTGACGCCATTACAAGTGATGGCGATGCCTACATACTAACAGAAATCAAAGCCACTACCTCACCAGACAAAGAGCATATCTGCGACCTTGCGTTTCAGAAGACAGTTATTGAGTGGAGCGGCTTTCCTGTGCGAACTTCCCAAGTACTGCACGCCAATAAAGAGTATCTCCGTAACGGTGACATTAAGCTCGAAGATATCGTAATGTTCACTGATGTCACCGACAAAGTAAACAAAGAGATCCTCAACGCCCCTGAGAAGATGCGAGAAGCCGCCAAAACAGCCGAGAGCGATACAATGCCAAGTGACTCGCTTCGCTACGTTGGACTTGGTGCTGCGGGCGAATACCGAGATATCTTCTATAGGCTCCATCCAGATATTCCTGAATACAGTATCTACGACCTTGCCTCAAATAAGGGCGCTGGTACGGACAAGCTTATCGGAAGCCTCGAAGATGACGACGTGAAGCTCATCGTCGACATTTCAGAGTCAACCAAGCTGCAAGCCCATCAACAAGACCAAGTACGAGTCACGAAGCTGGATGAGATTATTATCGACAAAGAAGCTATTCGGGCATTCCTCGGAGATATCGAGTTTCCAGCCTATTTCCTTGATTATGAGTCGATCAACCATATCTTTCCGCCTTTCGACCGCACCTTCCCATACCAACAGGTCGTCTTTCAGTATTCACTGCATATCATGCAGGAAGATGGCACACTCACACATACCGAATACCTCCATGATACAAGCACAAACCCTGCCGAGAGTGTTATCGCCCACCTGAAGCAAGACATTGGCAGTACAGGCTCGATTATCGTGTGGAATAAGACCTTTGAATGCTCACGCCATAAAGAATACGCCAAACTCTATCCAGAACACGCTCCGTTCTTTGAAGACCTCAACGAGCGCACGGTTGACCTTGCTGATGTGTTTAGTAAACGCTTCTACCTCGATAAGCGACTCAAGGGTAAGTATTCGATCAAGAAGGTGTTGCCGCTGCTATGCCCCGAGCTGTCCTATAAGACTCTTGGCATCCAAGAGGGTTCGACTGCCAGCCGTTCATGGCGAGAAACAATAGTTGACGGCACGCGACCAGACAAAGATCAGATACTAGCTGACCTGCGTGAATATTGTGGGCTGGATACGTATGCGATGGTAGCAATTTACGAGAAGCTCAAGGAACTGATTGAGGTGCAGTCATGATTGAACTTATTGCTTTTGGCGCTACGGTTGGGATACTGGCACTCATTGGCGCGGCAAAGAAGCGTAGTAAGAAAGCTGCTCCACCAAAGAAGCAAGCTATGTCGCAACAAGAGACTGACGAACTAATAACGGTAATTCTGCCGACGATCAATAATGACAAGTAGTGCTTCATCCTTCAGCTGTCCGACGTGCAAATCAACGCACATCGCTCGTGTACTTATGGGCATGCCTGCTTTTGATAAGAAACTCGAAAAAGACCTTGAAGATGGCAGGGTTATTCTTGGAGGTTGTCTGGTTGACGATGGCGAGCCAGATTACTCCTGCAACGATTGCAGACATCAGTGGCGACGAGACGGTAAGAAGGTGTTATATCCTATCGAAGACGAGGGAGATTGGCTAAAGGAGGCTATGAAAGACTGATGAACATTTATTTAGATATCGATGGCGTACTTCTCGCCAATGAAGAGAACCTCGCGATTGGTGCGGCTGAATTTATACAGTATGCAGTCGAACACTTTGATGTGTACTGGCTAACAACACATTGTATGAATGGTGACCCTACTCACGCGATTGAATATCTCGATCGAGCATCTCATCAAGATCTGCGCCCATGGCTTGAGGAGTTCAAACCAGTAACGTGGAGCCTGAAGAAAACCGAAGCTATTGATTTCTCGCAGCCATTCCTATGGTTCGACGACGATTGCTTTAGCGGCGAGAAGATCGACCTCCAAGAACACGGTGTTATGGACTCATGGATTGAAATTGATCTCCGAAATGTGCCTGACCAAATGACTAAAGAGATGGTAACGCTACAGGCGTTTGTAAACGAAAAATAACAATCTGCTACAATACAAGTCAGGAAGATTCATGCCCCACTCGCCTGCGAGGAAGCATGAATCTTTTTTCTTTGTTCGTCAGATTATTTTTATCTGTAAAACAGGGTATAATATGCACAGATGAACCAAACTAACAACCCAGTCTTCTTCGATAATATTTCAAACAGAGTTATTGATGATCTTAAAACGACCATACGTGCTGGTAGTAAGGTGGATATCGCTGCTGCAAGCTTCTCGATCTATGCCTATCAGCTTCTCAAAAAGGAGCTTGAACAGGTAGATGAACTGAACTTTCTTTTCACCGGAGAGGTGTTTACGAGCGAGAAAGCACAACGCGAGTCTCGCGAATTCTACATACCTCGCCTAAACGCCGAACGATCACTCTATGGCACCGACTTCGAGGTCAAGCTTCGCAATGAGTTGAACCAGCAGGCTATTGCTAAAGAATGTGCTGACTGGATCCGTCGCAAGGTAAAATTTAAATCGAATACCTCCGGCGAACACATGATGCCTTTTATGTCCGTTAAAACCGACAGTGAGACCTCGGCTTATTCGCCACTCATGAACTTTACGACGGCAGATCTAGGCGCCGATCGTGGACACAATGCATATTCAACCACGACAAAAGTTTATGCACCGCAGGCGCAGCATTTTATCGATACGTTCGACTCTGTATGGAATGATAACGATCGGCTATCGGACGTCACCGAATCAGTCCTGGAAAACATCACTGCCGCCTATAAAGAAAATTCACCAGAACTTATCTACTTCACCGCACTCTACAATATCTTTAGCGAATTCCTCGAAGATCTTAACGCTGACTTTCTGCCAAATGAAGCAACGGGCTTCAAGAACTCTGTTGTTTGGGATAAACTTTATGATTTCCAGCGCGATGCCGTTGTGGGCTGTATCTCAAAGCTTGAAAAACATAATGGATGCATCTTGGCCGACTCGGTTGGTCTTGGTAAGACATTCTCTGCGCTGGGCGTTATCAAATATTATGAATCTCGTAACAAAAACGTACTTGTACTTGTGCCGAAGCGCCTCAAAGATAACTGGAATACCTTCAAGGGCAACTACAAAAACAATCCACTAGCCGAAGATCGCTTGCGCTACGATGTCCTATTCCATACAGATATGAACCGTGAGCGCGGTGATAGCAATGGTATTGATCTACAAAACCTTAACTGGGGCAATTATGACCTTGTCGTCATCGATGAATCTCACAACTTCCGTAATGGTGAGTCGAGTACACACCGCAAAGAAGACGATGGCGAGTATGAAAACCGTTATCAAAAGCTCATGAACCGTATTATCCGTGATGGTGTGAAGACTAAGGTATTAATGCTTTCGGCAACACCAGTAAATAACAGGTTCAACGACTTAAAGAACCAGCTAATGCTCGCAGCCGAAGGAGACTCAACGCGCCTCGACTCATCACTCAATACTGATAATCCTGTCGAGAAGATCTTCCGCGATGCTGGTGCTGCTTTTAAGGCATGGAATGGATTAGCGCCAGAGGAACGAACAACACCCGCACTGCTCAACATGCTTCACTTTGACTTCTTTGAATTGCTTGATAGCGTCACGATCGCACGTTCTCGTAAGCATATCGAGCGCTACTACTCGCTCTCTGATGTCGGCAAGTTCCCGACGCGCCTCAAACCAATTTCTGAACGTCCCGAGCTGACAGATATCGATGGCGTCACCTTTGACGAGATATTTAACCGTATTGATTCACTCAATATGGATGTATATACACCGATGAAATATGTCTTCCCGTCAAAGCTCGGTAAGTATGTCGATCTCGAGAGTGCTAAAGGTCGTAGCTGGGCAAACCGCGAGACCGGACGTAACGTCCTGATGATTACAAACATGCTCAAGCGCCTCGAAAGTAGCGTCTATGCCTTCCGCAAGACCTCTGAGCGTATGTACGACCTCATTGACGGTATTGCCGACAGTATCGATCGTTTCCAGCAAGGTCGTGGGGATAGTTCGACGGTAAGTCAGTCTAATATGACATTCACCGAATATGATGAAGATCCAGAAGAAGCCGAATGGACTGTCGGTAAGGATCTGAAGATTGATCTTGCCGACATTGATCTTATGAGCTGGCGCGCCAAGCTGGAAGAAGATAAGGCTGTTCTAAATGAACTTCTCGCTATGATTACACCGGTTACTGATGAACACGACCTCAAGCTGGAGCGGTTGCTTGAGATTATCCGCAATAAAATCAATAACCCGATCAATGGTAACAACAAAAAGGTGCTCGTTTTTACGGCGTTTGCTGACACTGCTGATTATCTGTACGGCGAACTTGCTGGCAAGATCAAGGACGAGTTCGGCTTAAATTCTGCTGTCGTCACCGGTACGAAGAACCCTGCAATGACGATACCGACTTCACGACTCGTAAAGCCAGATTTCAATACCATCCTGACTCTTTTCTCGCCGAAATCAAAAGGGCGGGACGTCCTCTTTGATGAAAGCCCCGGAGAGATAGATATTCTCTTCGGCACAGACTGTATCTCAGAAGGTCAGAACCTTCAAGACTGCGACTACCTGATCAACTACGACATCCATTGGAACCCTGTTCGTATTGTTCAACGCTTCGGTCGTGTCGATCGTATTGGTTCTACCAATGACACTATCCAGCTAACGAACTTCTGGCCAAATATCTCGCTTGATGAATACATAAACCTCAAAGCTCGTGTCGAAGGTCGTATGCGTATGGTTAACCTCACGGCCACTGGTAACGATAACCCGATTGATGAAGCTGATAACGCCGAGCTTGAATACCGTAAAGGTCAGCTCGAAAAGATCCAGAACGAAGTTGTTGATCTCGAAGAGATGAGCGGTGGTGTTTCGATCATGGATCTTGGTCTTAATGAGTTCCATCTCGACCTACAAGAATTGCTTAAAAAATATGGAGAAGCCGATGCGCTGCCATTTGGCATCCATGCTGTCGCTCGCGCCACAGACGACACTCAGCCCGGTGTGATATTCGTGCTCAAAAACGTTAATCACGGTGTTAATATTGACAAGCAAAACCGCTTGCATCCGTTCTATCTTGTATATATCGCCGATGACGGACGTGTGGTCGTCAATCACCTGCAGTCAAAAGAGTTACTGACGAAGCTCCGCCACTTCTCCAAGGGCCACGACCAGCCAGATGCCGATATGGTGGCGAGGTTCAATGCTGAGACGAACAACGGCCGCCAAATGGATAAATACTCTCAACTGCTCGGCCGTGCTATCGAGTCGATGATCTCAACCAAAACAGAGAAAGATGTCGATAGCCTCTTTAGCGACGGGGGTACTACTGCACTAGAGAGTGATATTACTGGTCTTGATCAGTTTGAGCTCATTAACTTTTTGGTGGTGAGATAGGTGGGCTTAAGGGTGAATCTTAATCTCCCGGGTACTACAGAGATCAATAGGTTTGTTGCCAAGACAAACTTTTATAAGCAGGCTAGTATTACACCGAAGTTACACGACTTGATCGAGCAGCAGATAGATCGCATCACATGGACGAATAAGATTGCGCCAACTACTATGAATATCGCCGCCGACGACACGGTAGAGTTTCAGATATTTCATGTATCGCTAAAAACACCAGATCTAGATAACGCAGTCCTTATTTTTATACAGAAGACAGTTTCATACCCAATACTTTTCATTATCACTGGCGCACGTGGCGAGCGTGCTGCCGCAGTGGCGAAAAACGCCACTAGTAAGCCTGTAGTGTTAGCGACCAACTGGAGTTCCTCGCTATCTCTGAGCCTGAAGGGTATTTCTACTGGTGCAATCTATCAAAACTACCTCATGCAGCTGTCAGAATCCTTCGCAGCCGTTGGCGGTGACACTGAGAGGCATGGTGAGGTCACAAAACTCAAAAGAAGCATCGACGCATTATCTACAAAGATCAAACGAGAAGCCCAGATCAACAAGCGACAAGATCTCGCTCGTGAACGTCACGAATTAGAAATCCAGCTCAAGGAGATTATCGGATGAGCATTCTAGATCGAGATCTCAATGAATGCCAGTCCTTCGAGGAGATATCTCAGTGGCGTGCAGCAAAATACGAAATCGATAAGAAGTCCGGGGATGACTACACGGGTATTCTTACCAACATCTATAAAGAGCCAACACACTTTATTTACGAACTTTTACAGAATGCAGATGATACGAAAGCGACTAATGTAAAGTTCGTTCTGTCTCGCAATAAAATCGAGTTTTTCCACGACGGAACAAAGGAGTTTTCACTCAGCGATATTATATCTATCACCGGTGTTGGTAACTCTTCTAAAGATGCGACTGATACGACCTCTATTGGCAAGTTTGGCGTTGGCTTTAAGGCCGTATTCGCAGTCACGGATAAGCCATTAATTTACTCTACGACGTATAACTTTCAGATCGAAAACTTGTCCGTACCGTCAGGAATAAGTAGTCGTGACATCGAAGAGTTTACTACAATATTCCAGCTCAACTTTATTCAGGATAAACGCGATACACTCTACCGTCGTAACGAGTCACTTTTGCGGAGTATGACACCAGAAACGATACTCTTTTTAAAGAATATCTGTAAGGTTGATATTGTCGTTGACGGTGAGAGCCTCGACCCCATATCTGTCAGCAGGACGACAGCAGAGCAGTCATTCGGCAGGATTAAATACAGCACCGAAGATAAAGAGATCGAACTCCTAAAGTTTAGCAACGAGGGTTGCTCGATAGTCTATCAGATCGAAGACGGGGTTGTTGTACCGGTAGTCGGATCAAAGATATCGGTATTCTTTCCGACGATCGTGGACAGTAATCTATCATTCATGGTTGATGCGCCTTTTCAAACCTCTACGACCCGTGAATCTATCGACTTTGAGCTACCAAACAATCAGAAGATGGTCGATAGATTTAATACGCTATTCATACAAAGCCTCGACAAACTAAAGTCTCTCAATCTATTTACTGTGCAGGTATTTAACGACACTATGCCGGTAGAAGAGGTTGAAGAATCGGAGGACTTCCCGATATATAAGGCACTCCACGCAACTTTCCTCGAGCACATCAAGACGAACGCTTTTGTGCCGACAAGCCGCGACGCTCTCGTGCCTGCATCAAAGGCTATGGTTGCCAACAGCGCCGACCTTGCTAAGCTACTGCGACGCATACAAGATCTATACTTTGCACACCCAGACTTATCTGATGACGCGCTGTCTATGCTTACTGCCGCTGGTGGTGTTAGGTTTGATACATTTAGCCTACTTGGGATTATCAATCGGGAGATATTAGACCTAAGTCAACAAACCGATGAGTGGCTGTATAGTTTTTATGAGTACTGCCTAGCTTCAATGACGGCCAATCGCTATCTTTACAATATAAAAAAGTCAATCATGACATCACCGATAATCAAAACGCGTGCTGGTAATTTTACAGCTGCATATTTTAATGACAATCCGAATGTATTTCGTCCATCTAAGGGCATCCCGGATCATCGTACTATCCACCCACTGTTTCTTTCGGAGTCATCAGCAGTTAGCGATGAAACTCGAAGTCACATGAAGAGCTTCCTTAGCGAACTCGACATCACAGAACGCAAACCAGCCGTTGTCCTTAAGGAGGATTATTTCAGAGACTACTTCCAGAAAAGCCCAGAAGAGAAGATAGAGACTTTTCAGATAGCTGCCGACATCTACAGACAAAGCGAACCAAAAGATAAGCCAGACATCATAAGATATCTACATACGATTGCTTTCGTACCCTCTCGCGCAGGTGAGTTCAGGCCTGCAGCCGAGCTTTACGATTCATATAGCTCAGACCTTATGTTCCTGCTTGGCAGTGACCACCCGGAGCTATTTACGAGCGATATTGTTGGCAATAATGCGGCTAATCGTGAGTTCGCCCTAGAGCTAGGCGTTATCGACACCATCAAGGTTGATTCTATAATTATTCGTCGCACCAATCATCGCGACGACTTTGTAGAGCTTTATGATCAGGTGGGATCAAGCCAGGATTACGGTGTCAGTACAAAGGAGTTTGTGCGTACCAATTATGACAGCAAGGCCATCTCCATTATTTTTGAAGGTCAGCTCTCTGGCGAGGTGACAACACGCCTTGCGCCACTCTTACAAAAGATTCAACCAGATCAGCTAAAAGAATCGTTTGAGTGGACATACTACGGCAACAAAAAAGAAGTTATTGGCCCGAGTAACCTCTCTAAATTACTCCAAGATACGGCATGGATTGCCAAAGACGATCAGATGCTGCGTCCTATCGATCTATCCTTTGATGAGTTCTGTGATCTCTACAAGTTGCCACGCAACAATGTCTTACAGGATCTTGAGTGGTCGAACGATGACATCATTAAGCAGTTATCAGAAAAAGATCAAGAACTCCTTAAATTAGCAAAAGAACTCGAACTTACGCCGGATGAGATTCATGAGATTCGCCAAAATACGCTCGAAAAGCGTAAAAAAGCCGCCTCTCTTAACAAACGCAACGATACATCTATCAACGAACAGCATGATTATGTCGAACCCGAGCCAGATGAAACGAGCGATGAAGACACGGCAGCAGTTCCTTCAAATGATGCAAGCGAGAAACCATTAGATGATACTCTACATGCAAGCGAGGGCTACGAAGCAGCTGATACTGAGCGTGAGTTTGCCCCAACGACACGAACAGCCGCATCAAGTGGCTGGTCGAACGTCGAGCAAGAAGAGCGTACTGTCCTAAAAGGTCTGATCGAATGGTACGAGGGCGATGGCTATTCTACTGCGCAAGAATCCGACGACAAAGCCTCATACACTATGGATAAAGACGGTAAAGCACTCAGGTTACTACTTTTACCTAAGAACAACAGTGGCTACAATATTGAGATTAGCGAAGACGGCCAAATCGTTAAGACTGTCGCTGTGATTAAGTCCGACCTCGATAAAAAACGATTCGTCATCAGCGAGTCGCAGTGGAATCTCGCCAAGCGAGAAGATGTACAACACTCTATATATCTTGTGTCACGACAAGGCGATCGTATGACACAAGTAGTTATCGACGATCTACGCGAGCGCATTCGCGATGGTAGTGCACGAGCCATTCCGGGCGTTATTTACTACGATGTCTGATCTTCTGGCTTATCTGTACCAGACTCAAACAAATATATAAATTGTTGAGCAATAACATCCCTGAACTCTTGGTTCTTCTCGCTGCCTGTTTGGATATCAATATCAGACCGACCATACCTATCAAATTCTCGAACATCAGCTTTCTTAATACCCTTGAACTTTTTAAAGTCGCCACTCTTAACCAACTTGTCGTACAAGTGCTGAGCATCCAATTTATCAACAAACCAATATCTGTAGGCAGTGCCACCGTTTTCGAACAGGTCTGACCTAAAGTGTTTATTTGAACCAAGGTTTGACCATTTGCCTAAGAATTGCGATATGAAGTCCACGGCTTGCTTGCCTGTCTTAATGCGCGACCGTACATACACATTGACTGGATCTGCGCTCCCTCCGAACAGGCGCATAAACTCATATAGCTCTGACGACACCGTAGCGTAGTCATCGATAGGCAGTTTATTGCTATCTATCAGAGCCTGTATGATAACGACCGACTCTGCCTTGAATGTGTCAAACTCTTCCTTTGTTAGCGTGTGTTTTGACTCTTCTTCGTGTTTGTTTATGATGTTCACGCGTCGCATCAAGTACGACAAGGCCTCTGTGGACCTACAAGCCTTAAGGATCTCAAGGTAGACATCGATTGCCTTGACTTCCGGACGTTTCTCTATTAGGTTAGCTATTACATAGAGGGCTTTCTCTACGGGTGCCGAGGAGAGGAATCCTGTATGTACGCTCGGTAATTTCTCAACAGACTGAACTAGTGTTGCGGCGAACTTGGGTACATTCTTAACCACATTAGCGCTATCCTCAATCCTTTGGAGTGCTCGTGCGTAATCTTTTTCCAGTAGCTTATCCATCTCTAGCTCATTCAACTCATCTTGTTCGAGTTGACCTATAAAATAGACATCAGACACATCGTTGGTTCCTATGGAGTAAGTAAAATATCGATGGAAATACTCAAATGATTTCAGCCGTCTCGACCTACGATCATCTTGGTCGTCGTTCGTAATTGTACTGCCAAAATAATACTTAGTTACATTCGGGAACAGGGTGCTCAAGATGGCTATCCACTCAGAGTTAGACTGAAATATGGTTTCAATCTTGCTCTTTATTTTTTGTGCCTTATCGTCATTGTCGTAGTCATTAAATACTTGATCTCTGGTCAGCAGTTCACGATTATTACGGACAATCTCGTACAAATCCGGATACGTCACCCGCAACAACTCGGTGGCCACTAAATCAGATATACTGACTTCATCTTTAAGCATCGGTATGGCAAAGAGTAGCGCATTAGCAAAGCGATTGATGGCACGAGGGGTGTCGAGTCGGTGCTTCACTGTCGCATAGAGGTCCTGCAAATCTCTCTGCTCGTCCTCGATTATTGTCACGCTGTTTTGTTGCATGACCTCCTCGATCTTCTTGTCCGTATACCGATCGAGATCATACCGCTCAATTAGAGGCAGTGTTACTGGGATCTGGATGATCTTATCAATGTATTCTTTTCCACCTGTTTTCTTAGGCAGGCTTTCAGATATGGCGTCAGCCACCACCTGCTCATCAAAAGATACCACATAAGTAACACCCTTGATGCTCGCCACGGATTTTATAAGTTTAAACACGTCAAGTATCTTCTTTGAGTCAAGGCGATCTATATCATCGATGAACACCACTACTTGTTTGCCGTTTTCGCTGATTACTTTTTCGATACGCTCTTTCTGAACTGCATATTCACGAGGAGACGATAAGAGGTTGGCTAATGTGAAGATTGCGCCTGCGACACTGCCCAAGCCTACAGATACCCCATCCGATGGGCTGATACTTGTTGATGAAGCAGCTTCACTCACGACCTTTGAGCTTTTGCGTTGTAACTTGTTCAGAAATTTGCCGGTTTTCTTCTTCGGTGTATCATTAAGCCCAAGTTTCTCGGATAGCTCGTATAGTAAATTCGCCGCTAGTTCTTTACTGGTGACGTAATTCCAAGGCTCTAGATCAATAATCTCCACAGTCTCATTCGTACTGAGATGTGATTTAACTAAGTTTAGTGTAGAAGTCTTTCCATAGCCCCATTTTGAGTAAAGCCCGACGACAAAATTACTCTCAGATCCAAGAGATGCGATGATATCCGCCAGCTTGAGCGCATAATCTTTACGACCGAACAGATCGTCATCATCAACTTGAATCGCCGAATCATCATGATAATTTTGCATATCTCTATTATACCAAATTCACCTCTGATATGTCGTTCTTTTGTGGTATAATAACCACAGATTTATACATAAATTCTGAGGGAAATGAGGGGATGATGAACGACGAGGGCGTACTAGAGAAGATTGACATAGAAAAAACCGATTGGCGCAGCAGCCGCGAGTTCTTTGAGAGTCTTGGCGAGGCGCTGGACAAGCTGGATGACAAGGACGAGAGCTATGACTTTACATGGGTTGGCAAGCGTAAGAGCATCATCGAGGCTGGCGCGCCTATCAACAAAACTCTACGGCCGGACGTAGAAGCCAGTAAAAACTGGGATACCACCGAAAACCTCTTTATCGAAGGCGACAACCTCGACGCCCTCAAGCTACTGCAAGAAAGCTACCTCGGCAAGGTCAAGATGATCTACATCGACCCGCCATACAACACCGGCAAGGACTTTGTGTACCACGACAACTTCAAGGCGAGTACCGAGCAGTACGACGAAGATACCGAATACCACGACGAAGACGGCAATATCAACTTCAAAAAGAACGAGAAGACCAACGGCCGCTACCACAGCGACTGGCTGAGTATGATGTATCCACGACTCAAGCTGGCACGAAACTTGCTGAGTGAGGATGGTGTGATATTCATTTCTATCGATGACAATGAGCAGGCCAACCTAAAGAAGCTTTGTGATGAGGTTTTTGGAGAGGATAATTTTGTCGCTGAACTGGTATGGCAGAATAGGGTTTCACCGGCTAATGACGCAAAATGGTTTAGTGGCGATCATGAATACGTTCTAGTTTACGCACGCATGAAAGATGAGTGGCATCCAAATCGACTAGAGCGAACCGAAAAGCAAAACTCTTACTATACTAATCCAGACAACGATCCACGAGGACCGTGGAACTCAGCAGCTTATACCTGCAACAAGAACAGTGATGAGCGACCAAATCTATATTATCCAATTATCAACCCAAATACGAACGAAGAAATCTGGCCACGCAAAACGGCGGTTTGGGCATATTCTAAAGAAACTCATGCGGAAAACGTAAAAAACGGCCTTTTGTATTGGGGTGTCGATGGAAAATCTAAATCACCTCGCAAAAAACAATACCTAACAGACGCTAAGAAGGTTGTACCTCGTTCCGTTCTGAATTATAGCGATGTAGGTAGTACCCAGTCTTCAACGATAGACTTTCTCAAACTATTCGATGCTAACTACTTTCAGTACACAAAACCAGCTAGTTTAATATCTCGACTAGTCCAACACGGCACGCAAGAGGGTGATACCATTCTTGACTTCTTTTCAGGCTCCGCTACCACCGCTCACGCCGTCATGCAACTCAACGTCGAAGATGGCGGCAATCGCAAATGGATCATGGTGCAGCTGCCCGAAGAAACCGACGAAAAGTCTGAAGCATTCAAAGCTGGCTACAAAACCATCCCCGAAATCTCTCGCGAGCGCATCCGCAGAGCTGGCGACAAGATTGCGAGCGAGCACCCCGACGCCAAAGTTGACTACGGCTTCCGTGCCCTGCGCATCGACGATACTAATATGAAAGATGTCTACCACCCTGCTGCCGATATACAGCAATCGATGCTGGATGACTTAGTGGATAACGTGCGCGAAGATCGTAGCGACTTCGACCTCCTCTTTGGCGTACTGACACAGTCTGCGCTTGAACTCAATCGCCCACTCGAGACGTCACAGCTAGATAGCACAACGGTATACAAGTATGACTACTTTGGTGAAGTATCGGGACTCGTGGCATGCTTCGCTCCCGAAATTAGCGAAGCGACCATTAAGTCAATTGCCGCCATGCGCCCGCTCACTGTCGTATTTCGCGAAGCTTCATTCCCCGACAGCCAAGCCAAGGTAAACCTAGCCGAGCACTTCCGTATTATCAGCCCCGATACCAAGGTGAAGGTCGTGTAGTATGAAAGATAAATTGCAGCTATTTGAGAATCACCCGGTGCGGTATGTGTGGGACGAGGAGCATGAGAAGTATTGGTTCTCGGTTGTCGATATTGTGCGAATCTTGACAGACCAGCCAGACCAGAAGGGTGCACGAAACTACTGGAAAGTACTCAAGAAACGCCTGAAAGATGAAGGAAACGAGTCGGTTACAAATAGTAACCAACTGAAATTAAAATCCAGTGACGGTAAAAAATATCTCACCGATGTCGCTGATACCGAACAAATCCTCCGCCTTGTCCAGTCTATCCCAAGCAAAAAGGCAGAGCCATTCAAGATGTGGCTGGCAAAAGTCGGCAATGAGTTCATCGACGAAGCAGCAGACCCAGAGCTGGCGATCGACCGAGCTGTAAATAACTATCGTCGGTTAGGCTATAGCGAAAATTGGATAAACCAACGGCTCAAAACTATCGAGGCACGCAAGGCATTAACCGACGAATGGGACAAAAGCGGTGTCAAACAAGGCAAAGAATATGCCGTGCTAACCGACCTGATGTACAAAACATGGGCAGGTATGAGCACTCGTGAATACAAGCGGCACAAAGGTCTAAAAAAAGAAAATCTGCGGGACAATATGACCAACACCGAGCTGGTGTTGAATATGTTGGCGGAGGTGGCTGCGACGGATATCTCTACCGAGCTACAGCCAATGAGCAAAGAAGATAGTGCAAGAATTGCACTATCTGGTGCTGAGGTGGCAAAAAATGCTCGAATCGACCTAGAAGAACGATCGGGCACAAAGGTGATTAGTCCAAAAAACGCCAAAAACATACGGCAAATTGAGTTAGATGGCGGTGACGAGTAATGAAACTACGCTTCAAACACCAAAAGTTCCAAGAAGACGCTACTAATGCAGTGTGTGATGTGTTCATGGGGCAGCCGAATGAGACGAGGAAATTCCTCGTAGATCAAGGTGCTGTTGCTAATAGCAACCAAACAACTGCCATAGACATGACCCGAACTGGCTGGGCAAACCCAGAGGTACATTTGCGTCCCGAAGATTTGCTAAAGAACCTGCGCGCTGTGCAAAAGGAGCATGGTATCGCACCGCTGGCGAATAAGCTCGAGACGATGACCAGTAAAGTAGTATGGGATGACGGAAGTAAACAAACAGTTGAAAAGCCGGTATTTACAGTAGAGATGGAAACGGGCACTGGTAAGACCTATACCTACATTAAGACGATGTACGAGATGAACGCGCGCTATGGCTGGAGCAAATTTATCATCGTGGTACCGAGCGTGGCAATTCGCGAGGGTGTAGCCAAGACCTTTCAGGTAACGGCCGATCACTTCCGTGAAGAGTATGGCAAGGCGTGCCGGTTCTTCGTGTATAACTCGAGCCGACTGAACGAGCTGGAGCAATTTGCCGACGACCCTGGCATTAACGTCATGATCATCAACACACAAGCGTTTAACGCCAGCGGTAAGGATGCACGACGTATCTACATGAAGCTCGATAGCTTCCGATCTCGTCGACCTATCGATGTGATTGCTGCCGTGAACCCTATCGTCATCGTGGATGAACCACAAAGTGTCATTGGTGTAACTGGAGGCAAGAACGTAACACGTGATAGCCTCGGTAAGTTTAATCCACTGTTTTATATCAATTACTCTGCGACGCACCGCGAAAACTTCAACATGGTGTATCGGCTCGATGCCGTCGACGCCTACCAGCGTCAGTTGGTCAAAAAGATTACCGTCAAAGGTATTACAATACACGGCACAACAGCAACCAACGGGTACCTATACCTACAGCGTATCAATGTGTATCCCAACAAAAGCCCGTCGGCAACGGTGGTATTTGAGCACAATACTGCGACCAGCAGCGGCATAAGCAAGAAAGTCAAGACATTTGCCCATGGCGATAATATCTATGACCATTCTGGCGAGATCGAGGCGTACCGTGATGGCTTCGTGATTTCCGATATTAACGCACGGGATGGCTACGTGGAGTTTACGGGTGGTTTACGCCTTGCTCCTGGCGAAGTGGTCGGAGATACCAGTGAGAGCGATATTCGTCGCATCCAGATCCGCGAAACAATTATGAGCCATCTCGAAAAAGAGCGTGAGCTGTACAAAAAAGGCATCAAGGTTTTGAGCCTGTTCTTTATCGATGAAGTGGCGAAGTATAAAGACTACGAGAGCGATGACCAAAAAGGCATCTATGCAAAGGTGTTTGAGGAAGAGTATACTAATGCACTCGACCGATTCTTTGAGCAGCTACCATTCGGTGAAGACGAAGAATACCGCACGTTCCTGCAACGTGATGAGGCGCATCGTATTCATGCAGGGTACTTTTCGGTAGATAAAAAAGGTCGTGCGGTAAACAGTGAAGTAAAGCGTGGCGAATCGGAATCGTCTGATGCTGGCGCGTACGACTTGATCATGAAGAACAAGGAGCGACTACTGAGCCATGAAGAGCCGGTGCGGTTTGTCTTTAGCCACTCGGCACTGCGTGAAGGTTGGGATAATCCGAATGTATTCCAAATATGCACGCTGCGTATGAGTAGTGGTGACATCAAGAAGCGCCAAGAGATTGGCCGAGGACTTCGATTAAGTGTGAATCGTGACGGTGAGCGTATGGATGCAGACGTGTTGGGTGCGCATGGCGTACACGAAGTAAACTCCCTAACGGTAATTGCCAACGAAAGTTACGATGAATTTGCCAAGGCACTACAGGACGAGTTCTATGAAGTCATCAAGAATCGTCCGAAAGCGATTACGCCAGACTTGTTTAACGGGCAGGTGTGGACGAACAATGCCGGAGAAGAAGTAACGCTAGATATCAGCAAGGCTGCATTGATCTATGCAGGGCTAGTCGGTAGCGGCATTGTAGCGGGCGACCAGATAAGCGATGACTTTAGTCAGTGGTCACCCGAGCTTCGTACCGAGAAAATTAGCGATGTACTAGCTGCCGTATCACCCGAACTGGCGACGCAAGCTGAAAATGCCTTATTGCTGATCGAGTCTGTTTACGACCCCAAGAAGAAGCCGATGGTGTCCGATGCTCGCGCAAAAGCGACGCTAAACCTCGACCAAGAGAAGTTTGCCAGCCGTGAGTTTAAGGAGCTGTGGAGTCGTATCAACGCCAAAACCTACTATACTGTGCAGTTCGATGAATCGCAGCTGATAGAATCGTGCATAAAGGCGCTGAACTTGAAACTACGAGTAGCAACCACCAAAGTCGTCATCACCGAGGGCTACCTAAAATCTACCAAACAAGATACCAGCCCAGAAATGAAAAAGCTTCTTGGGCGTGAAGTAACACTGGAAGAAGTGGCATCACGAGGCGTGACATTTGACCTCGTGGGCGAGATTGCCACAGTGACGAAGCTAACTAGGCGAACAGTGGCAACAATCCTAGGTCGTATCGAGCCTGTGGTGTTTAATCTGTTTCGAGTGAACCCCGAAGAGTTTATTCGTGAAGCCATTAAACTTATCGATGAGCAAAAAGCGAGTACGATCATTGAACATATTAGCTATGACAAGCTGGACGAAGAGTGGAATGCTGAGGAGATCTTTGTCGACCCAACCATCTCCGGTGAGTACGGCAGGAACGTGATTGATGCCAAGAAGCACCTCTTTGATAAAGTCCGTTACGACTCGAGTATTGAGCGTGATCTTGCTGGCGAGATGGACATTGCTGAGAATGTTGAGCTGTATGTCAAGTTACCAAGCGGCTTCTATATCAACACCCCGATGGGCAAATATAACCCCGACTGGGCAATTACGTTCCGCGAAGGTACTGTGAAACACATCTACTTTGTGGCGGAGACAAAGGGCGATACTATGGAGATGCAGCTTCGTGAAGTCGAAAAAGCCAAGATCGAATGTGCCAGGCGGCATTTTGACAAGATTAGCGATGATACAGTGAAGTATAGCGCAGTAAGTTCTTATGCCGATCTACTCGCGGCAGTAAATAGCTAGTACACATGCAGATAGCCTAAAATCAAAGACAGCTCCAGATACGGAGCTGTCTTTTCGGCTGTAAACATTATTGACGTTTTCATCCACATTTCTTCTTAGCCTCATTAGTATAACCTCATCCCTTACGGACGACATTTGTCGCTCCGCATTGGTGAACTATTAACAAAACGAGAGCTATCTATGCTCTAGAAAAGGAGTAATAAGCAATGGACATAACCCGAGAAGATTTCGAGGCATACGAAGATGTTCGCATCAGCGGTGTCACGAATATGTTCGACGTACGAGCAGTCGAAGCGTATAGCGGACTATCCCGTGAGGTAATCTTGGACATCATGGAGCACTACGGTACATACAAAAAGTGGCTCTATGAGCGAAAGTATACCGACATGGCGAAAGTGATAAGCGGTACGCATGGTATCGGCTCGCTACTTACACGCTATGATGACATCGTGGCAGTGTACGGCAAACCATTCACACGTCTGCCTGAGAATAAGATGGACGTGCAGTGGATTATTGAAACCGAACACGGTATAGCAACGATCTACAACTATAAAAACGGCAAAGCCTACCTTGGAGAAGAAGGACTCGATGTACGAGCCATCAAGGAGTGGCATATCGGTGGCAGCGGTCACGGAAGAGCTGTGTTTAAAGAAATACAGACATCACTTCATGACTACGTCAAAGAACGAATCGGAGGATAGCGATCGGGCAAAAAACAGGAAGCGGCATCAGGAACGGTGCCGTTTTTTGTTTTGTATACATGACGTATGGATACAGCACGATCGACAGATACACCTCCATCTCATCGGGAGTAGCTATAATGCACGTAGTTCGGTACATTCGCCCCACTTCTCGCTACTATATCCTTAGCTTTGAGCGACGCCCGTCGCACCAAGTGATCATTAACAATTCGGAGCCTAGCTCAGAAAGGAATAATCCTATATGAATATAGCAAAGGAGAACTTTATCGCGTATGAACAGGTGCGCATAAAGGTGCAAGCTGACATGCATGATCTCGAACAGGTCGCAGCGAAAGCATCCTTACCACGGAGCGTCGTCCAAGATATTACACTAAACTACAGCGACTACATGGAGCGGTATTGTCTTGAGGGGTATATCAAGCGCATCATACCGTCAACCAAGAGAACGGTATGTCGTATTGAACACTTCCACAGACCATACCGTGACCTCGTAGCGATACTCGGTGAGCCAACCGTAGATATTTGGGGCGATACGCTCAACGTGGTTTGGTCGCTTCCGACACCATACGGCTTCGTAGCAATCTACACGCCAAGTCACAGCAAGTTACTTAGCAACCGATTAACGAGACGGTTCTTCCCAATGTGGTATATCAAAGCAGAGAATACGCTTGCTAATGAGGTAATAGTACAAAGATTCTATGCGTATGATTTACAGAAAATGTTCATGAAGCAAACGAGATAGGCTGGCAACGAAGCGACACTGATGTATGGTGTCGCTTTTTTGTTTGGTTAAATACTTTGTAAATATTTCATACTTGCTCATGCTTGCACTCTCTAAAAAGGCAATGGTAAAATGCGGCTATTGACTCGATTGCACCCGAAGAGTGTAAGGTTTAAATGATGCGCCTTATCCTCTTCATTAACAACGTCCGCTTTATACCCCCTAGGACAAGGCATACTGTAGTGATACAAGATACCGTATAGTAGAACATTAACAGCGAGCGAGTCGGTCATTGTGCATACAATTCCAAAATAGAAGCGTATTGCATAGTGGCGAATTCTTTGCCCTACATTGAATTCGCGGTGTGTGGATATATAGTCCCCCTAGACTGTATATGTTTGTTTTTGAATATACCTTGTTGCCCACCGTAGCAGCAATTGTTTGATTTATTTTTTGACGTCTTTAGAAAGAACATATATTTTTCAATTATCACAGATTAAGACACCGCCTACGGAGTGATTCGTTGAGCAGGTAGCCTATCGGTGTTCTCTTGAAAAATAGTGCAATATATCCACATAAACCGCTACATATAGCGCATTTTTGCATATTGCTCTTGCTTTTTCATCACGGTTATGCTAATATAGCCAACGAAGTAGAAAACGACTAGTAGTTACCTACTCACGAATTAATTCACGCTGACTCGTTTTGTTTCCATAAAACGCATGTTGGTCAACATAAAACTCTGAGGCTCCATCTTAATCGAGGAGCTTTTTGTATGACTACAAAACTCCATACCTTTCCATCTGAACCGTATGTTGTAGCAAGAATACTGTAATTCGTTAGTAGCTGTCGTTCCATATCCATCCTTGCGTAACGTCATGAAATAGCCATGTAAATGGCTTGTTTGACACATATTTCACCCAAGTTGCACCATCTTTTCACGATGTATGCAAGTGGTGTGTTTTTCGAACATCTCGTATCTGTTAGCCGTGTCTCATCGGCTTAAAATGTTATGTAAGAAAAGATTAATAAATAGTGTCAAACACAGTGAAATAGGACTCGCCAGGCACGGCGAGCGCCTCACTGAAGCAGGTTTCCGCCCACTGTCTGGCGGAAAGGAACAAATGTGACAGATATAACGAACCAGTCACACACAACACTACCAACCCTAACAACGACTGCGACTAGCGCAGCGCAGGAGCCTCATCCGAAGTATGACGTTCTGCTTGCCGACCCACCATGGGATGTTGAGCAGAAGGGTAAGAAACGTGGCGCTGAAAAGCACTACAATCTCATGACCTTAGACGACATCAAGGATATGGGCGACGCCATAAAGAGCGTCACTGCCGACAATAGCCACTGCTGGCTCTGGGTGACGAACGCCACCTTGCGCCACGGCTACGATGTCTTGGAGGCGTGGGGCTATACACCCCGAAGCATCCTGACATGGTGTAAGCCTCGGTTTACGCTTGGTAACTACCTGCGCAACAGCACGGAGCATGTCCTGTTTGGAACACGAGGCAAAGCCCCAGTGGGTTTTCGCTCGCAGCCGACATGGATGTTTGCACCGCTGCAAGATCACAGTCACAAGCCCGAGGAACTCTACCCGATCATCGAGAGAGTATCTGGGCGCCTAGGGGACGGTACAAACCGGAAGTTAGAGCTGTTCGCTCGGAGGCGCGAACACGGCTACGACGTATGGGGCAACCAGATCGAGAGCGACGTATCGTTCAAAGACTTTGGCTTTCCCGTACCGTCAGACTTCCCCTCAGATGGAATCCATAGTAATTCGCGTAATCTAGGAGACCAATAATATGTTTTCGATGAAGAACACTGAGAAGAACTGGACATGGTTCCAGATCCACTGGCAACGTCCAGTATCTCCAATACAAACACAAGCGCTCTTGGAACGACTTGCTAGTGATGACACTGGTGACGAGATCATTTTCGAGACGAGAACACACAACAAGCAGATCCTATTCCTGGTTGCCACGAGGGATAGGTACGCTGGTGAGCTGCAAGACTTGTTTGAATCGATCGTGCCAGGAACGACCTTGAGCCGTATCCTGCCGAAAGATACTAAGCCTTTGCGACCACGGCTCATGGTAGCCGACTCGGTTGAGATGGGACATCCTCGGATGGCACTCAATACCGACCGTATTAGCCAGATAACCCGTAGTATCCTGACCGCCATGGCAAATGTCCGTGGTGGCGAGGGGCTTGTGCTACAGGTCATGCTTGGTGGTCGGACGATTCCATACACGGTGCCGAGGACGAGTGACCCACGTCAAAGTGGTGTATCTGTTTTTATCGGGGGCGTCATCCCGATGGCGGCAGATATCCACGCTGGCCTACAACGTCGCCATAGTATGCACGGATTTTTCACAGAAGTCCGTATCGGAGCGGTTGCGCCTGATGTTATTCGTGGGCGCTGGTTACTTGAGCAAGTCCGCAGTGGCTTCGCCATGATGGAGGCACACGGAGCGAGCATCCAACTACGCGGCAAGGACTGCATCGAACAGCTGCAAAACCTAACCCGACCCCGTAAATGGACGCATATGCTATCCAGTCAAGAAGTATCCTGCCTTACGGGAATACCCTACGGTGAGGAGAACCTGCCAGCCGTGCCGCCACTACACCCCATTGTGCTACGGACACCGTCTATCATGCCGGCATCCGAGAAGAGCTTTGCAGTGACGAACGACCCGAGTAAGAAAATACCGCTCGGTATTTCAGAATACGCGTCGTTGCAGCACACGTTACTACTCGGCCCAACTGGTGTCGGTAAAAGCACCACTATGCTCAACATGATCTTAAACGACATCGATGAGAATCGTGGGGTACTGGTGATCGACCCGAAAGACGACCTGAACTCTGACATTCTGGCTCGCATGAACCCGAAGCGAGCCAAGGACGTCGTCTACATTGACCCGACGGCAGATAATATCGTGAGTATTAATCCATTGGCTGGTGGTGGAGATCCCGACCTCGCAGCAGATGCGATGCTTGCGGTACTCAGGGAGATATTTGCCAGCTCATGGGGGCAGCGAACCGAGGATATTTTATCGAACGCACTGCTCACCCTGATGCGCACGACCAATAACGTCACGCTGTCGATGCTCCCAGCCTTACTGTATAACCCAACGTTTCGTAGGAAGCTGGTTGAGGAAGTGAGCCGTGATGACCCGATGGGGCTTGGCTCATTCTGGCAACAGTACGAGGCACTAACGCCCAATAAGCAACAGGAGATCACGGCACCGCTTATGAACAAGCTGCGAACGGTGCTAACAAGAAAGCCGCTGCTACGCACCGTCGGACAACCTGAGCCGAACTTCAACTTGAGCGACTTATTTACGAAGAACAAAATCGTGCTGGTATCGCTCAACAAGGCAAAGCTTGGCAATACGAGCGCACGGTTCCTCGGCTCGCTCATTCTGTCGCAGGTATGGTCACTCACCCAAGGGCAAGGTGCGATTCCGGAAAGCCGACGACCAGTAGTTAAGATATATGTCGATGAGATGCAAGATTACCTTGCGTTACCTATCAACATAGCTGACGCACTCAGCCAAGCCAGAAGCTACAAAGTTGGCTTCACGCTGGCGCACCAGTACCGCGACCAAGTACGCGACAAGGAGTTACTGGCTGGTATCGACTCGAACGTTGCCAACAAGGTGGTGTTTACGCTTAACGACCCAGATGCGCGAACGATTGCCAATATGACAGGCATCCTGTCGGCAGATGACTTCAAGTATCTGCCACGGCATCAGGTGTATATGCAAACCCTATGCGCTGGGCAAAAAGTCTGGCTGAGTGCTACGACCAACCCTGCGCCAAAGGTCATCAATAACGTCGAGAAATTCAAGCGGTTTAGCCTTGGCATCTACGGTCGACCAGCGGAGCAAATCGATGAAGCGATTCGTCAGTCGGTTGGCATCAATGACGACATTGCGAGCGTCGTCAAGAAAGCGACAATCACGAATGTACTAGCCAAAACGTCTGAACCAACAGCCCACCCACAACCTGCCAAAAACACCAAGGATACTGCCGCTTTGGATAAGGGCATCAGGCTGCTTAGAACCGTCATGGAGGACTATCGAACCACCAATCATTCCACTAGTGGCGCTAAGGGGTCAATAACCTCCGAACGCCATCCCAAGAGCCAGCTGACTGTACCTCTTAACGAGGTACGCAAACCCTCTGGCGCAGCAGCAGGAGGTGCATCATGGACACGCTAATCCCGGACAACTACCCAGCAGGAACAATCGTCACAATAGGTCGAAAACGCATTGCCCTTGACGGCAAAGAAGTTCTCTTGCTCCATCTCCTTGCCGAACACAAATTCCTCTCGACCCAGCAAGTTGCCAAGTTCATCCACACACCAGCCAGACTATTCAAGTCGAGTGTACGGAACGTCACCTTGCGGCTGAACAAGCTGCATGGCATGAATCTCATCGCTTTGCAGCCTGGACGGGTTGGTGGCGTCTACCACGGTGCAGAGCCAAACATCTGGCATCTTGCGAAGCTCGGTCACGATACGCTTGAAAAACTCAGGCGTATTGAAACCAACGAGTCCAAGAAGCCGTTCAAGGCTCCGACCTTTACCTTTGCGGCTCACCGCATGGCGATCAACGACACCAAGCTCATCTTGAAGCACATTGCCGACAAGCATGAGCAGGTACAGCTCAAGGAGGCGGTGATCGAGGAGAAGAGCTGGCGCTACTACACCAACCGTGCTGGTGTCGCTACCAGCCTCAGACCAGATATGTACGCTGTGACTACTCGTGGGCAGCTGGAACACCACTGGTTCATCGAGGTGGACTGCAACACCGAGGCACCCGTCCGCATTATTGCCAAATGCAATATGTACCTCGACTACCTGATATGCACACAGGATAGCCACGATGGATGGTGCTGTGGGCAGTTTCCAGCCGTTCTGTGGGTTGTTCCGACCATAAAGCGACGGGAATCCCTCAAACGGCATATTGCCGAGAATTTCCCCGATTTCGCAGTCGGACAGCCATTCATTGTCGTAACACCACAGGAACTGCCGAGCCTTGTGGCTGAAGGTACATTAGGCGAATTAACGGAGGTAACATATGAATAACAACGACTCCCGAAACGACTCCCATTATCCACTGGACTTCGATAGCAAAGGAAGCGTTAATGTAAGTGCTGCGAACGGGAGACACCAGCTGAAGATGCAACTTCTGAGCCTAAAAGAGGCAAAAGAAATACTAGGCATCGGTGACTGGATGCTTTTCCAGCTACTACGCTCGAATGCCATAAAGAGCGTAAAGATCGGCAATCGCAGGCTCATAAGCGTACACGCTCTTGAGGAATACATTACAAAGCTAGAGGAAGAAAGTGAGGTGAGAGGCAACTATGGCTACTAGATCATATAAACGAGGGAATGGTGAGGGTTCCCTCACTCAAAGACCGGACGGGCGCTGGATGGCAAGGTTCTATATAACCTTGCCAAGCGGCGAGCGAAGACGTCAGCACATCACGCTGAAAGATAGGGACGAAGTGATGCGTCGGATGCGCGACGAAATGGCAAAATCAGACAAAGGTCTTGCACTGAGCCACGAACGACGCTCGGTCGAAGATTGGCTCAACTACTGGATAACTGAAATACACCCTCGAAACGTTAAGGACAGTACCCTTGAGCTTCATAGGGGATATGTTGAGCGGAATATTATACCTGAAATTGGCAAAGTGTCGCTGATAGGGCTTAAGCCCGACCATGTACGTCGAATGCTCGTTGCGTGGGACAGGAAAGGTATGGGAACAAGAAGCCAGCAGATTGCGCGTAACGTCCTCTCAGCTGCGTTACGTGATGCGATGAAGCTCGAGTACGTGCATAGGAATGTAGTGCGCCTCGTCGATCCGCCAAAGCACGTGACGAGACAACGTCACGTGTGGACGGCCGGTCAAGCACGGATGTTCCTTGCTGCGGTTGAGGAACATCGTTACTACGGATTATTCCTCATATTCTTCTGCTTTGGTCTGCGACGAGGTGAAGCAACAGGACTAACATGGGGTGATGTAGACTTTGACAATGACCTCATTCGTATTCGCCAACAGGTATATTATGTTGGACATATACAACATGTCGGTGAGCTAAAAACACCTGAAAGTAGGCGTATTCTTGCAATGCCACGCGTCATACGCAACGAGTTGCTTGCTGAGCGCGAGAGGCGTGGTGATCCTGCGGCACATGAGTTCTTGTATCTTAGCGGAAGGGGCAACCCCGTCGATGGACGCACTCTTATCCAGCTCTTTCATAAGATATCTGACTGGCTTGAGTTGCCACGCATCACACTCCATGAAATACGCCACACGGTCACAACATTATTGCACCAGAGGGGAATCTCACCAAAAACGGCACAGAATATCCTTGGACATAAGTCGGTCACAACGACACTTCAGGTATACACCCATAGCACTGAGCAGCAGCGCAGCATGGCGATTAGCGAGATCGCAGGGGTGTACCGCTAGCTGCAATATGTGCCGTACCCCGTGGCACTGTGATACCGTAGGAGTCAAAAATAGGAGTACATCGCAAAATGTACTCCTATTTTTATGGGTTTCACCCCTGTTATTTCAAAATTAAAGATGGCTGTACTCGCAAGCTCCTAAGGCATACGTGTATACCAATTTCACCACATCCGCATAGGTTATATTATAGCCGAAAAGTACATATCATGGGAGCATCTGGCCTGGCATATGGTCACGTTCCGCGACCCCGCAACTCAGTCAAATGAACGAGTTCATTTGTGAGGTTGCCTTGCGAACTGTCGACTGACAGTTCTCACCTAAGGCATACGTGTATACCAATTTCACCACATCCGCATAGGTTATATTATAGCCGAAAAGCGCGCGCTGTTGCATCGTGATACAGTGCAAATTATACCACAGCTCGGCGCGGCTCACTAGCTATGCCGGGCGAAATTGCTGTACATCTGGGCTATGGCGGCAAACCACTTATGGTATAATGGTGGCAGCAATGAGTAAAATAGCAACCTATCTGCAGAGCCATATATCGGGCGAGGTCACGACGCAATCTGGGGTGCGGGATGCCATGGAGCGCGACGCCAGCGTCTGCCGCATCCAGCCCGAGATGGTGATTTACCCAATGGTGACCAACGATGTACGCAAGGTGGCGAGGTTTTCGTGGCAACTGGCACTGAAGGGCCACTTGCTGCCGATTACGGCGCGCGGCGGCGGCAGCGACCAAACCGGCGCGGCGCTGACGCCTGGCGTGTCGCTGGTGTTTCCGGCGCATATGGACCGCGTGTTCGAATTTGACCCCAAACAACGCCTGGTGCGCGTGCAGCCGGGCATTATGTTTAAGGCGCTCAACGACGCGCTGGCGCTGCATGGCATGATGATTCCCTCGGCACCGGTATCGGCCGCGTATAGTACCATTGGCGGCGCGCTGGCAAACAACGCGACTGGCCCACTGAGCGGCAAATACGGCGATACGCGTGCTTATACTAACCAGCTCGAGGTAGTGCTGGCAAATGGTGATGTGATACAGACGGGGCGGATTAGCCGCAAAGAGCTCGACCGCCGTAAGGGTCGCGAAGGGCTCGAGGGCGATATTTACCGCGGGATCGATGCTGTCATCGAGGACAACGCTGAGCTGATCGACCAAATGCGGCGCGATCCTAGTCGTAACAATATCGGCTACGCGGGTATTGCGGATGTCAAGCGACGCGACGGCTCGTTCGACCTGACACCACTGTTTGTAGGTAGCCAGGGCACGCTTGGGATTATCAGCGAAGTGATTATGCAGGCGACTGAATTGGCCCAGAATCACTCGGTAGCTATCTTTTCGTTCCGCGATCGCGAGACGGCGCACGATGCTATCGACGTGCTGCGACAGCGTGGCCCGGCGTATCTAGAATATTACGATGGTGCGGTGTTTGAGTACGCGGCGCGTGCTGGCAAAACATATGAATTCTATCGAATGGCGCGTGAAGGCGGCGAAGTGGTGGCGGTAGTAGTGGTCGGGTTTGACGACACAAGCGACCGCGCACGGGCCAAGCAGCTGAAGAAACTGCTCCGCTATTTTGCTGGCAGCGATGTTGTGATCGCAACGGCCGAAGGCGACGGCGCATACGAGCTGATGTCGCTGCACGGCGCATCGCACTATTCGCTGGTGCCCGAGGGTCGCGAGACGGCGCGGCCACCGGTGGCGGATGGGTTTTATGTGCCGTATGACCGATTCGAGGAATTTCACACCGCGCTCAAACAGCTCGAGACTACCCTGGGAATGGAGCTGCTGCTGAGCGGCCGGATGCTCGAGAGCAATTATTATGTGCGGCCGAGTGTCGAGCTAAAACGCAGCACCGATCGCACTAAATTATTCAAGATTATGGATGCGCTCACCACCCTGATTACTGCTCATGGTGGGCATCTGGTGGCAGAAGCAGGCGAGGGCCGGCTGCTGGGCGCCTACGCCCACAAAAACCTCGACGAGGCCCAAATGTACATGATTGCCGAGATCAAACGCGTTTGTGATCCGCATGGTATTCTGAATCCGGGCGTCAAAACCACCACTACCCAGGACGATCTGGCCCACATGATTAAAGGTGGCTATGATTTGTCGCAGTTTGCCCAGTATTCGCCATCGCTGTAGGCGCGTTGACACCAGTGCCGGCCCCATGCTACAGTATGTAGCGGTGCTTGCCCACAACCATCCCTGGATGGGCGAGGCCGCGATGTTATAGAGAGGAGGTGGGCAAGATGCGCAACTTCACTCAGAGCCGTCGCCGCAACTTCACCCAGAGCTGACCCGCCGCTCAGCTAGGTGAAGTGCAAAGCTCGGTCCGGGTGCTGCCTTACGGCGGCCCCGGGCCGAGCCCGATTTTTTTGTGTTACAATGGACCGCACATGCCTAGCCACGAGCCTCGCCCCGTATTTGACCTCGGTGACCCAGAAAACTGGGAGCCTACGACATCCGCCGCTGTCCCGGTCGAGCTAGCCTCGATAGGCCCATGCGTGGAGCGACTCCTGCATAATTATGCCGTGCAATATCTCCAGGCGCTCGCTGCCGGCATGTCGACAGAATGGGCGCTGACGACTGCTATTATGAGTGGCGGCAAATATATCGAACGAGCCGCGCGTCCTCATGAGCTAAGTGTAGATGCGTACCGCGAAGCGGCGCGGCTGTTTGAGGACTATATCAAACAGAATGGTGAAGTCGCGCAGCTGCTGCGGCCAATCGAGGGGCGGCTGGCTGATGAGCCTCCATACGAAATCCTCCCGCCTCGGGAGCGCCGCAGTGACTGAGGATACTCGTAACGTGGCCGATGAATTCAAAGGCCTACCGCTACAAGAAATCGTGGCTCGTCTTGATACGCGCGGCGTCAGCCTACAGATCGCGATCGAGAACCTCGAGCGCGACTACAATATGGGCACTATTGTGCGTAGCGCCAATGCGTTTGGTGTGCGCCGTGTGCATATTATCGGCCGGCGACAATGGAACAAGCGCGGCGCTATGATGACAGACAAATATTTGCACGTCGTATATCATGGTAGTGTAGATGAATTCGTGAGTGCGAACTTGGGCAAGTCGCTGATCGCGATTGATAATGTCGAGGGGTCGCTGCCGTTACAATCGGCTAAATTGCCCAAGCAAGCCCTGCTGATATTTGGCAGTGAGGGTAATGGCCTGAGCATGGAGTTGTTAGGCCGCTGCGACAGTATCATCGCCATCGAACAGCTGGGCAGCACCCGCAGCCTGAACGTCGGCGTGGCCGCTGGCATCGCCATGTATGAGTGGCTGCGCCAACACATCGTATCGCCCGAATAGCGTTTTCTAGGCATCCAGCTAATATCGCATTATAGTTTAGACATACTACACACTCTTCGTCAATCTGCAGGTTCCGACCCCGGTCCGGCTCCTAAACATATAGGACACTAGTATCCAGTGTAGCATTCTCGTAGCCTGGAAT
>APMI01000906.1_pt1 | contig 74578 bp, 76 predicted proteins | sample 667938 | NCBI WGS metagenome assembly APMI01 (sample SAMN01084076, study PRJNA167559) | wastewater metagenome | biome: Wastewater | place: Denmark: Ejby Moelle, Odense | collected 2011-11-28 | reverse complement strand
TATCGGCTGTCCGCTTGCCAGATAAAACTGTGTCTTGGACGGAATGGTAAAGCCGAGGTGCGGTTCATCCGCTAGATGGACGACGAGCACATCCGCCGCCGCCATGATCCCCTGGATTTGGGATTTGTGTACGCGCGGCAGAAAACAGACGTTCCGCGCATCGATCTCGTCGGAAAATGCACGCAACACATCCGCGTCGATGCCGTCTCCAATCAGCACCAGATCGAGTTCCGCACCCCGATCGGCCGCCAGCTTCGCCGCCCGGATTACGGCGTCCAGCTGCTGCGCGCGTCCCAGGTTGCCGGCATAAAGAAACGTAAAACGATCGGAAAAGCCTATGTCCTTTCGATTGAGACGGCCAGACGTCTCCAGAGCCGCACCATCAGACCAGTTGCGAACAGTGGTCAACTTGCCCGCCGGAACACCTCGCTCAATCAATAACCGGCGCATTCCGTAGGACTGAAGAATGATCTTCGCTGCACGGCGATAGGTGAAATTGCACAACGCCGTAAGTATGGCGCCCATACGACCAGTGCCGTCCATACCGCTCGAAACAACCGTGTCCGGCCACAAATCCTGGATTTCAAGGATAAAGTGACGGCGACGCACCCATCCAAACAACGCGGCGGCCAAGCCTACCGTAATAGGAGGGTGATAAACGTAAACGATGTCATAGCGCCCGCTCCTGAACAGACCGTACAAGAATACAGACACAAAAAATGAAATGAAATTAAGTGCCCGTCCGGTTGATGAACGGCTATGACTCGGATAAAGAGCAAGTCTCCTGACGTCGCATCCAAGTAATCGTTCGCGCTGATAGAGTCGAAATCGATATCCTGGAAATATTCGGCCTGTGGGATAATTCGGCAGCCCGGTCACGACCGTCACCGTGTGCCCCCCGACCTCAAGCCGCCGAACGAAGTCAACGCCCTTTATCACTCCGGGTTCTGGATCAAACCATTGTGTTAAATACAGAATTTTCATGTGAACAATTGCGTTTCCAGCATGTGCAAGCGCGGGCCATAGATGTGCGGACCCAGGTCAGCAAGCGGAACCGCCGAGCCATTGCCTTGATGAATCCCCTATGCTAGGCGCCCGCCGCGCATCAGGGAGCGGTCCAATTCGAGGCGCGATTTGCCCTGCACGCCATTCTCTCTCGTGAAGGTTTCATCGTGACCAGGAGCGTCCCTTTTTTCAACTACCCGGCGCTGTTCGCTGAACATCGCGAAGAATATCTGGCGACTTTTGAAGATGTCCTGAGCCGCGGCGCATATATTATGCAGCGCGATCTTGCCGATTTCGAGCAGGCGCTGGGCGCCTATCTCGGCGTCAAGCATGCTATCGGAGTCGCGGACGGAACTGTGGCGCTAAAAATGGCGCTAACGCTCGCCGGTGTCGGCCATGGCGACGAAGTCATCGTTCCCAGCCACACCTTCATTGCCACGGCTTCAGCCGTACATCAGGTTGGCGGCACGCCCGTGTTGTGCGACTGCGGCCCCGACAGCATGATTGATGTCGAAAGCGCCCGGCGCGTAGTGACAGCCAAGACCAAGGCGATAATGCCGGTGCAGCTCAATGGCCGAACCTGCGACATGGATGCCGTCGAAGCTTTTGCCCGCGAACACGACCTCAAAATTGTCGAAGACAGCTGCCAGGCAATGGGGGCGACTTATCGCGGACGCCAGGCAGGCACGTTCGGTGTTGCAGGTTCGTTTAGCTTTTTCCCAGCAAAAACACTTGGCTGCTTCGGTGACGGGGGGGCGCTCATCGTCGATAGCGATGACCTCGCGGAACAAGCCAAGGAACTGCGCGATCACGGACGCGGTCGTGACGGGAAGGTTCATCGCTTCGGCATCAACGGCCGTCTCGACAACATCCAGGCCGCGATCCTTCATCTCAAGCTGAACCGCTACGACCAGTCCATCGGCATTCGTCGCCGCGCCGCCGCTTTGTACCAAGAAAGGCTCGCGGGGATCGAGGGGCTTCAACTGCCGCCGGCTCCCGGTAGCGACAACATTCGTTTCGACATTTTTCAGAACTATGAAGTCCAGTCGGACCGTCGCGACGCATTGCGGCAGTATCTGGCGGACAAGAATGTGGGCACGATCATTCAGTGGGGCGGCCATATGATCCACCAGTTCGAGGATTTGGGCCTGCGCGCCGACGCACCATACGCTGAAGAAATGTCGAAGCGATATATGATGCTTCCGATGCATCACCTGCTAACGGACGATGATGTGAATTACATTTGCGATCAAGTCGTTGCGTTCTACAATAAGTGAGCGGAGAGCATCTTGAACAAGCCGATCAACGTCTCGGGCGGACTACGCACAGAGGCCGAAGCTAAAGAGGGTTCGCGAAATCGCGCCCTGTTCGACGCCAATCCCTCCTCTTGGGAAACTAAGCTAGAAAACTTCCCGAAATATGTCCGCCGTCAAAACCTCACGAGGTTCATGGCGCTGTACGAGATATTCAAGCGCCAGCTGCCAGTGAAGGGCTCGATCGTCGAATGTGGAGTTAACCACGGCTTCGGATTGATGAGCTGGGCAAAATTTTCGGCGATCCTCGAACCTGTAAATCTTACCCGCAGGATTTATGGGTTTGATACCTTCGAGGGGTTCCCGAGCGTTGCGGCGCAAGACCGGTCCGCGACATCGCAGCACGTGAAGCAAGGCGATCTTGCCGCTGACGTCCACGACGAACTTCTGCAACTGGTCGAAATCTACGATAGCACACGCTTCATTGGCCATGTTCAGAAAGTTAACCTCGTTCGCGGGGATGCGACACAGACCATCCCGGCTTTCGTCGCGGAAAACCCGCATCTCCTTGTCAGCTTGCTTTATCTCGATTTCGATCTGTACGAACCGACCAAGGTAGCCTTGGAACACTTCCTGCCCCGGATGCCGAAAGGCGCGGTGCTTGCGTTTGATGAACTCGATAATCCGCTTTGGCCTGGTGAAACACTGGCAATGCTAGAGGCGCATGCCCGTCGTCCACTGCGCATCGAACGGCTGGAGTTCGATCCCTACATCGGCTTTGCGGTTCTCGACTGATGACGGCGAAGAATGAAGTACGGTCGAACGCGGTAGATACTGAGGCGCTTGCGCTACGTTTACGTCAGCACGCCGTACGCATGGCTCAAGCTGGCGGTAGTTCACATATCGGCTCAGCCCTATCCATGATTGATCTGATAGCGGTGCTCTATGGCCGCGTATTGCGGATCGACCCTGCCAATCCGAAATGGCCGGACCGCGATCGCTTCATTCTTTCGAAGGGACACGCGGGTGCTGGCGTTTACGCCGCACTTGCCGAACGCGGATTTTTTCCGACGGACTGGCTTGGACAACACTACCAGAATGGCTCGATTTTTTCCGGTCACGTCAGTCATAAAGGCGTGCCCGGTGTGGAAATTTCCACTGGATCGCTAGGCCATGGTTTGGGCATTGGCGCGGGCATGGCGATGCAACTGCGCCGCCAAGGTGGTGGCCAGCGCGTTTTTGTGGTGATGAGCGACGGCGAGTGCGACGAGGGGTCAAACTGGGAGGCAATTCTTTTTGCTGGGCACCAGAAACTCGACAACCTGATCGCGATCGTGGACTACAACAAACTTCAAAGCTTGGCGCCCTGTGCTGAAACCGTTGGTCTCGAGCCTTTCGCAGACAAATGGCGTGCCTTCGGATGGGCTGTCCGGCAGATCGACGGGCATGACCATGCCCTGTTGCATGACACCTTCGATGCCCTGCCGCTTGAGCAGGGAAAGCCGAATGTGGTGATTGCCGATACCGTCAAGGGCAAGGGCGTCTCATTTATGGAAAACAGTGTGCTATGGCATTATCGCTCCCCCCAGGGAGACGAATTTCGCGCAGCATTGGCTGAACTCGGCGTCGAGGACGCCTGATGCGCGACGCCTTTATTCGTGCACTCACCGATCTGGCCGAGAGCGATCCCAGCATCATGCTGGTGAATGGCGACCTCGGGTTCGGCGTTTTGACTGATTTTATCGAGAACCGCCCCAACCAATATGTAAATGCAGGCGTTGCCGAGCAGAACATGACCGCCATTGCGTGCGGCATGGCTTTGGAGGGCGCGCGCGCCTACACCTATTCGATCGGCAATTTTACGACCCTGCGCTGTTTGGAACAGCTCCGCAACGACGTCTGCTATCATAACGCCGACGTCACTGCGGTCGCAGTCGGTGGCGGCTTTTCTTACGGACAGCTCGGCATGTCGCATTTTGCAACGGAAGATATTGCAATCCTGCGCGCCCTTCCGAACATGACGGTCGTCGTTCCTTCCGATCCATGGCAGGCCTATGAGCTGACCAAACAGCTCCATGCGCGCGGAGGCCCTGCTTATTTGCGCATAGACAAGGGTAAGGCGGGATTGCCTGAATCCCCCGGCGACATTGTCCTCGGCAAGGCACGCCAGGTTCGTGAAGGATCCGACGCGCTGATCGTCGCCACGGGTGGCATCCTGAGCGAGGCGCTTGCAGCTGCTGAAATGCTCGAAAGTGACGGCATATCGGTTCGCATTCTGGACATACACACGGTCAAGCCATTTGATGCAGAAACGGTTGTAACAGCGGCCCGAGCTTGCGGCATCGTGGTTACGGTCGAAGAGCATAACATTGTGGGCGGTCTGGGCGCGGCAGTTGCGGAAGCCTGTCTGGAACATGGCGTCTCACTCCGCGGCTTCCACAGGATCGGGCTGGCCGACCAATACCCGACGGTGGTGGGCGATCAGAAGTTTCTTCGCACGCGATACGGGATGGATGCGCTAGCGATTGCCCAGGCGATCCGCAGTAAATGCGCAAATACGTAAAGATTATGAAAAAGCGTCTTTTTGATATCGTCATGAGCTTGTTGGTGCTGGCGTTCGCCATGCCTGTCATGCTGATCGCAATGTTTCTTGTCTGGCTGCAGGATCGTCACTCTCCCATCTATCGGGCACGACGAGTGGGAATGCACAACAAGGATTTTACGATGAACAAGATCCGCTCAATGCGGATCGGTTCCGACAAATCCGGCGTCAATTCGACGTCGATTAACGATCGGCGCATCACTTGGGTCGGCCATTTCATCCGACGTTTCAAATTGGACGAGCTGTCGCAATTCTGGAATGTATTGGCTGGCGACATGAGCGTTGTCGGCCCGCGTCCAAACACGCGTGCGCATGGTGTAGATCTCTACACAGATGCGGAGATGCGACTGCTGTCCGTGCGCCCCGGTATCACGGACCTCTCGTCGATTGTCTTTTCCGACGAAGGGCAAATCCTTGCAGGAAGCGCGGACGCTGATGGGCTTTACAACCGCATTATCCGCCCTTGGAAAAGCCGGCTCTGCCTCGTCTACATCGATAATAGTTCGATAGGACTTGATCTGCGGATCGCCTGGCTGACCGCCGTGGCAATTGTATCAAAACAGCGCGCGCTTGATGGTGTTGTGAGCATTCTGCAGCATCTCCAGGCCGATCCCGTACTGATTGAGGTATGTCGCCGGCGGGCCCCGCTTCCGGAAGCCCTCCCTCCCGGCGCAGCCCTTGCGGGCACCGTGTGAGGGAAAAGCATTTTTACGGAATCCTGGCTGGAGCACCACTGCGTTGCGCAACCGTGCTCCCCGAAGGATATGACATACGGATCTGGCGCCCAAGCCGCGATGGGCTACCCACACCGCCATTGTCCGGTAAGTCCTTTGTTGTCTGGTGGCTGTTTGACCGATTGCGCGTGTTCGCCAATCGAAATGCCGGCGTGGTGATGATCTGCGATGGCGAGCGCTTGGTTCACCGTTCGCTTGTGACGCCGCGCTGGTATCGATTTCCCTTTATGCGAACCGCGGATCTGCAGATCGGCGATACTTGGACTGACGAAGCCGAACGGGGCCGTGGCCTTGCCCGGGCAGCGATTGCTGCGATTCATGATGCGTGGTCAGGACAGTTCGACCGCATGTGGTATGTCGTCGGCAACGACAACCCGGCATCCGTCGCGGTGATCGAAGCCTGTGGCTATGAACTTGTCGGGACTGGAAAAAGGACTCGTCCACTCGGTTTGAGCTTGCTCGGCCGATTCGTGATCACCTGAGTTTAACGAGCCACGTGAATTCCGTCGTGGCCACCTCGGGCCGGTTCGTGCAATTTTCACATTGCTGGGTTTAGGATGCACATAATGCTCCGCGTCCTGACACTTTCGACCCTGTTCCCCGATTCGAGCCGTCCCACGTTCGGTCCCTTCGTCGAGCATCAGACGCTGGCCCTTGCCACACACCCGGAAGTCGAGCTTCGCGTTATGGCGCCGGTGGGCGTTCCCCCGCTCGGCCGTTTTCATCCACGATACCGTCAGCTGGCACGACTCCCTGATGTTGAAACGTGGAGAGGCCTGGCCGTCTACCGGACACCATTCGGGCATATCCCTGGCGTAGGGGGGCGATGGGACGCAGGGGCGCTCGCACGGGCATTGCGACGGCCGCTGGAAGGAATCCATGCGCAGTTTCCCTTCGATGTGATCGACGCACAGTTCTTCTGGCCCGACGGACCGGCGGCCGTCGCACTCGGGCGATATTTCGACGTGCCGGTGTCGATCAAGGCCCGCGGTGCGGATATTCATTACTGGGGGAGCAATCCGGCAACATGTGAACGGGTAATGGCGGCGGGACAAGCGGCGGACGGAATGCTCGCGGTCTCATCGGCGTTGAAAGCTGATATGGTGGCGCTCGGCATGCCCGCCGATCGGATCACCGTTCACCATACGGGCATCGACCGGACCATATTCCATGTCCGTGAGCGGGTAGCGGCGAAAGCAGTGCTGGGGATCCGTGGACCGCTGATCGTCAGCATCGGAGCGCTTATCCCACGAAAAGGACAGAGTTTTGTCGTTGATGCGTTGTCCTCGCTCCCCACCGATACGATGCTGGTGCTTATAGGAAAGGGCGAAAACGAAGGCGCACTCAAGGCACAGGCGGAACGGCTCGGGATCGCGGACCGGGTGCGGTTCATGGGGACGTTACTCCAGGCGGGGATCGCCGACTGGCTCGCCGCTGCCGATGTCATGGCGCTCCCCTCATCATCCGAAGGCCTCGCCAATGCCTGGGTAGAAGCGTTGGCGAGCGGTACACCCGTCGTGACTTGCGATGTGGGAGGAGCGCGCGATGTGGTCGACCGGCCGACGGCAGGGCGCCTGGTCACGCGCGATGCCGAGGCAATTGCTGAGGCTATCAAGGTGTTGCTGGCCGATCCGCCCGACCGTGAAGCGGTTGCCGCCAGTGTCGAGTCCTTTAGCTGGGAGGCGAATACGGCAGCGCTCTATGCACACTTGACCGGCCTTGTTGGCCGGGGCGCTAAAGCGGTTTCAGCGCCGCGCTGATCCAGCGTCCTTCGGTCCTGAGCAGAGTCCACGCGCGCGCGGCGGCGCGGGTGTCCATCGACTCTATTCCGATGCCGCGCGCTTCATAGTCCGCAACCAGCCGGGGATCCGGCCGTTCGAGCGATGCGCCCGTGCCAAGCAGGATGAATTCGGGCAGCGGGTCAATATCGGCTGCGCCTGCGAAGTCCTCTCCATCCCAATCGATTGCGGTTTCAGGAGTCAGGATGACCCCGCCGACACGGGCAACACCATCGACGATCACGGAATTACCACGAAATCCGGTCAGGCGCGGTCCATCCGGCGCCCCAACCTGGCGGAGGTCCATCAGACTTGGCCTTCTTCCTTCGCTTCACGGCGGGTCAGGCGTTCGGCATCCTTGGCGACCGCCGATTCCTTGCGGTCGAGGCTTTGCGGGCGCAGGCCCAGCGCGATGAGCAGCGACGACGACACATAGACCGACGAATAGGTACCGATGATGATGCCCAGCATCATCGCCGCGGTGAACCCGCGCAACACATGACCGCCGAACAGCAGCAGTGCGCCGAGTGCCAGCAACACCGTCATGGTCGTCATGACCGTGCGCGGCAGGGTTTCGTTGACCGACAGGTCGATCAGCGCCCCCATGTCCATCTTGCGGTATTTGCGCATGTTTTCACGGATACGGTCGTCGATGACCATCTTGTCGTTGATCGAATAGCCGATGATCGTCAGCAGCGCGGCGACGATATTGAGGTCGAATTCGAAGCGGCTGATCGCGAAAAAGCCGAGCGTCACCAGCACGTCGTGTGCGATTGCGACGAAGGTCGAGACACCGAACTGCCATTCGTAACGCAGCCAGCTGAAGATCGCGATCGCAAGCGTCGCGATGATGACCGCCAGCGCACCATTGCGGATCAACTCGCCCGAAACCTTGCCCGACACCGTGTCGTACCGGCTGAACTCGACGCCGGGATTGGCCGTGGTCAGCGCCGCCTTCACCTTGTTGACGATGGCGTTCGTCGCGCCTTCATCGGTGCTGGTCGGCAGCGGCAGGCGGATCGACACGGTCTTCGGGTCGCCGAACTGCTGCAGCGACGCCTCACCGACCTGCAGTGGTTCGATCTCGGCGCGAATGCGGTCGAGCGAAGGTGTTTCCTTGAACTTCGCCTCGATCATCAGGCCGCCGACGAAATCGACGCCCAGGTTCAGGCCTTTCATGCCGACCGCGACACAGGCGGCGAGCGTCAGCACGATCGTGAACGCGAACGCCCATTTGCGAAGCGCGACGAAGCCGATGTTGGTGTTGTCGGGAACGAGTTTCAGAAGGCGCATGGCCATCACTTCCAGTTAAACGTGCAATACGGTCGGACGCGACCGGCGCAGGTAGCGGGCGGCCATCATCCGCGTGAAGAACACGGCGGTGAAATAAGTCGCGAAAATGCCGATCAGCAGCACGACCGCGAAACCCTTCACCGGACCCGAGCCGAGCAGCAGCATGACGAGACCCGAGATGAAGTGAACCGTGTTCGCTTCGAAAATCGTGCGGCTCGCTTCCTTGTAGCCGAACTCGACCGACTGGTTCGCGCTGCGTCCTCGACGCTGCTCTTCGCGGATACGTTCGTTGATCAGCACGTTCGCATCGACCGCGGTACCGATGGTCAGCACGAAGCCTGCGATGCCCGGCAACGTAAGCGTCGCGCCGAGCAGCGCCATCACCGCCAGGATGATGAAGATGTTGGCGATCACCGCGAGGTTCGCGAAAATGCCGAAGCGGCCATAGCTCACGAACATGAAGATCACGACCGCGACCGATGCGATGACCGACGCGGTAACGCCCGCGCGGATCGAGTCGGCACCGAGGCCCGGCCCGACGGTGCGTTCCTCGATGACCTTCAGCGGCACAGGCAGCTTGCCCGAGCGCAACTGGATCGCGAGCGCATTCGCGCTCGGCACGGTAAAGCTGCCCGAAATCTGCGCGGAACCGCCCAAGATCGGCTCGTTGATGTTCGGCGCGGACAGCACGGTGCCGTCGAGGATCATCGCGAACGGCTTGCCGGTGTTTTCCTGCGTCACGCGGGCGAATTTCTTCGATCCCTGCCCGTTGAACTTGATGTTCACGACCGGCGAGTTCGATTGCTGGTCGAAGCCCTGCGTCGCATCGGCCAGCTCATCGCCGCTAATGATCACGCGGCGCTTGACCGCGATCGACGGGCCGCCGGCGGGATTGCCTGGGTAAGGGACGACCTGACTGCCTGGAGGCGCATTGCCCTTCGCAACCTCGACCGGATCGGCGGCAAGGTCGACCAGCTTGAATTCGAGCTTCGCCGTCTTGCCGAGCAGGGACTTCAGCGCCTCGGGGTTCTGCAGGCCCGGCACCTGGACGACGATGCGGTTCGAGCCCTGACGGATGATCGTCGGTTCGCGCGTGCCCAGTTCGTCGATACGGCGGCGCACGACTTCGGTCGCGACCTGCATCGCGCTTTCGACCGCGGCGGTGTTGCCCGCATCGGTCGGCGTGATCGTGATCCGCGTCGAATCGACGACGGCGACGTTGTAATCGCGCTGTCCGGTAACGCCGACCGGTGAGCTCAGTCCGCGGACCAGTTCGACGGCGGCATCAAGCCGCGACGGGTCGCGCACCATGAAGGCCAGCGCGCCATCGGCTCGCGAGATATCGCCGATCTCGATGGCCGGGCTGGCGCGGCGCATGGCGGCACGCACCGAATCGTCCATCACGTCGAGCCGCTGGTTCGCAACGTCCTTGGTCTCTGCTTCGAGCAGCAGATGGCTGCCGCCCGACAGGTCGAGGCCCAAGTTGATGCGCGGCGCCTTGCCGATGCCCAATTGGTCCGCGGTCGATTGCGGCATCAGGCTTGGGATCGCGGCAAGGACTGCCACGATCACGACCAGCATGATCGAGAAAACCTTCCAGCGCGGGAAATCGAGCATCGCTTCGGCGCCTTTTAGTCGTTCGCGGGCTTGGCAGCGGTGGGCGACACGACGTCGCTCAACGTCGCCTTCAGCGCTTTCACGCGCACGTTCGTCGCGATCTCGACCTCGACCTGTTCACCGTCGACCTTGATCACCTTGCCGATCAGGCCGCCGCCGGTCACCACCTGGTCGTTCTTCTTGACCGCATCGAGCTTGGCCCGGTGCTGCTTCGCGCGCTGTTGCTGCGGGCGGAAGATGAGGAACCAGAAGACGACGAAGATGAGCAGCAAGGGCATCATCTGCACGAGGAATGCGGACATGCCGTCAGGCTGGGCGGCCGTAGTCGCGGCCTGTGCGTAAGCGGGTGAAATAAACATCGTGGGTTTGATCAAGCCTGTAATTGGCGAAGGGGCGGCGCGTATCAGAGGCGCGGCCCCCACGCAACATAAGTGCACAATGCCGGTCTTGCCTTCGCCGCCCCCCTCCCGTAATGGCGCGCGCTCGGTCGGGACGTAGCGCAGCCTGGTAGCGCATCACACTGGGGGTGTGGGGGTCGCAGGTTCGAATCCTGTCGTCCCGACCAAAATCTAAAATCAGAATAGCTCAAAATGGCCCAAGCAGGGCCAAAAACTGTCTGATTTCTGCCAAAAATTGAGAATTTCCCGTTCCATTTGGCTCCATGACAAATCACGAGAGCCCACGAAATTGCAGGTAAAATTGTTGGTATAATTTGAGGCTGATGGTAAGTTACCAACATGCTGACCGACATTGCGCTCCGGGCACTCAAGGCCGACGCCAAACCCTTCAAGAAGGCTGACAGTGGAGGTCTGTTCGTCCTTGTTCAGCCAAATGGCAAAAAGCACTGGCGTTTCACCTATCGGTTTGGCGGAAAGCAGAAATTGCTTTCTGGAGGAGCTTATCCATTCGTTTCTTTAGCCGAAGCTAGAAATTGGCGCGATGAGGCGAAACGAAGCCTGTTCGCCGGTCAAGATCCAAGTGAAATTCGCAAGGCTGCTAAGCGCCAGGCAGCGGCAACTTCGACAAATAGTTTCAAGTCAGTCGCAAACGCCTGGCTGGAGTCCCGGAAACTTGTCTGGTCGCAACGCTATGCGCGCATTGTGCGGACACGTCTTGAAGAAGACATCTTCCCCGATCTTGGTCACGTTAACATCGGTGCAATCGAACCACCCGCCCTTCTTGCCACGCTTCGAAAAATCGAGAACCGCGGCTCCGTCGAAATGGCACACCGCGTCCGTAATCACTGTGGCGAAGTCTTTCGGTTTGGGCTTGCCGAAAGCAAATGCACGCGCGACCCAAGCCGCGACATAAGCGCTGCCATGGCGCAACCTGCTCCGGTGAGACACCGTGCCAAAGTAGAGGCTAAGGATCTTTCTAGTTTCTTCACAAAGATGCATGCCGATGAAGGCGAGCAACTCACGCATCTCGCCCTGCGCTGGACCATTCTCACGATGGTCCGCACTCAAGAAACGCGATTTGCTCGCTGGGATGAGATTGAGGGTCGCGGGACCCCTGAGGTGATGTGGCGCATTCCCGCGGATCGCATGAAAATGCGATCGGAGCACCTCGTGCCACTGCCTCCACAGGGCGCTGATTTGCTAGACGCGATCGAAAAGGCGAATGTTTTTCGTGGCGCAGGCAACAGCCACCTTGGGCAATTCCTGTTCCCGGTGGCGTACAGCAAGAGCGGCGTGATTAGCGAAAACCGGATGCTCGACATAATGTACCGTATCGGCCTTCGTGGGAAAGCAACCGTTCACGGATTTCGTGGGCTCGCAAGCACTGTGTTAAACGAGACAGGACTTTTTGAACCTGACTGGATTGAGGCGCAACTCGCTCACATCACCACTGGCGTCCGAGGTGCGTACAACTCGGCAATCTACCTTCCACATCGTCGAAACATGTTGGCTTGGTGGGGCAAATTCCTAGAAGATGCAGGCTTCAATCCCGCGGTTCAGACTGGTTTGTGAGAGCTGGGGCGATCGGAGTACTCTTCATATTCATCGGCCAGAATTCAGTTCGGCGAGCGCCTTTACCCTCGTGCGTACGAGCTCGGCTCTGCCGTCAGAACCCCTGATGTTTCCATAGAGAAAGCTTTCGAAGTCCGGATGTTGTAACAACGCTTCAAACTGTTCCGACAGGTATCTGCGAACCTCGTTCTGTGCCGCCTGAACCTCGCTCAAAAGAGTGGGTCTTCCATCCACAACGTTGATGATATCTTCCAAGTCATGGCTTCCAAGGGGATCGTTCTGCCCTCTCCCACCATAAGCTTCGAGTTTTGTGGCCAGAAATAAGGGCGATGTCAGGTGCTTTATTATCCGTCCGCTGGGCAAGACGTACTTGATGGCAGTGCCGATGCCCTCTTTGTACCAGCGGTTGCTAAACCCCAGAATATCTGGATCGTCTGGCATGAAATCGACCTTGAGATTGCCGAGCCGCATTCGGCAGATGACCTCGTCGTCTCCAGATACCGTAAAGCCTTTCTTGTTCAGAATTTCCTGGAGCTGCATCCACTGAGCCATGCCAGTCAGGCCCACTATCAGATCCACATCGTCTGTGGCCCGCACCTCCTGCAACGTGATTTCGTCAGTGATCAGTACAGCGGTCGAGCACCCGCCTACGAATACCATTTTCTGGCAAAGATCGTCGCCGAGCGCCTCGGCAACAGTCTCCAACATTGCGAGAAGTTCGCCCTGAAGACTCATACTTGTATCATGCGTTCTTCAAATTTGTTTTGAGCCAGTTTTTCTTCGCGCTGATTACCTAGTCTGATTGCATCAACAAGCGCCAGAAATTCGTAAAATCGCTCGTCTTTAAGAGCAGCGTCAGGAACGGATTTGAACAACGGAATTATCGATATCCCTCGCCGGATCCCGTCGGCGTGAGGCCAAACGTAGATGTCCGCACCGGAGCTAACGAGTTGTCCTTCGAGCATGGGTGCAGCAAAGCTTGTAGCGACGCCACGCTGCGGGGGACCAGGTTTGCCAGGGAACACGTATTTCAGTCCGTGCTGGACGAATTCCGTCAGATTGCGGCGGTTTACTTTCGGACGACCGTTGGACTTGATCGCCAATGCGGCAGCGATACTGCGCTGAATCGATGCGCTTATTTCCGTTTTGCTGATGCCCAGTGCGCCTTCCAGGCTCCGCAACGCAAATGGGTCGGCGTTTTCGTGTTCACCAACCGAAGCCCGACCTGCCTGATATTCCAAGCTCGCTAGCTTTAGCAAAATGACGATATCTTGGCTTTTCATAATCAGCTTTAATGTCCCCTGTCCTAGGACCAAGGACAGATAGCTACTGGTACGTCACACTGTCAAACATCAAAAATTTGATTGGCTCACTACGGGCAGCAGATCGACCGTCATCAGCTTTCACAAAACAGTTCGTTATATTACGAAGTTTTCGGCGCATACGTGGGGTAAGCCTCCAAATTGGACGCTTCTCGTTGTTCGTCGACTTCCCGAAAGCGATCATGGAATCAACGCCACATTGCACGCAAGGTGATCTCCGAAAAGCTGCTAAGCACGCAGACTCACGCTCCATCACCTCTCTTGAGTCATTACCCTTCGGGCGAGAATAGGCTGCTAGCGACCAATGCTGCACAAACAGCACCGAAAGCTTGCGACAGGATAAACATCGGTACATCGACCGGTGCGATCCCCGCAAAACTGTCTGACAGACTGCGGGCAATGGTGATCGCTGGATTGGCGAAGCTCGTCGACGACGTGAACCAGTAGGCGGCGATAATATAGAGCGCGACGCTGGCAGGAACCCAGCCTGGACGATGCCGCACTGTGCCGATGATGGTCAAAATGAGCCCAAAAGTCGCGACAGCCTCTCCGGTCCATTGCCCAACGCCGTTGCGGGCCTGGGTTGAGAATTGAATGATCGGCACATCGAACATAAGATGCGCAATCCACACGCCCACAATGCCGAAGCACAGTTGAGCAACGACGTAGGCGGCGGCATCGCGCCAACTTAAATCGCGACGGGCAGCGGCAACAAGGCTGACGGCCGGATTGAGATGCACGCCAGAGATCGGCCCCAACATCGTAATCAGCACGAACAGGATGGCACCCGTCGCGAGCGTGTTGCCCAGCAAGGCGATAGCGACATTACCGCCCGCCAACCGCTCGGCCATGATCCCTGACCCGATGACGGTCGCGAACAGCATGGCGGAGCCAATCCCTTCCGCGAGCAACCGGCGCATGAGCGGCGCGCTCATCGACAAGGCTCGGCAGGTTCGGCGATGGCCGCAAGATGTTCGGCTCCTGCCGGTGGCCGTCCTTCGGATTTCCGTTCGGAGTAGCGATCCGTAAGGTAGTCGGTCCGGTCCCGCGTCAGGAGGGTGAACTTGACCAGTTCCTCCATCACATCGACGACCCGCTCATACAGCGGCCCCGGCTTCATGCGTCCGTCGTTGCCGAACTCGGTATAGGCTTTCGGGACGCTCGACTGGTTCGGGATTGTTATCATCCGCATCCATCGCCCCAGCAACCGTAGCGTGTTGACCGCGTTGAACGACTGGCTTCCCCCCGAGACCTGCATGACTGCTAGCGTGCGGCCCTGCGTCGGGCGAACGCCGCCATCCTCTAGTGGTATCCAGTCAATCTGGGCCTTGATGATGCCGGTGATCGCGCCGTGCCTCTCTGGCGAACACCACACATGCCCTTCGGACCACAGCGACAGGGCGCGCAACTCGGCCACCTTGGGATGATCGTTCGCCACGCTATCCGGGAGCGGCAGGCCGGTGGGATCGAACACCCGCGTCTCGCACCCCATCGTCTGCAAGAGCCGCTCGGCTTCGAGGACCAGCAGCTTGCTGTAGGAGCGTTCGCGCAGCGACCCGTAGAGCAACAGGATGCGCGGCGGGTGCGTTGCTACCGGCTTGATGCCGAGTGAGGCGGTCGTCGGTATGTCGAAAAACGGGGACGCGACATTGGGCAGATCGTTCATGCGCGAACGACCTCACCGTCCTCTTTCACGAAGTCCTGGGCGAGTGGCTTGGGCAGTATCTCAAGCACGACCTCGGATGGACGGCACAGGCGAACCCCACGCGCCGTTTCGACCAGCGGGCGATTGATGAGGATCGGATGCGCCATCATCGCGTCGATCAGCGCTTCGTCAGTGAGGGCTTCATCGTCGAGGCCAAGATCGGCGTAGGGCGTACCTTTCTGGCGCAGCAGCGCACGCGGCGTCAGTCCTGCGGTTTCGATCAAACGCTCAAGCGTCGCGCGGTCTGGCGGCGTCACGAGATACTCGATGACGGTCGGCTCGATACCGGTCACGCGGATCATCGCCAGCGTATTGCGCGAGGTGCCGCAGGCAGGGTTATGCCAGATCGTGGCGTTCATGCTTCGGCATCCTCGTGCGCGCCGATTTCTCGGAGGTGGTTGCGAAGAACCAACTCGTCGAGCGCATCGAAAGGCAGCGCGGTGAACAGGCCGATACGGTTCGACAGCATCATGTGCGCACGGACAAAGGCCGCCTCGACCTCCTCTTCCGTTCCTTCGACCGCTGCCGGATCGGGAACACCCCAATGCGCCGTCATCGGGTGCCCCGGCCAAATCGGGCAGGTTTCGTTGGCGGCGTTGTCGCAGACGGTGAAAATGAAAGCAAACCGCGGCGCGTCGGGCGTGGCGAACTCGTCCCAGCTTTTGGAGCGAAACTCGCTAACGTCGTAGTTCAGCCGCTCGAGTAGACGGATTGCACCGGGATGCACCGTGCCTTTCGGCTGGCTTCCCGCGCTGTAGGCACGGAAGCGGCCAGCCCCCAGCTTGTTCAGCGTTGCCTCGGCCAGAATGCTCCGTGCTGAATTGCCGGTGCAGAGGAACAGGACGTTGAACACCCGCGTCATGCCGTCCCACCTTTCAGGCACCGGCTCCGCAACACGACATCGGCCAGCGGCGCACAAATCTCCGGCTGTCCTGAGCAGCAGTCGTGGATGAGAAATTCCAGCAACTCTGTCATCTGCGTATAGCGCGCCGTGTAGATCAGCGTTCGGCCTTCGCGGCGATTCTCGATCAATCCCGCGTTCGACAAGATGTTGAGGTTGGATGAAAGCGTGTTCGGCGGCACGCCCAACCTGCGGGCAATCTCTCCCGCCGCAATGCCATCGGCTCCGGCCTGCATCAACATACGGAAAACCGAGAGCCGCGCGCCGTGAGCGAGCGACGAAAGGGCTGCAACTGCATCTTTTGGTTCCATGATTCGTCTTTAGAGGAAATGTCGCATTGAACAACGCGGGCTAGCGCGTCGGACGCGGGTGACCGCTACCTCTGCCCCTTCATGGCGAAGCGGAATGCCCCCGACGCGCCAGCGGCGAACGCCTGTTCGCACTTCGCATCTGCGGGCGTACCAAAAGGACAGGTCCACCCACCGCCCTCAATGGAAACGACGAGCGGCTTGCCCGGCGCTTTGTAATCGCAGCTTCCGTGTTGAAGATTGGCCATTGAAAAGACGACCGGCGCGGTTCCCCTGGGGCCGAACTTCTCTTCGTTGATGATGCCGTTCCGGATTTCGAACTTGCACTGGACCGTCCAACGGCCCTCGCCCGCGAGCGTCATCTTCATCGGGGCCGCTATCTTCCCGGTTTCCGCGAGTGATCCGCTCGAAGCGATAACCGCTGCGCATCCAGCCAGAACGCTAACCACAGCCTTCAACATTCTTCCCTCCGCTCATTATTCAATCGATAATTCCAGAATAGACGAAATGTGGAGATGTGCAACTCTTGGAGTGAGATTTGTTCGAAGCTGGGCTCTCGAGATGACGACAGATCGTCGCAGCATCCTCGTCGGACTGCGGCGCTCGATGGCTTCACCTTTGTGGTTGCTGTGCATCCCGGCGGCGCTGGTAGCGCTCAATTTCAAAATTCTATGAAGTCGGGTCGTGGCCAGATTGAGGCTCGACAACGCCGAAATACTTACGTTGCACGACCGGAGATCGTGAGGTGTATTGCTCAAAATCCGGGCCGAACGGAACACCGGGTCTTGATCTGCATTGATACCCCACAGACCAGATTGAAGGTCTCGGGCATCGCCAGTTTTAGATCCACAACGACCGCGAGACACCAGGGGGGCATGATGTCGAATATTTGCAAGAGACATGTGCTCGGACCGGAGCGATCGCAATCTAGGCACGTTGCTATTGCGGTGCGGCGGTGACCGCTCATGATGAGGAGTTGAGCCCCGCACTCAAGACGGTGCTCGTCGTCGAAGACGAGCCGCTGGTTCGATGGTTGATTGCTGACGCCTTGCGCGACGCGGGGTACACAGTTGTTGAAGCTGCGACCGCCGACGAGGCGTTGCTTTATGCGAGGGCAAGCCCGGTCGATTTCGTTTTTACGGATGTGCGGATGCCGGGCGACATCGATGGAGTGCAATTAGCCGCCACGCTGAAGCGAGATTTTCCCTTGCTACCGGTGGCTGTAACTTCGGGTCACCTCACTCGCCCCGAATTGGACTTTGACATCCCTCTCGTCAGCAAGCCCTACAATCTGTACGAGGTTGTCGCATTGATTGCGGCCGCAATCGGCGGGGAAGTAGAGCCGGATGACACTCAATGACCCTTATCTTCTGTTAGTCGAAGCGGATCTAGCCATTCGCCATCCGCTTGCAGAATACCTGCGTACATGCGGTTACAAGGTCATTGAGGCAGGCACGACCGATGAAGCCTTGACCATGTTGCAGCCAGTCGACCACGATTTTGAGATCGAAATGCTTCTTTGCGATGTAAACGGGCCGGGATCGCTCAATGGATTCGGCCTATCGCGGTGGGTGCGGGAACATAAGCCGGGCGTGCAGGTCATTTTGGCTGGTTCAGTCGAGAAAATGACCGAAGAGGCTGGAAACCTCTGTGAGAACGGGCCGATCCTTGAGAAGCCCTATCATCATCAAACCCTGCTCGACCGCATCAAACGCGAGATGGCACGTCGTGATCTGGCGCGATCGAAGCCTTGAACCGGACCATGCGCCCGAAGAGGGCCGAAGCGAACATAGATCAAATCATTTCGACATAGAAACGAATTTGATACTCATTGCGAGTTACTTCCAGACACGGAGGTATTATGCCCGCTAAGCTCGCCCAAGATCTCGTCGTTGCTCACGGTCCCCATGCGTCACAGAAGCTTGTCGACCTGGTCGTTTTTGCGGTTCGTGCCCGTGATGATCATGAAATTACGCGTCTAGAACGTGTTCGCGGCGAACTCGAAAAGCTGAAAATCGACGCACGTAAACCCTGACTTAATGGCGAACGAACGGCTTGCCGTCGCGGAAAGTCTCGCTTGTTCATTCGGCGATACAACAACCAAGGTGGTAGGCTACAGGATCAGGGCTTGCGATACTCTGGTGAAGGGCTAGCACCTTCGAAACTTCGTGCGAAGTCACACGGACTACGCTGCCATTCGAGAACCGACGACTCGCGCCAGGCAGAGCATCGCAGTCCGATTCGAACCTGCTCGGGGAAGGTGCCGGCGCGAACCATGCGGTAAAGCGTCGTACGGCTTAGCCCGGTGCGATCCAGAACAGTCGCGAGACGGAGAAAACGGTCGGCCCCCTCTGTCATGATCGAGTACGCGATCGAGCGAACGCCCGATCGCCTTCAATAAAATTCGATAGCATGGCCGGGATCAAGTCTTCGATGCGCTCCTCCTTGCCGTAGGTTTGCTCGTAGAGGCGGGCATAGTCGGTCAAACCGGCGTGCAGGTCGGGCATGATCGACAGCGTCAGCTTGATGGGCGTTCGGTCGACAAGGCGCGAGAGCTTCAGATTGATCATGATTGCCCTCCACTCGCGCGCCACGGCGCCAAAATGAGGTCCTTGTGGACCAGCAGCCTCACAGGAGAGCCTGGCCGCACGACGATCGTCGGCTGCACATCGAGGTTGCGACTGACGATCTGATCTCCTGCCCGTGCAGCGTTTTGCTGTGTGGACTGGCGGATCGCACGGACGAGATCGCTGTCACCCGACAGGCTCAATTCCGTCCCGATGCCGAGGAGCGTCGAAAGGCCGATGCCCTTGAGCAGCTGCCAAGTGTGAAAATCGACCTTGTCGGTGAGCCCGGCATATCCCGCGGTATCGGTCGCGGGCACATTGTCGATGGTCAGCGAACTGCCGTCTGGCCTCACGATTCGCTGCCAGATCACCAGCGCCCGTTTCTGGCCGAATGCGACCACGCTGTCGTAGGTGCCGATAAGCCGCGATCCCTGCGGCACCAGCAATATTTGACCTGTTGCAGTGTCATAGCAATTTTGCGTGACCTGGGCGGTGACCAGGCCCGGCACGTCCGAGTTCAGCCCCGTGATAAGGCTTGCCGCAATGACGCTTCCGGCACTCAAGGTGTAAGGCGACGGGCTTGGCGTCATGAAATGCCCATCGACCGAAGCAGGTGTTTTTGTGGAAGCGACGAAGTCAGCCTTGCTTCCTTGGCGGCCACCTTCACCCACAGCCGCGGCAGTCGCCTCTTGCGACGAAACCGGTGTTACCGCGGCAGGCAAAGCTTCGACCGTCGTTGTTCGCCCTGCCGTTTGAACGAGCAATGGCGACTGCAATGCACTCCGTCGCTCCGATGCTCGTCGTTCCTGGTCGGTCAGGGCTTGCTGACTTGAAGCGGTCGATGTCCCCGCTCCTTCCGATGCCATCTCACGCTGGTGCTCGAGAATGGGACGGCCGAGATCGCCGGGCAGCGGCGGCCCGAGCTTTGGTACTGTACCGTAGCTGGCGGGCAGATTGCCGAGCGCATCGTTCGATGCACGTTGATTGGGTTCGGCAAGTTCCTGCGCGCTCGGGGTCATCCGGAACGTCGTCGGCTTGAGCGCAATCCACGCGATCGTTGCGACGCTAACCGATCCGGCTGCGAACAGGCCGACAACGACGCCACGCTTGAAACGGATTGCGCGTTCCGGTCGCGACCTGATTGCAAGCGTCTCGGGATCGGCCTTTGGCGGCTGACTGTTGGGGCTCGTGTCATCGGCGCTGGTCATGACGCCCTCCGCTGACGATTATTCTGAACAACGGTGCCGCGTTCGATCCTGACAACGTCCTGTTTCTTCAGGCCGAGACGGAGTTCGGCCGCGTCGAACAGGCGATCGACGACGTAGAACCGGCCGCGGACGCGGTAGTTGACCAGTTCAGCCGTTCCTTCCCGACCGACAACGAACAACGGTGGCGCCTCACCGACAGCCAGCGACGCCGGAAACTCGATAAAGGTCTGTCGGCCATCGTCGAAAGCGCGGATCGGCCGCCAGGCAGGACGATCGCCCTTGATCAGATAGTCGAAGTGCATGCTGTCGATCGCGAGGCCCGATGCAACGGGTGTCGCCGCTTCGACATGTGCAGCGTCGCGCCGCAAGGCGATAAGGGCGTCTTGAGGGTAGGCCCAGGAGAGCGCGACCATCGCCGTTTTTTCGGTGCTGGCAAACCGCAGGTGATAGCTTCGCCGGTCAGTCGTGATGACCAGATTCGTGGAAAGGCCGGCCGACGCTGGTTTCACCAGGATATGCGTTCGCTTGTCCGCCCCGCTCCCGCTCGTGGTGTCGCCGATGATCCAGCGAACGGTGTCGCCTGCCGCGACAGCGACCAGCGCCTCGCCCGCCTGCAGGGCGATGTCGGTCACGCTGCCAGGGGCTGCGTAGCCCTGATACACGGCGCCTTCGCTCCACGAGTACACCTGAGTGGCGTTGATAAACGACTGGGCGGCAGGTTCAGCCGTCGCCGCACGATTGGCGACAGCGACGCTACGGAGCGGCGGCGAGACCGCATGCTGCTTCCTGCGGGCCGAATGCGCGACATTCCTGGGCTGCTTCACGACGACGGGTGGGTGACTTGGTCCGGCTTTTACCAACGGTATAGGCGGCGCCGGCTTTGCGGGCAGCGGGATGGTTTGCGTCTGTGCCAGAGCGGCCATCGGAAGGATGGCGAGCAGGCACGGCGCGATCATGCGGATCGATTTCATCGGGCGTTCTCCTGAGAGGGTGGGACGGTAGGGTTGCCGAGCGGCATCGCTGTCGGCGCCGGCTCAATGGCGGCGGGCGGCGGGCGGTGGCGTGGGCGCAGGTGGCGGGGGCGTCTCGAACTCGCGGCTCCAGTCGATCGCATCGACGTAGATGCCGAGCGGGTTCTTCCTGAGAGTCTCGGCGGTACGCGGCGTCTTGGTCACCACCGTCAGGATGGCCGTCCATCGGCTGGTCCCGGTTTGATTGCCGCGCTCGAACGCCGTCTCGGTCCATTTGACCTGGAACGACCGATCGGATGCGCGCACGACGCTCGTCACCTGGACCGAGACGGTCTTGTTGCCGATGTCGCCGAATGGATCGGTCGAGCGCGCATAGTCGCCGATGAACTGGGCACCGCGCGGTGTCGCGAAGTCATAGGCCTCGAGCCAGCGCTCGCGTGTGATGACCGCGTCCAGCCCGACCGAACGGATGTTGCCGATGAAATGCGCGAGATGCCACGCGACCTGCGGATCGGTCGGCTGGTAATCGGTCTGGGCTTCGCTGAGCGCCTGCGGCTGGCCGAGCCTGTCGACCGCGACGATGTAGGGCGTGACCCGGCTCTGCATCGAGACCCAGATGAGGCCGGCCGCAAGCGATGTGCTCAGCGCAAGGCTTCCGAGCGACATCAGCCGCCAATTGCGCGCCTGGACGCGCGCAGATCCGATACGGTCGTCCCAAAGCTGCCCGGCGCGCTGGTATGGCGTTTCGGGTTCGGGCGTTCGCCCATAGCGTTGCAGGCTGCGTTTGAAGAACATGATCAGTCGTCCCTTTCCTTGATGTCGGGTGTGGCGGATGCGCCGCCGCGATCGCCTTCTTTCAGCGCCTGGATCGCCATATGCCGGTGGCTGCGGGCCGCCGCGTCGCTCTTGAGCGCCTTCGCCCATGCGGGTGCGGCTTCGCTCGCTGCAGGCGCGCCGCCGGATGGTGTCTTGTTGAGCGCGTTCCAGGCGGCCGCGCGGCCGGTGCTCGCGGCTTCGCCGATACCAAGCGCGCTCGATATTTTGGCACCCGCCGCATTGCGTGCCGCCTGCGCGACGCCGCCAAAACCGGCGGCAACTGACGGTGCCGCCGCGCCTTCCTGACCAAGCGCGTAGGCCGTCGATGCAGCGGCATTCATCGCGGTTCCGGCGCGCACCGCGCCAAGCGCCGCTCCGCCTGCGGCGCGCGCTCCTCCAGCAGCGCCGCCTGCGGCAACCATGGTCAGCCCGGCGGCGCCGACGGTCGTGCCGAGCGCGGCTCCAGCACCTAGCTGCGGAGCGCCTGCGACCAAACCAGATGCGATGCCCGGACCGAAGATGCCGAGGCCGAACAGCGACAGCGAGGCGAGAACGAGGCTCATCGCTTGGCCGATGTCGGGCTGCTGGCCGGCAAGTGCGCTCGTGAACTGAGCGAAATAGTTCGAGCCGATGCCGACGATGACGGCGAGCACCATGACCTTGATACCTGACGACACGACATTGCCCAGCACGCGCTCAGCCAGAAATCCGGTGCGGTTCCAGAGTGCGAACGGCACGAGGATGAAACCGGCAAGCGTCGTCAGTTTGAACTCGAGGATCGTGACGAACATCTGCACGGCGAGGATGAAGAAGGCGACGATGACGAGCGCCCAGGCCAGCAGCAGGATCGCGATGGTCAGGAAGTTGTCGAAGAAGGTCGCGAAGCCGGTCAGGCTCGAGGCCTGATCGAGGAGAGGCCACGCAGCGGTAAATCCGGTTCCGGCAAGCCGGCCCGGCTTCAGCAAATCGGCCGCTGCCATCCCGCCGCCGCCCGCCGTGATCCCCGCCTGTGCGAAAGAACGGAAGATGATGTCAGCGAGCGTCGAGAAGCTGTTCAGGATGAACGCGAATGCGCCGACGTAGAGGATCTTCTTGAGCAGCCGCCCAAGCACGTCGTTTTCGCCGCCCATCGCCCAGAACAGGCCAGCCAGCGTGATGTCGATGCCGATGAGGACCGTCGTCAGGAAACCGACGTCGGGCCCAAGCAGGCCGAAACCGCTGTCGATGTAGCGGATGAAGTCCGCGAGGAAACTGTCGATGACGTTCAGATCGTTCATCAGGGTTCTCGAGCAATGGCGGGATAAAGGGAGGCTGCGGGACGCGCCGGACGAGGGGGCAAACAGCGCGCCCCGCAGCGGCAGCGCCGTCGCGCTGCCTTCGGACACGGCCTAATGGGGGGTGTAGGCCGTGCCCGATCCGAGAAACTTCTTGGTCGCGATCCGCGCCTCCTGTTCGACCTGCAGGCGGCGCGCGGACTCGATCGTGTCGGCGCGGTATTGCGCCGCCATCATGTTCTGGATCTGGAACTGCTGCTTGGCGGTCAGCGCGAGCAGCTGGTTGGTCGCCTGCCCGACCTGCAGCGCGCCATCGGCATCCTGGCTGCGGCCGACGAGGTCGTTGAGCGTCTGCGTGTCGGCCTGAACGCTTTCGACGACCTGCGCCTGGACCCCCATCGAATGCTTGAAAGCCGCCATCGCCGTATCCAACCGGATCCGCGCTTCGACAACGCGCTGGTCCATGCGCAGCATCGCGCCGAAGTCCGACGGGAACAACTGCGCGAACTGGCGGTCGAGCCCGGCCACCTGGAACCGTATGCCTTGCGCCTGGCCCATCAGCCGGTCGATCTGCTGAAGAGTCTGGGTCATCGCGCGAAGCTGCGGGAAGTCGATGCGCGTCAGGTTCTTCGCCTGGTTGATCAGCATCGTCGCCTCGTTCTGCAGTGATGCGATCTGGTTGTTGATCTGCTGGAGCGTCCGGGCCGCGGTCAGGACCGTCTGCGAATAGTTCGAGGGATCGAACACCAGGATGCCGGCCCCCACGGGCATCGGCGCGACGGCCAACACGAACGGTGGCATTGCGATCGCCAACACGGGCGCAGTGCGACGGATGAGGCTCTTCAGCGAAACGGATTTGGGCAGGCGCATGCTGGTCACTCCTTGGGGGCTGCAGGGTCGGGAAAGTCGGCGAGCAGGTCGGCGGCCCAGTCGAGCCCGCGCGACGACAGGAAGCGCGCCGTGAAATCGGCATCGCCAAATTCTGCGATCAGCGCGTCGATGCGCGACTGGCTTGCGGCGTCGGACGTGCCGCAGAGCGCGAGTGCGGCGGGGCCGAGTCCGAGCTCGAACAGGCGGTTTCCGCGTGCCGATTGCAGATAATATTGCCGCTTGGGCGTGGCACGCGCGATTAGCTCGATCTGCCGGTCATTGAGGCCGAAGCGCGCATAGGCATCGCGGCTCTGCGGCTCGATGGCACGGTCGTTCGGGAGCAGGATCCGTTGCGGACAGCTCTCGATGATCGCAGGTGCAATGCTGCTGGTCGCGATATCGGCAAGGCTCTGCGTCGCGAACAGGACCGCGACGTTCTTCTTGCGAAGCGTCTTCAGCCATTCGCGAATGCGCGCGGCGAAGAGCGGATGATCGAGGAATATCCAGGCTTCGTCGAGGATCAGCAAGGTCGGCCGACCGTCGAATCGTTCCTCGAGCCGGTGAAACAGGTAAGTCAGTACTGGTGCGACCACCCCCGCCTGCCCCATCAGCGCTTCGGTCTCGAAACACTGGACATCGGCGAAGTCGACGTCCGCCTCGGCGGCATCGAGCAGCCGCCCATACGGACCTTCGAGCGCGTATGCTCCGAGCGCGGTCCGCAGCGCATTCGACTGGAGGAGCAGGACGAGTCCAGTGAGGGTGCGCTCATCGGCGGGCGCCGATGCGAGGCTGGTCAGCGCGGACCAGACCATGTCCTTCACCTCGGGCGTGACCGTCACCTTCTCGTGCGTCAGGAGCGCGGCGATCCATTCGGCAGCCCAGCTCCGTTCGCCGCCATCGTCGATCCGGCGCAGCGGCTGGAATGCCAAGGTCTGACCGGAGTCAGCTGCCAGACCGAGCGCATGATGTGCGCCCCCCATGGCGAGCACCGCCGCGCGTGCCGAGAAGCCCTTGTCGAAAATGAAGACCTGCGCATTCGCGTAGCGACGGAACTGCAGCGCGATGAGCGCGAGCAGAACGGACTTCCCTGCCCCGGTCGGTCCGACGACGAGCATGTGCCCGACGTCGCCCACATGCGTGGACAAGCGGAACGGCGTCGAGCCGCCGGTCTTGGCGACGAACAATGGCGGCCCGTCGAGGTGCTCATTGCGCTCGGGTCCGGCCCAGACGCTCGACAGCGGCATCAGATGCGCGAGGTTGAGCGTGTGCACGAGCGGCTGGCGGACGTTGGCGTAGACATGCCCTGGAAGCGACGACAGCCAGGCCTCGACCGCGTTCACGGTCTCGCGCACGCAGGTGAAGCCGAGCCCGTTGACGATGCGCTCGACCTGCCTGACGCGATCCTCGACGCGCGCCCTGTCAGGATCGGACACGGTGATGGTCGCCGTCAGATAGCCGAACGCGACATGATCGCCACCGAGCTCCTGAAGCGCGAGATCCGCGTCGACGACCTTGTTGTCGGCATCGCTATCGAGCAGCTGCGCCGGCTGGTTGTACATCACTTCGCGAACGAGCGCGGTCAGCGACTTGCGCTTGTTGAACCATTGGCGGCGAAGTTTCGTGAGCGTCTTCGCGCCATCGGCCTTGTCGAGCGTGATGAAACGCGTCGACCAGCGGTAACCGAAATCCTGCCGATTGAGCGCGTCCAAGATCCCCGGCCGGCTCAGGTTCGGAAAACCGAGGATGGTCAGCGTGCGAATGTGGTGATCGCCGAGTTTGGGTTCGAGGCCGCCAACGAGCGCTGTGTCCGCCAACAGCGCGTCGAGATAGATCGGCTCTTCGGGTACGGCGACGACATGCCGACGCGGCGAGATTGTCCCGTGCAGATATGTCAGCGTCTCGCTGTCATCGAGCGCGGCGATTTCGGGCATGAAGCCCGCAAAGAGATCGAGCGCGCGATCGGTCTCGGCGATGAAGCCGTCGCGGGCTGCATGCCAGTCGCGGCGTTTCTCGGCGTCGTGGCGTTCGACGAGCGAGCGCCCGGCGGCATCGCTGCTATCCGCCGGCGGCAGCCAGACGAACGTCATGAAGTAGCGGCTTTCGAAATGCGCGCTGTCGGCCGTGAACGCGGCATGGCGCTCGCGATCGACCAGCCAGGATGCCGCATCGGCGAAATCGCTTTCCGGATACGCGGCAGCCGGGCGCCGTTCGGCTTCGAAGAACAAAGCCCAGCCCGAGCCGAAGCGCTTCAGGATATTGTTTGCTCGTGCGCACGTACCGACGAGTTCGGCTTCGGTCGCGCTGTCGAGATCGGGACCGCGGAACCGCGCCGTCCGCTGGAAGCTCCCGTCCTTGTTGAGAACGATGCCGCGGCCGACGAGCAGGCCCCAGGGCAGGTGATCGGCGAGCCGGTCGGCGCGGTTGCGGTATTCGTGGAGTGCTAGCACGCCCAATATCCCTTCTGGCGGAGATGACGGACGAGGACGGGCGCGAAGTCGGGATCGCGACGCGCTGCGAAGACGGCGAGGCTGTGGCCGACTGCCCAGACCGCGAGCCCTGCCAGCCATTGCTGCAGACCGAGGCCGATCGCGGCGGCGAGCGTGCCGTTGACGATCGCGATCGTCCGCGGAGCCCCGCCAAGCAAAATCGGCGATCCGAGGCTCGGATGCACCGGTGCCTCGAACCCCTCGATATGGCCAGTCGCACCGATCACGAGATGAGCGCCCCACCACCGAAGCTGAAGAACGACAGGAAGAAGGACGAAGCGGCAAAGGCGATCGACAGCCCGAAGATGATCTGGATCAGCCGCCGAAAGCCGCCCGCCGTCTCGCCGAATGCGAGAGTCAGACCCGTCACGATGATGATGATCACCGCCACGATCTTGGCGACCGGACCCTGAACCGAGTCCAGGACCTTCTGAAGCGGCTGCTCCCAGGGCATGCCCGAGCCGGCGGCCTGCGCCGATGTCGCGATCGCCAGCGATGCCAGCGCGACATAGCAGGATGCCAGCCGGTGGCGCGTAAGAGGTGTCATTGTCGTTCTCCTTGAGGGGGTTGTGGGGAAGAGTTGACGAGTTCACTGAGCGCGTAGCCGCCGTCGGGATCGACGCCTGAGACGCGGACGATGCTGGAGATCCGGCGCTCGACACCGCGCCCGGAAATGAAGACGATCAGGTCGATCGCCTCGGCGATCATCCGGCGCGGCACGGTGACGACCGCTTCCTGGACGAGTTGTTCGACACGGGTTAGCGCCGCGACAGCACTGTTCGCATGAATGGTCGCGATCCCGCCCGGATGGCCCGTGTTCCAGGCCTTGAGCATGTCGAGCGCTTCCGGGCCGCGGACCTCGCCGACGATGATCCGGTCGGGCCGCAGGCGCAGCGTCGAGCGGACGAGGTCGGCCATGACCACGTGACCGCTCCGCGTTCTGAGAGCGACCGTATCGGCGACCGGGCACTGGAGCTCGCGCGTGTCCTCGATCAGGATGACACGCTCATCGACGCTGACCAGTTCAGCCAGCAACGCATTGGCCAGCGTGGTTTTTCCCGAGCTCGTGCCGCCCGCGACGAGGATGTTCATCCGGTCTGCGACCGCCGAGCGCAGCCGCGATGCCGTGACCGCCAGCATGATGCCGTCGGCGACATAATCGTCGAGCGTGTAGAGGCGCGTCGCGGGCTTGCGGATCGCAAAGCACGGCCCCGTCGCGACCGGCGGCAACAGACCTTCGAACCGCTCGCCGGCGTGGCCCTCAATGTGCGGCGGAAGCTCCGCCGAGACGATCGGCGCATCGCCATGGACCTCGGCGCGCGCGTGCGCAGCGACGAGACGGATGATGCGCTCGACCTGCGCGGCTTCGAGAGTCACGCCGGTGGCCACCCTGCCCTCTCCCAGGACGTCGAGCCGGAGGGCACCATCGGGGTTGACCATCACCTCGATCACCCGCGGATCGGCGAGCGCGTCGGCGATGGCCGGGCCCAGCGCGGTGCGAAGCATCGCGCGGCGCCGATCGAACGACAGGCTTGGGATCGCGACGCTCACAGTGTCGCTCCCGCAGGATCGCCGAGAGCGCGTTTGCCACTGGCCAGCTGCCGCCCGACCTGGGTGACGAAGGCATCGAAGCGATCGCGCGCGATCGCCCGGCCCGCGAAATCATCTTCGGGGAGCGGCGCGTGGATCGCGAGTTCGTAGCGGACGAACAGTGCCAGCGTTTCGAGCAGCACCTGCCCGTCACGCTCGACGCGCCCTATTGCCGTCAGCATGCGATCGAGTCGCAAGCCGAAGCGGTCGTCGAGCTCGAGACTGCCTTTGCGCTCGAGCCAAGCGGCGACCGCATCGGCAAGGATCGCCGACTTGGACGCACCCGGCTTCGACGCGAGCGCTTCGAGGCGCGCACTGATCGTAGCTGGCAGGAACAGCTGGTGGCGGACACGTTCGGCCATCTCAGAGGCCCAGCTGCAGGTCGTCGGGACTGCCGCTCGCCGCGTCCATCGCGTAGATGGTGCGGGCTGCGCCCAGGGTTCGCGCCTGATCGATCGCGCGCTTGGCAGCAGCGGGATCACCGTCGTCATCGTCGAAACTAAAGATGTTCTGCATCGGCTTTTCAGGGGCCGATTTCGGCTCGAGCGACGGCCCAGGAATCTGGGCCTGTTCAAGCCCCCCGGTCGCACTCTCTTCATCGGCGTCTTCGCCAAGCGCCGCGAGCCGAACGTCAACCGAGCCGTTTCGTGATGCCCAGTCATCGGCGCGCGCGGCCGGGCAGTCGGCATATCCCTCGGCCGAAAGCACCGGTGCCGGAAGCACGCGAACCTGAAACGTCCGGTCCTCGTAATAGCGCAGCTTCTTGGCGCGGATCGGCGGCGTGCCCGCGATCATCACCAGTTCATCGTCGGCCGGCAGCTGCATGACTTCGCCGGGTGTCAGCAGTGCGCGGGCGGTCTCCTGACGCGAGACCATGACGTGTCCGAGCCAGATGGCGAGCCGGTGTCCGGCATAGTTGCGCATCGCGCGCTGCTCGGTGGCCGTCCCCAGCGCGTCGGAAATGCGCTTGGCAGTGTGCTCGTCGTTGGTCGCGAAGGTGACCTTGACGTGGCAATTGTCGAGGATCGCGTTGTGCTCGCCATACGCCTTCTCGATCTGGTTCAGGCTCTGCGCGATCAGGAAGGCGCGGACGCCATAGCCGGCAAGGAAGGCGAGCGAGGTCTCGAAGAAGTCGAGCCGCCCGAGCGCCGGAAACTCGTCGAGCATCATGAGCAGTTTGTGACGACCGGGCTTGTTTTCGGCATGGAGATGCTCGGTCAGCCGGCGACCAATCTGGTTCAGGACGAGCCGGATCAGCGGTTTCGTCCGGCTGATGTCGGAAGGCGGCACGACCAGGTAGAGCGAAACCGGATTCTCGGCTTCGACCAGATCGGCGATGCGCCAGTCGCATGCGCTAGTTACGGCGGCGACGGTCGGGTCGCGGTAAAGCGACAGGAACGACATTGCGGTCGACAGCACGCCCGAACGTTCGTTGTCGGACTTGTTGAGCAGTTCACGCGCAGCGGATGCCACGACCGGGTGAACCTTGGGCGCATCCGGCGTGCCCAGATGATTGGTCGTCATCATGGTCTTCAGCGTCGCCGTGAACGGACGCTGCGGATCGGACAGGAATGCGGCCGCCCTCGCGAGAGTCTTTTCTTCCTCGGCGTAAAGGATGTGCAGGATCGCGCCGACAAGCAGCGAATGACTGGTCTTTTCCCAGTGGTTTCGACGTTCGAGCGCGCCCTCCGGGTCGACAAGAATATCGGCGATGTTCTGGACGTCGCGCACCTCGTCGGCGCCGCGCCGGACTTCGAGCAACGGATTGTAGCGCGCCGAACGGCTATCGGTCGGGTTGAACAGCAGGCAATGCGAGAAACGCGACCGCCAGCCCGCCGTCAGTTCCCAGTTCTCGCCCTTGATGTCGTGGACGACGGCAGAGCCGGTCCAGCCGAGCAAGGTCGGCACCACAAGCCCAACGCCTTTGCCCGACCGTGTCGGCGCAAAGGCCATGACGTGCTCGGGTCCACCGTGACGAAGATAATTACGCCCGACCCGACCGAGAAAGACGCCGCAGTCCTCGAAGAGGCCAGCGCGCTTTATATCCGCGGAGATCGCCCAACGCGCCGAACCATAGGTGGTGACATTGTTCGCCTGCCGGGATCGCCACACCGAACCGAACACCGCTGCGCCGCAGCCAAGAAAGCCGCTCGATGCCGCGATCGCTCCCGCTTCATCGAAAACGTGCGGCGCATAGGCCTCGAAGTGGAACCACCAGCCAAAGAGCGCCCAGGGGCGATAGACGGGTGTTCCCAGCAGGGAGAACCAGGGGAGGCCAAGTTCGGGCTGATAAGCGAGCGCTGCCGCCGTCCATTGCGTGGCGAACCAGACGCCTGCGATGACGATCGCGAAGACTACGACGATTTGGCCGATAAGGAGTTTGGTCGGTGTCACATATGCCTCCGCACCGTCCGCCGAGGCACGGTGTCGAGGCGATCATCGAAGATCGCGAACGATCGCTGCAGTGACTTTAGAGCGCCGGTTGACGCCAACGAACGCCAGTCGAGACCGAAGGCGTTTCACGAAGCGGCGGCGTAGCGCTTGATTCGGTTTTCCACGACCGCCTGGCGCGGCTGTTGCCCGCTACAAATACTTCGAAATCGTCCTGAACTCTTCGACGGCGGACCCTACGCCACTGGCCTCTTCCGCATGAGCAAGACAGTGATCGATATGATCGTTGATAAGCGCCTTCTTCGCCGCGACGATCGCTTTTTCGACCGCATGAAGTTGTTGCGCGACATCGGCGCAGGGTCGTCCGGACTCGATCATCTCAACGATGCTGCGCAGATGCCCGCCGGCGCGATGGAGCCGCTTGACGATCGCAGGATGTGTGTCGTGACGATGTTCGTTCATGCCTTTACGCCGCTCCATTAGCTTGGTCTTTACATATCCCCCCAGGGAGGATATGGCAACGACATCCCCCCAGGGGGATAGTCCCTCTTCTCGCAGGATGCCGTGTTGCTCGCCATTCTCGCAAACCGGACCTACCGACACTTGTTTCTGGCGCAGGTCATCGCGCTAGTCGGAACCGGCCTCGCAACCGTCGCGCTTGGCTTGCTCGCCTACGATATCGCTGGCGGCGATGCGGGCGCGGTGCTGGGTACGGCGCTGGCGATCAAGATGATCGCCTATATCGGTATCGCACCGATTGCCGGGGCGCTGGCCGACCGCGTGCCGCGCAAGGCGCTTCTTGTCGCGCTCGACCTCGTCCGCGCAGGCGTGGCGGTATTCCTGCCCTTCGTCACCGACGTCTGGCAGATCTACGTCCTGATCTTCGTCCTGCAATCCGCCTCTGCTGCATTCACACCGACGTTTCAGGCGACAATTCCAGACGTGCTGCCCGGTGAAGCGGAATATACGCGCGCGCTTTCTTTGTCGCGGCTCGCTTATGACATGGAAACGCTGACGAGCCCGATGCTGGCGGCAGCATTGCTCACGCTCATCAATTTCCACTGGCTATTCTCTGGAACGGCGATCGGGTTCATCGCCTCGGCCGCGCTCGTCGTTTCGTCGGGTCTTTCCAGCGCCCCTGCCCAGGAGGCGCGGTGCGACGATGGTCTCTATGCGCGCACGACACGTGGAATCCGCGTCTATCTCAAGACGCCGCGCCTCCGCGGGCTGCTCGCGATCAACCTTGCCGTCGCAGCCGCGAGCGCGATGGTTATCGTCAATACCGTCGTTATGGTTCGGGGCTTGGGGCTCGGGCAGCCGCAGGTTGCCCTTACGCTTGCTGTCTATGGCGGAGGGTCGATGCTGGCAGCCTTCGTCCTGCCGAAACTTCTCGAACGCATTCCGGAACGGCCCGTCATGATCGGAGCGGCCGCCATGCTTGCGGCGATGCTGGGCATCCTCGCAGCGCTTTCGTCGGCAGGGATGAGCTGGACGCTCCTGCTGGTGGCATGGCCCCTCCTCGGCATCGCCTATTCGATGAGCGTCACGCCCTCGGGCCGGCTGCTTCGCCGGTCCGTCAGTGCGAACGATCGGCCGGCGCTGTTTGCTGCACAATTTGCACTGAGCCACGTCTGCTGGCTCGTCGCGTATCCACTGGTCGGCCAGCTCGGCGCGAACCTGGGCATGCCGGTCGCCTTCGGAGCCATGGCCGGCCTTGCCGGTATCGGCGTCATTGCGGCCTTGATCGTCTGGCCGGCAAACGACCCCGATGCCGTTGCGCACGGGCACCAGACTCTTCCCGCGGATCATCTCCATCGCCGAACATCGCATCGGAACGGTGCGACGACTCACAGTTTCGTCATCGACGATCTTCATCGCAAATGGCCACGGCGATGACCGGCGGCACAAAGCACCACTGTCCTTCGTCTTGTCGCAATGTCTGCGTGTCGTTAGGCAGATCGGCGTGACCGTGGCGACAATCTCTCGCAATCCATTTCGGCGTGGCGTTGCCATGCATCTCGCGGCGGTTTTCGCGCTGTTCGCAATGGCCGGTATGTTTGGGCTGGCGACATGGCATAGCGCGACGCCCCACTCCGCCGCGACGACGCATATGACGAGCATGAGCGCCGATCACGATGTGCATGTCGAGCACACCGACGACGACGATACCGATCTCGTCCACCTGGCGGCGCACGCCGTATCGCACACGGTCTACATTGCCGCACAACCGGCATTCGCGGCGCTCGTCCTGATCTCCGACGTTCGCTGGATAGCTGCATTGACCCGAGCGGCTGGCTCCGTCCGGCCCGATGGACTTCTGAGACCCCCACGCGGCTGATCGCGCGCCTTTCCGCGCCCGATCCATCTTTGCCGACAAGGGGAATTACCGATGAAAGCCTTTCGAGGCCGGATACCGCGACGCGCGGTGCCCGGCATGCTGGCTGCGACTTGCCTGATGGCGATCGCGCAGCCGGTGCGTGCGCAGGTTGCGCCGCCATTTGCCGTGTTGCTTCGCGAGAGCGAAAACGCGCCACGACTTGCCGTCAGCGGTGCGGAAGTGCGCCGTGCGGAGGGGCTGTCGCAACAGGCCCGAGCTCGTCCGAACCCAAACATCAGCGTGTTGACCGAGAACGTTGCAGGATCGACGCCCTACGCGGCCTTCGACCGCGCAGAGACGACGCTTCAGTACAGCCAGCCGCTCGAACTGGGCGGCAAAAGGTCTGCTCGGATCGCTGCCGGTCAGGCCGGTGTCGTCGCTTCACAAGCCCGCGATCGCGATGCCCGCGTCGCCTTCGCCTACGACCTTGCGCGCGCCTATGCGGGCGCGGAAGTCGCCGACCGCCGCGTGACATTGTCGGAAGACCAGGTCGAACAGGCGCGGCGCGACTTCCGCGCAGCCCAGGCGCTGGTCGACGCAGGGAAAGAAGCCCGCCTTCGCAGTTTGCAGGCCCAATCCGCGCTCAACGACGTGAGTGCCGAGCTCGAACTCGCGAAAGCGAACCGGATCGCGGCATATTCGAAACTCGCTGCACTGGTCGGAGCAGAGAGGCCCTACACCGGTCTGGCGGACACACTGCTCGGGCCGAACGCGCCCATTGTCGGCCCGCCGGATCCTCGCGGCACAACCACGGTTCAGGTCGCACAAACGGAGCGGGACGCGGCTGTCGCGCGCCTCAGGGTCGAACGCAGCCGGGTTGCGCCCGATATCACGGCTACGATCGGCATGCGCCGCCTTAATGCCGAAAGGGCAACCGCCCTCGTCGGCGGGTTGACGATTCCGCTGAGCATTTTCGATCGCAATCGCGGAAATATCGCCGCGTCGCGCGCGGAGATCGACGCGGCAGACGCGCGGCTGGCCATGGCGCGAAACGAGGCGCTCGCGGAATCGCATTCGGTGGTTGCCGAACTGGCGGCCGCGGATGCCCGCGTCTCGGCCGCGGCCAACGCCCAGGCTACCGCGGACGAAACCTACCGCCTCGCACGCATTGCCTATGAAGCGGGCAAGTCGCCTCTTGTCGAACTCCTTGCCGCACGGCGAGGCCTGGGGACCGCACGCGGTGTCCTTCTCGACGCCAGGGCGGCGCAATTCGAAATCCGCGCGCGTCTCGCCCGCCTTCAGGGCCGCACCATTTCGGGGGAACCCATCCAATGACGTCCAAACAGAAAATCACCGCAGGCGCCGCTCTGGCGCTTGTACTCGCCGCAGGGGCAGGTTTCGGCGTTGCCAGGCTGACGGCGCCACTCCCGCAAGCCTACACGTCAGCCGAAAAACCTGCCGCTCCCGCGGATACGGTAACGATGACTGCGGACGCCATCAGGCAATCGCAGATCACCGTTGCCCCCGCCGCATCGGGCGAGCTGGACTCGGCTATCCCGGCCTCGGCACGAGTCGATGCCTTGCCGGATGCAGAGGCGGTACTGACATCGCGTGCGGCGGGCACGATCACGCGCATCTTCAAACGCATCGGCGATCCCGTCGGTGCAGGCGAGACGCTCGCTCTGGTCGAAAGCCGCGACGCGTCCGCGATCGCCGCGGATCGCGCGGCGGCTGGCGCCCGTGTCGCGCTGGCCCAGAAACAGCTCGCGCGCGAGCGAGGGCTGTTGTCGCAGGGCGTGGCACCCCGTGCGGACTTCGAAACCGCCGAGGCCGCGCTTGCCGTCGCGCGCGCCGATGCGATGCGCGCGAATGCTGCGGCAGGCGCCGCCCGCGTAGCGTCCGATGGGCGATCCGTTGCCGTGGTCAGTCCCGTGGCAGGCCGGGTGACCGCGATCACGGCAAATCTGGGCCGCTTCGTCGCCGCGGAGGCCGAGCTGTTTCGCGTAGCGGATCCGCGCCGGATACAGATCGTAACAAGCCTGCCGCCGGGCGATGCCGCGCGCGTCAGAACGGGCGACCGGGTCGAGCTGACGACAAGCGACGGGCAAGCCATAGAGGGTCGCGTGCGCACGATGACCGGCGTCGTGGATGCCAGCACGCGGGCTGCGACAGTCGTGGTCGAGGCCGGCGCGGCGAACACCGTCTTCATTCCCGGTCAGCAGGTGCAGGCCCGCATCTTCGCAAGCGGCGGGGCCGCGAAAAGCGGTGTGATGGTCCCGCAGGACGCAGTTCAGACACTGGGTGACAGAACCGTCGTGTTCGTCCGGACTCGTAGCGGATTCAAGGCACAGGCCGTGCAGATCGGCCGCCGCAGCAGCGGCCTCGTCGGCATAACCGATGGCTTACGCGCGGGACAGCCGATCGCGACCACCAACGCCTTCCTCCTGAAGGCCGAAATCGAGAAGGAGTCGGCGGAATGATCAGTCGCATCCTCAGCCTTTCGGTCCGGGGCCGATGGCTCGTCGCGTGTCTCACCCTGCTTGTGATCGGGCTCGGGGCCTGGCAGATCACGAAGCTGCCGATCGATGCCGTGCCCGACGTCACCAACCGCCAGGTCCAGATCAGTACCTTCGCCCCGACGCTGGGTCCGGTCGATATCGAAAAGCAGGTGACGTTTCCCGTCGAGACCGCGCTTGCCGGCATCCCCGGGCTGGAAATGACCCGGTCGTTCTCTCGAAACGGCTTCAGTCAGGTCACGGCCGTTTTCACGGACAAGACAGATATCTATTTTGCCCGACAGCAGGTCACCGAACGGCTGACACAGGCCAAGGACAGCCTCCCCGCTGGCGTCCAGCCCAATCTCGCCCCACTCAGCACGGGCCTCGGCGAAATCTTCTTCTACTCGGTGGCGTTTCGCCACCCCGACGGCAAGGGCTTGAAGGTCACCGACGGCAAACCCGGCTGGCAGTCCGATGGCAGCTATCTGACGCCGGAAGGCGAGCGCCTGACGACCGAACTGGCCAAGGCGGCCTATCTGCGCACGGTCCAGGACTGGATCATCCGCCCTCAAATGCGCAACGTGAAGGGTGTCGCCGGGGTCGATTCCAATGGCGGCTATGTGAAGCAATATCTCGTCGAGCCCGATCTCAACGCGCTCGCGAGTTACGGCCTTTCGATCACGGAACTCGCCAGTGCACTCGAGCGCGCGAACTTGTCCGCGGGTTCGAACTATGTCCGTCGCGCAGGCGAAAGTTTCCTCGTGCGTGCCGACGCGCGGTTGCGATCGATCACCGAAATCGAAGAGGCGGTCGTCGCGACACGCGCTGGCATCCCGGTGCGCGTCAAGGATGTCGGCGGGGTCGTCATCGGGGGCGCGGTCCGTACGGGGTCGGGCAGCCGCATGGGTTCCGAAGCGGTTATATCGACCGTGCTCATGCTCGTTGGCGAGAACAGCCGCATCGTCGCAAACAACGCGGCCGAGAGACTTATCGAGGTCAACAGATCGCTTCCGCCCGATGTCTTCGCCGAACCGGTCTACAATCGATCGAAGCTCGTCAACGCGACGATCGCGACCGTCAAAAAGAACCTTGTCGAAGGCGCATTGCTTGTCATCGTCGTCCTGTTCCTGCTGCTCGGCAATATTCGCGCGGCACTGGTGACCGCAGCGGTCATTCCCATCACGATGCTCATGACGGCGGCGGGCATGAACGCGCTGGGGGTTTCCGGAAATCTGATGAGCCTGGGCGCGCTCGACTTCGGCCTTATCGTCGATGGCGCCGTGATCATCGTCGAGAATACCCTCCGGCGCTTCGCCGAGCGGCAGGAGCGCGAAGGCAGGCTGCTGACGGTGCGCGAGCGGCTGAGCGAGACGATCGAGGCCGCGCAGGAAATGGTGCGGCCCACGGTCTATGGCCAGCTGATCATTTTCCTCGTCTTTGTGCCCTTGCTCACGTTCCAGGGTGTCGAGGGCAAGACGTTCTCTCCCATGGCGATCACGCTGATGGTCGCGCTCGCGTCCGCATTCGTGCTGTCGATCACGTTCGTGCCCGCGCTGATCGCGATCTTCATCAAGGGAAAGGTCAGTGAGACCGAGGTGAAGCCGATCCGCTGGTTCAAGACCAGATACGCGCCCGTTCTCGACAAGGCCGTCGCGCGTCCCAAGCCGTTCATCGCCGGTGGTGCAGGTGTCTTTCTCGCAGCCGTGCTCTGCTTCGGCCTGCTGGGCGAGGAGTTCATGCCCCAGCTCGACGAGAAGGATATCACGGTCACGAATTTCCGCGTCCCGTCGGCGTCGATCGACCAGTCGACGCAGATGCAGTTGCGGATCGAGGATGCCTTGAAGTCGCTGCCCGAGGTCGCGCTCGTATTTTCGAAGAACGGCAACGCCGACCTCGGCACCGACCCGATGCCACCGAACGCCTCGGACACCTATGTCATTCCGAAGCCAGAAAGCGAATGGCCCGCCGATGTGAAGTCTAAAGAGGATATTCTTCGACGCATCGAGCAGCGCATGAAGCCGTTGATCGGTAACCGCACGGAAATCCAGCAGCCGATCCAGATGCGCTTCAACGAACTGATCGCGGGAGTCCGTGCCGACGTCGCGGTGAAGCTCTACGGCGACGATCTCGACGCGATGACCGCACAGGCTAAGCGCATTGCCGGCGTCCTGCGGACCATCCCGGGAGCAGGCGACGTCAGTGCCGAGCAGACCAGCGGCGCGCCGACATTCGACGTCAAGATCGACCGGCTGGCAACGGCACGTTACGGGTTGGCGGTTGAGGATGTCGCCGACATCGTCTCGGCGGCGCTGGGCGGGCGCCAGGCAGGCCTGCTGTTCGAAGGCGACAGGCGGTTTTCCGTGGTCGTGCGCCTGCCCGACGTGCAGCGCGACGACATCGAGGCGCTGGGATCGATCCCGGTGATGCTGCCCGCAGCCGAAGGACAGGTCGCGCAGTCGATCGCGCTGCGCGAGGTTGCGCGGTTCAGCTATACTCAGGGACTGAATCAGATCAGCCGCGAGAATGGCAAGCGCATGGTCGTCGTCCAGGTCAACGTGCGCGGGCGCGATATGGGCGGCTTCGTCGCGGAAGCGCAGGACAAGATCGGAAAGCTCGACCTGCCGCCGGGTATGTACACCGCCTGGGGCGGCACGTTCGAAAGCCTGCAGTCAGCGCGGCTTCGACTGCTGATCGTGGTCCCGATGTGCTTCGTCGCCATCTATGCTTTGCTTTACATGGCGCTCGGCGGATTCGTGCCGGCCGCGATCGTGTTCAGCGCGGTGCCGATGGCGTTGGCAGGCGGGGTCTTCGCGCTGCTCCTGCGGGGCATTCCGTTTTCGATCACTGCGGCGGTCGGCTTTATCGCGCTGTCAGGGGTCGCGGTGCTCAACGGCCTCGTCATGATGAGCGCAATCGAGAAACGGCGAAGCGAGGGAGTGAGCGAGGACGACGCGATCATCGGGGGCGCGATGGAACGCGTCCGGCCCGTCCTGATGACGGCTCTGGTCGCCAGCCTGGGCTTCGTGCCGATGGCACTTGCGACGGGCACAGGAGCGGAAGTCCAGCGTCCTCTGGCGACAGTGGTCATCGGCGGCCTGATCACCTCGACCGCACTGACGTTGCTCGTGCTGCCAGCGATTTCGGCGATGGCGTCGCGTTGGGAAGCGCGTCGCAAGCAGCGCGTCGCCGGACCGTCGCTTGCAAACGCCTAGGCCCGACGATCTGCCGGGAGCCCGGCTCCCGGCGGACATCGTCCACGGCAATGTGCCTGCTGGGGCGATTGGCATCAATTCCGGGCGGCCCGATCGACTTTTCCTGTATGAAACCTGCGCACCCAGAGCTTTGCGCATTGGAGGGTCAAGCTGTGCTCGATGGCGGAAGCCCAAGCGCGCCGGTTGCGGGATCGACACCGGCGACGATCCGGCGCGTCAGCGCATGAAAAAGCTCGGAGAGGTTGAGGAGCAGGGCATCGTCCTCCGCACTCGAATACGGTGAGACCAGAGCCCCGTGCATGACGTCGTTGCGGATCGTTTTCCACGCCTTGAAATTGTCGGGCGATATCCACCCCTCCTTCCGCAACTGGCGAAGCGCGATCATCGCGCTCGTCTCGAGCATGCGCACCGCCGCGCCCTTCGCCGGATCCTTGAGCCGGGCGTCGCCTGACCACAAATCGACATAGGCCTTGAACGCGTCCACTTCGGACGCGAGCTTGATCAGGTCGACGGCCTCCAGATCCGAACGGCGCGAGCCGCGCGGGAACAGAAGGTTGATCAGCCCTTCGGCAGCGCTGGCATAGGTCAGCGCCCAGACCCATCGCGACCCGCTCGCCGCCTGGATAACCTCGACATAGAAGTCGGTGATGGCGTGCGCCTCATGGTCGCCCGCGTGCGCGATGTGCGCCAGCAGACGCGCGTAGCTGTCCCAGAACTCGGCTGGACTCATCGCCGATTTGCCGGCCTGCGACAGTCCGCAAGCGCCGGTTTCCGTCGACCAGGACGGCGATGGCCGAATCCAGTTCATGCGTCCCGTCCGTATGCCGCGTGAAACGAAGCGCGGGTAGATGAGCTGCCCGAACAGGATGCGAAGGGGTTCGCCGAGCCAGTTCTCCGTCATCGTCACGGGAAGCTTCCCGGTTCCCGGTGCGTGGATCATCAGCAGATTGGCGCGGTCGTCGAGCGTGAACGTCACTTCGGTATCGAGCACCTGCATCGTGAAGACGGATCCTGCGCCCGGTTCGGCTTTCGGGAACAGCCGCCGCAGAAAGATCCGCGCTCTCCCTTCGTCCGGCAGGAGATAGGCAGCATGCGTCTCGAGCGGCGTGGGTCCGCGGTCGTCGATGGTCAGCGCGTCGAAATTTCCAGTGAAAACCCATTCCGCTTCGGCACCCGCTTCGTCGTCGCTCGTCCAGAGGCTCGGAATGGTCCATCCGCATGAAAGGCGGACACCATCGTCGGTCACGACATCCAGCCGCTCGCGCAAAAGGCCATTGTAGGGGTCGGCCCGAATTCGGTTCATCGTCCGGAGCGCATGGCCGATGTCGTCGGGCGTCCCCACCAGCCGATAGCTAAGGAGGTGGCCGACTCGACCACGATTCCGCCACGGCCGACAACCATCGGAGGTTCCCCGTCGGCGGCGAGAAGTGTCATCTCGCGGCAAGGAATCACAACGCCGATTTCACCGTAGGGCTTCAACCGATCGACGAAGGTCATTCATCCACTCCAGCGGGTCCGGGCACCAGCACCGTACCACGCATCTTCTTGTATATGCCGCCCCGTCGGCGGCATATCGTTCAACGATGAGGCGATCGGTCTCGACCGTGCCTTGGTAACGCAAAAGAGACTTGCGATGAGCGTGCCTCAACGACGCCCCGCTCGGCCGAGCTCCCGTCCGATCGATCAGGATACCGTGCTTTGTCCGGAATGCGGACGTCGCCTTGCCGATATCATCGCGTGGATCGACGCGCAGGAGGGTCCGCTCAGCGATCGTCTTTCGGGTTTTCCGCGTCCGCTCGACTACGTGCTTGCATGCCTGTTGCGGATATCCTGATGTCCCTGCGGCCTCATGACCCTGCCAAAGGCGTGCTGAGGACGATCATCGCGACAGCGGCCACGGCCATGACGCCCGTCGCAAGCCAGCCGAAAAACTTGAGTGCTGGCGACGCGACGAAATCACCCATGATCGAACGCTTGGAGACGACGATCATCAGCCCGACGAGCACGGGCACCGCGACCATCCCGTTTATGACCGCGCTCCAGAACAAGGCCTTCATCGGATTCACGTCCGACCAGTCGATCGCCAGACCCAGCACAGTGCCGAGCGTTATCACCGCATAGAAGGCCTTGGCGCGCTGCGGCTTGTCTTCGAGACTGGCGCTCCAGCCGCCGATCTCGCAGACGGCATAGGCCGACGATCCCGCGAGAACAGGAATTGCGAGAAGGCCGGTCCCGATGATCCCCAGGCTGAAGATCGCGAACGCGAAATCGCCGGCGATCGGCTTCAAGGCCTGCGCGGCATCGGCCGCGCTCTGAATATCGGTCTTGCCTGCGGCATTGAGCGTTGCGGCCGTGCCGAGCATGATCGCCAGCGCGACGATCGTCGACACCCCCATTCCGGCGAACGTGTCCCAGCGGATCCGGCTCAGTGCGTCGGGAGCCTGAGACTTCTTGTCCTTGAGCGGTTCGCGCTCATCGCTCTGGTTGATATCTTCGACTTCCTGCGCCGCCTGCCAGAAGAACAGATAGGGGCTGATCGTGGTACCGAAGATCGCGACGATCGCGGTGACCGCTGCGACGCCCGATATCTTGGGAACGACGAGACCCGTCGCCGCTGCCATCCAGTCGACCTTGATGATGAACAGCAGCGCGATGTAGGCAAACAGCACGAGTGTCAGCCACTTCAGGAAACTCACGTAACTGTGGTAGGGTACGAATAGCTGGAGGAGCAGCGACACGACGGCAAAGCCGATCGTGAAGATGTGCGGAGAGCCGGGCACGACGAGCGCGGACGCGGCGCCCATAGCCGCGAGATCGGCCCCGACGTTGATGGTATTCGCGCAGAACAGCAGGCCGATGAGCGCGATAACGATGGTCTTGGGCATGACCTTGTCGAGACTGTTGCCAAGACCGTGCCCGGTAACGCGCCCCACGCGTGCGCTCGCGAGCTGGACGGCAACCATGAGCGGATAGGACAAGGTCATCGTCCACATCAGGCCGGTGCCGAACTGCGCTCCCGCCTGGGAATAGGTTGCAATGCCGCTCGGATCATCGTCCGCAGCACCGGTGACCAGGCCCGGACCCAGTCGCTTCAGCTTGTCGCCTATGCTCATATGGATAGCCCCCGGCCGGACGGGCGGCTGCACAGCCGGACCGGTGCCGGCCTCGATATGTCGTTACAGATCAAGGCCATGCCCTCGTTGATTCCGGCGTCGCAACGCGCATCCTAAGTTAAAGTTGCGCGCTCGTTCTTTTCCGACCGCGAAAATCTGCGATCCTTAACTTTCATCAATTAATCGGCCGGTCGATGTTTTAACATCTCCACTTGCGCGGCTAGACCAGCATCAAGGCAGTGGCCATGAGCGCGAAGACGGCTGCCTCGTCCCAGTAAGTAAAGTTGCGGCCGGTCACTCTCTCGCTGCGGACAATCGCGATTGCTGCGTCGAACAACGCCGCAAAGGCAAAAAGCAGGCCGGCATTGTCACGAAACGACGACGGGACGCGCGCAAGGGCGAGTGCGGCAAGAACGGCCGCCTTCAGGCAAAGCCGTCGCAGGGCGTAGGTGTCGCGCTTATCCATCGAGGCTGATCCCGGCGTCGCGAAATGCCATGCCGATGCTTAGGCTCAAATTCAGCCGTCGATCAATCACATAGGGTGGCAGATATGACCTCTCGGCCCTAGATCGATATTCCGGCCCCGCCCTCCGCCGGACCTGTTCGAGAGAAGACGACACTGTACGACGCGATTGTCTGGATCCTCTCGCAACTCGGCGGGCTCGGCGTCTTCCTCCTCATGTTCGTCGAGAATCTTTTTCCGCCGATCCCGTCGGAGGTGATCCTCCCGCTTGCGGGTTATTGGGCTGCGCAGGGGCGCGCATCGCTGGCGATCGTCATCGTCGCCGGGACGCTGGGCTCGGTCGCGGGCGCTGCTCTGTGGTATAGTGTCGGTCGCTGGATCGGGACCGCGCGGCTCAAGCGGTTCGCCATGCACCACGGGCGCTGGCTGACGCTGACACCTACCGACATCGACGAAGTCAGCGCCTGGTTTGCACGTCATGGCCGGTGGGCGGTGCTGTTCGGACGGCTTCTTCCCGGTATCCGAACGCTGATCTCGGTCCCCGCGGGCGTGACCGCAATGCCTGTCGGCCCCTTCTTGCTCTGGACGACCATCGGGTCGGCCGCTTGGACGACGGTGCTCGTTGTCGCGGGCTACGAACTGGCGGCGCGCTACGAAAGGATTGCGACTTACGTCGAGCCGGTCAGTAACGCGATCCTAGCCCTGGCCGCATTGTGGTATCTGTGGCGGGTTGCGACCTTCGGCCGGAAACGTCGCTGATCCATCCGGGCGTGTCTGCTCCATCCGCTATGCGATCGTGCCCTTCGAAGATCTCGCGCGTCCGGAAAACTCAGACCGGCATGTTCATGATATCCCTGTATGCCGACAAGAGCTTGTTGCGGATCTGCACAGTCGCCTCGAACTGGAGCGAGGCTTTTTGTTGCGTCAACATCACGCCGACGAGATCGTTTGTATCGCCACGCTCATAGGCCTCGGTCACGCGGTCTTCCTCTTCCTGGCTCGCATTGACCTTGGAAAAAAGGTTGGAGAGCGTCGTGCCAAAGTCGCCGGATGCGGCTGCAGGGCCCTCGCCGCCATTCCACGCCGGAGGCGAAGAAATTGCCGGCCTCGCGCTCTGCGCCTTCGACAGTGCCGCGGCAAACTGGGTGCCCTGAACGGTCGCCGCCGGCGCACCGCCCGCCGCACCACGGAGAGCCGCATTGCCCTGGAGGATCGCATTGCGGGCAGACATAATGCTCGCAATGTCGGTCATCGGCGCGCTCCTGAATGTTGCGCAACTCTCTCAACTCATGGTTAAGATAGAATGAAGTCGCTCGGGCCTGGGCATAATGGATTAGTTCAAAATTCGGTCCCGCCCCGACCGCTCGATTCAGTCCTCACATCAAACGGCCACCACGATCGGCGCTGCGATCTCGGTGTAGAGTTCAGTACCGGGCGCGGCCCGAATGCTCGCGATCAGGCTGTATCGAATTTCCTCGTCCAGATGCCCCTTCGCCATATTCTCGCGCCACCAGCCGCCGACGGGATAGACGATGATCGCATCGCGATCCGCCAGTTCATTGGCCGTGCCTTCCCAGATGTCGGCGTGAAGCGACCCTCTGTTGCGAAGCTGGGGTCCGATTGTCCATCCGGCATCGCCCGCCGCACGTTTGGCCGGCCGCGCACCGGCCTGCGCGTTACGACGGCGCAGAAACATGTCCAGCGAGTCGTCGGCGTGCTTCAATTCGAAGCGCAAGCCGTGGCTCGCATAGGTGTGGCGTCGCGATACGCCGCGCTCGCCAGGATTGGGTTCGACGAAATAGCTCAGGGTAATGCGCAACTGCACCATTGCAGCGTCAAGCTCGAGCAATTTGGCCTTGGGCCAAGGAAGCCGGTGGACGGCGAGTTCGTCCGTCGCGCTTGAGGATCCGTCCTGCTTGAACGGAATGAGCTTCTCCTCGGCGACGATCGTCACGTCGTTGTCGAGGCTGCCGAGTGCCCGCACGATCGACGGCACGCCAAACCCGTAGCGTCGAACGAGGTTGGTTTTCCCGATATCGCCCTGATTGGCCCGCATTGCCGGCGTCCACTCCGCCGAATGAACGATGAGCCCCCGAACGGTTTCGGGCCAGAGTTCAGGCTTCGCCGCGAGAATTTGAGCGCCCATCCGCGCGGCGAGTGCCGTTGCCGCGCTGGTGTCTCCCGTGGTCGAAAATGCGCGCTCGTTGAAACGATGGAATGTCGTCAGGAGCGCCAAATCGTCGATATCGTCGGGTTGGCCATTGCCCGGATCGACCGCGAGATTTCCACCCTCGAAGACGACGTCGGGTTTGATCGGCCAATCGCGGTTCCAGCTAACAGACGTCCGGCTCCTTGGATGAAGATCGCCCGCCGGACTGAGTGCGGCCCAACCATGAAACGCGACGTCCGTGATCGCGGTACGCTCGGTGAAGGCACCGACGGTCAGCGCATTCCAGGCCTGCGCAGGACTTTCGATCGGCGTCGTGTCGTTCGCCGCGGGATAATCGGCCGAAACGATCGCTTCGCGAATATTTCCGGCAGATACCGCAATAAAACGCGCGACCTCATCACGCCCGAAGGACAGCGCATCCAGCTCGGCGGACCAGGACGACGGTCGACCACGCCAGTGATCGCCCGGACTGGTGACCGCGAGACAGATGGCACGCGGCCGATCGGGTGCGGCGATCTCCGCGCGCGCGATCGAGTCGGCGGTGATCGCGCCATAAAGGTCGGGGTCGTTCACGCCGTGATCCGGGAGGATCTTCACCGACTCCAGCCGATGCCTGACCTCCACCGGCCCGTTTCCGTCGAGCACCTCCATCAGGTCCCCGTAAAGCGCAGTGCCGGACATCCGCGTCCCGTGACCGCCATGGGGCATGAGGCTCGTGTCACCGACCAGCGCCCCGCCATGAAACGCGTGCATGTCGTCGACATTGAGAAACGGCGCGATGAGCGGATGACCGATGGTCGAACCGGAATCGAGCAGGCAGACAGCGGGCGCGTCGTTACCGCATGGTACGAGGCGGTCGGCCAGGTCCTGGGCCCAGGCGCGCTGCTCCGCGCCGTCCATACCCATGAAGAGCGCCGGTGTGTCGCGCGCAAGCCGAAGCTCGGCGACGCAATCGGTGTTTGCGATGAGGGAGCCGAGTTGCTCGGCGGTCGCCCGGACCACGACGACCTCTCGCTCGGCGAACACAAGGCTGTGTTCTCGCGTCGCGAGATCCATCGCCTGGGCCGGCTTCTCGAACACGGCGCGCGTTCCGACGCGAAGCCAGGCTTCCCACCAGACGGTTTCGCCGGGCTGCGGGAACAGGTCCGGCTGATCGGTGTAGAAGGAGCGGGCAACGGCGAGGCGGGCTGTCTCGATCGAGGCGATGAGCCGCTCGTTCTTCGGCGTGCTGATGGTCTCGTGGGTGCCGTCTTCCCTCAGACGCTCCCTCGTGTTGTTCTCGTCCCGATATCCGGCGACCTTCTTGAGGTAATAGTCCTTCTGTCGCTCGGGCACGAACACCGTCGCCTTGACATGGCCGTCGGCAGGCGCGTGAACATTGACCAGCTCGATCGGAAATCGCCCGCGTCGATATTCGAGCTTGTCGACGATGCCGGCCTGGGCTTCAGGCAGGCTGAACTCGATGTAGAAACCTTTCGTGCCACTTGCGAGGGCGGCCTGCCGGTTCGCGAGAGCCGCCTCACCCTGCTGGACGGCTGTCGTCAGTGCGGCGGTCAACGCTTCCGCGTGGGCAGCCCGCTCCCGTTGCGGTGGACCATCGCCTTTGTCGCCACCGCCCTGGTGTGCGGTATATCCTCTCCGGTCACCGTTGTTCTGCAGATAGATATGCGGGTGAGGCCGCTGTTCCTTTCCTGGCATCTTTAGCGGCGCGCTGCCGCCCTCCGTTCATCTATCGCTGCAACGATATCGCCGGTGGCGACATCGTCGCGGCCGGAAAGAAGCGCATGTTTCGCGGCCTCATCGGCGATACGCGACAAATCGGCCTGGCTGAGCCCTTCGGCATCGCGCGTCGCGCGGGACCAGTCGACGTTCGTGGTGTCGAACGTCGCCAGCCGCCCAACCAGGATGGCATGAGCGACATCGGCACTGGGAAGCGAATATTCTATCACATCGTCGAACCGGCGAAACAGCGCCGGGTCGAGCAGTTCGGGATGGTTCGTCGCCGCCACGATCAGTCCCTCGCTCTCGTCCTCTTCCAGGAACTGGAGGAATGAGTTCAGGACGCGGCGGATCTCGCCAACGTCGTTTCGTTCGCTCCGCCGAGCTCCGATGGCATCGAACTCATCGAAAAAATAGATCCCGCGCGTGGCCGCCATCGCGGAGAACACCGTCCGCAGCTTGGTCGCCGTCTCACCCATGAACTTGGTCAGCAGCCCATCGAGCAACACGGAGAACAGCGGCAGCTTCAACTCGCCGGCCATCGCGGCTGCTGTCATGGTTTTCCCTGCACCGGGCGGCCCGATCAGCAGAAGCTTGCGACGTGGCTGAAGGCCATGCTCCCGCAGACGATGGGCCTGACGCTGCTCGATGATGACACGCTGCAGACGATCGCGAAGCGCCGGCGGAAGCACCATGCTGGACAGGCGCGTATCGACGTATCGCGCGGCGACAAGGTTCGCGAGTTCCCCGCGCGGTTGCACCAGCGGCACGGTCTTGGCGGGCGCCCTGGTCCTGGATTTGGCGCGGGCACCGTCGACCATTTCGCGCAACTGCTGGGCGACCTTGCCGTGCCCCAGGCGCGCCTCGTTCGCGGCGGCCTGCATGGCGACGGTCAAGAATTGTTCGTCGTCGCCGTCGATATGGCTCTGGAGCAGCGCGACAAGGTGTGTTGCCTTGGTCATCAGCCCTGATCCGAACTCGGAACTCGTGTCATGCCATCTGCTCGCGCTGTCTGTTTCGGCAACGCTCGGAAATCGCGTCTGTTCGACTGCCCCCAAGTCGCGTGACGATCCTATCGGTGTTAGCGCGCTGTGACAAACTATTCGTCGGCACCGGGGCCAAGCAGCATTTTGGCGGCCTTGCCGCCGAGGTGCAACGCCGCTCATTCTCGATGCGGCATTGTTGGCATGGCGCATCGGCACGACGCGCCAACGACCCCGGATACAGGCAACCCGGCACGTGTTGGTGACCGCCGACCGGTCGCCGGCGCACGCGGGACGCGATCGCCGCCGACGTTATTGCCGGTAATGCGGCTCGACCGCCGCCAGATCGTTGCGGATGGTCGTCGCGGCGACGCCGCCCTCCCCCATGGCATGGCTTATCTGATCGAGACCCTTCACGACATCGCCGGCAGCAAACAGGCCCGCCACGCCGCAGCGCTGATGCGCGTCGACGATTATGCATCCATCTGCGCTGAGCGTCGCGCCGGCCATCCGCGCAAGGTCCGAATGAATGACCGAACCCAATGCCGGATAGACCGTGTCGAACCAGGTCGCACCCGCATGCGCGAAGATCCGCTTCTGTCCGAGATCGATCGTGAGAATTCCCGCAGGCGTGTCGTCGACCGCCACCCCGGCAGTACGAAGTCTTTCCCTCGTTTTCGGGTCGAGGTCGTGCCGCCCGGTGGCGGGGAGCAACGTTACATCGGCAGAATAGCTACGGAGGAAAAGTGCCTCCTCCGCGCCGCGTTCGCCCGTGCCGACAACGCCCACACGCCGATCGGTCACCTCGAAGCCGTCGCAAATCGGGCAATAGCGCAGCAGCCCCGCACGAAGTGCGCGGCTATGGTCCCTTTCAGCGATCTGGGGCCGGATATTGCGCACACCGGTTGCAAGCAGCACCGACCGCGCTCTGATTGTTTCCGTCGATCCGGCAAGTACGAAGCCGGTGTCGTCGATCATCAGGCTCTCGATCCATCCACGGACAATGGATGCACCGAAATTGCACGCCTGGCGCTCCATCCGCTTCAGCAAGGTCCGTCCCGAGATGCCGCGCGGAAACCCTGCATGGTTATGCGTTGTCGGGATAAGCGCAGCCCTGCTCTGTCCCCCGTCAATCACGACGGCTCGCAGATGAAATCGGGCAAGGTAGATGGCCGCCGTCAGTCCTGCCGGTCCGCCGCCGACGATCGCGCAATCGAGAATATCGGCCGTCCGCGTCATGTTTCGACAATGCGACACATGCGCACCGGTTCCGGTGGCGCGCACCCGTGTCCTTGCGCATGATGCACGCGCCCGGGTCCGCGACCCGCAAACCACAGCCGCGGCGAAGGCCTAAGCGACACCATGAGCCTGAGAAAATTCGACCGTCACGGATGTGCCGTCCGCGCGATCGCCGATCGTGATGGTCGCGCCATATCGATCGACGATTGCCTTCACGATCGAAAGGCCCAGACCTGATCCCCCGCTGTCGTTCGCAACACGATAAAATGGTGCGAAAACCTGATCGTGTATCGCGGCCGGGATGCCGGGACCGGTATCTTCCACCGACAGGCAAATCCTGTTGCCCGCGGGGCGCACGACCAAGTCCACCCGTCCGCCGGGTGGGGTGTACCGCAACGCATTGTCGACGAGGTTGCGCAGCACTGTCGACAGATCCGCTTCGTCCATTGGGACATCGACGTCGGGATCGCCCACTACGCCAAGATCGATCCGCTTGCTGTCGGCAAGAGCGATATGGTCCGCGATCACGGTGCGCAGCACGTGTCCGACCCGCGTGATCGCCTGGCCGGGAGGCGGAGTTTGCCGCATCCGTGCCAATGTCAGAAGCTGATCGAGCAGCGCGCGTGCACGGCGCAATCCGTCCGCCAGGGTCTCGACACGCCGATGCGCCTTTTCCGGCATGTCCGTATTTCCGAGAAGTTCGACTTGCAGGGTAAGGGCAGCCATCGGCGAGCGCAGTTCGTGCGCGGCATCGGCGATGAAGCGCCCTTGCGTTGCCATCGCCCGGTCCACACGGCCAAGCAGGCGATTGATGGCACGCACCAGCGGCTGGATTTCGGAAGGCAGCCCAGCATCGGGTATCGCTCCCACGTCGACATCGGTGCGGGCGTCGACCTCGGCGGCGAGCGCCCGCAGGGGCTTGAAAACACGGCGAACGATCGCGCCGACCATGATCAGCAGGACGGGGATCAGGACGAGAAATGGCACGAGCGCACGCAGGGCGCCGTCGTGGGCCACATCGTCGCGAACGGCAGTGCGTTGCGCAACCGCGAGACGGGTCCGCGCCGTCACGACCACGAAGACGCGCCACTCGACACCGCCAAGCGCGAGCGTATGAAAGCCGCCGTCGAGCATCGGCGGCAAGCCGCGCAACTGGGACGGCAGGCCATGCCCGTCCACCGACAGCTGACCGATGCTGATGCGCGGATCGGCCTCCCCGGTCTCGTCCGCCGCGACGACGGGCTGCAGCGCAGTCGCGCGCGGCGACGAGGAGACAAGCGTCGCAACTTCGCGCAGCTGATCGTCCTGAAGTTCGATCGCCTCGTCATAGGCCGAGCCATAGGCGTAAACCGCACCAAGTGCGGCGACCGCGACAATCGCCGCGACAAGCCAGACCGACAGCCTGAACTGAAGCGACCGCGAGCCTATGCCGCCTTGTCGACCAGCCACCCTACCCCCCGGACGTTGCGAATGACGTCCTGTCCAAGCTTCTTGCGGAGCGCATGGATCAGAAACTCGACGGCGTTGCTCTCGACCTCTTCACCCCACCCGTAAATGCGGTCTTCGAGTTCGGTGCGCGACAGGATCGCGCCCGGCCGTGCCAACAGGGCACGCAAGAGCGCGAACTCGCGCGCCGACAAACGGACGATATCGCCGGCCGCGACGCGAACCTCGTGCGAGGCAGGATCGAGCATGATGCGTCCGTTGCCGAGCAGCGCTTCGCCTCGCCCGTCCTTGCGCCGCGAAACCGCGCGCATCCTTGCGAGGAGCTCCGACATTTCGAAAGGCTTGACGACATAGTCGTCGGCACCGGCGTCGAGCCCGGCGACGCGCTGTTCGACGGCGTCACGCGCGGTGACGATCAGGACCGGAACTGGATCTTCGCGCGCGCGAATGGCGCGCAGGACCTCGATCCCGTCGCAATGCGGCAAGCCGAGGTCGAGGAGGATGAGGTCATAACGCTGGTCACGCGATGCTTCGATCGCGGTGGCCCCGTCGCGAACCCAGTCCGCCGCGGATGCGGCATCGTGCAACGCCTGCGCCATCGCTTCGCCGATCATCCGGTCGTCCTCGACCAGCAAGACGCGCATCGCCCGTTCTCCCGGCAGGTCAGCCGTACCGGCGGCCCTGCCGAGCCCGAAGATAGACGACGAGCGCCACGATCACCACGCCAAAGACGAGGCTCGTATACGTGGTGCCGAGGCCGAGACCGCCGTTGCGCGGCGACTGGGCGAGCAGGTCACCGAGCGACGCGCCCAATGGCCGGGTCAGGACATAGGCGGTCCAGAACGTGGCGACCGGATTTGCCTTGAATCCGAAGTGCGCAACAGCGACGATCGCGATCAGCACGCCGAACAGCGCGGCCGACGATGCATAGCCCAATCCCAAGCCCTCGCCGACCCAGTCGCCGGCGGCGGTACCGAGAGCGAAGGTGATAAGGATCGCAAGCCAGTAATAGGCTTCGCGCTTCGGGGTATCGATCGCTTCGATCGACAGCGTGTTTTCCTGCGCATACCAGATCGCGAAGACCGCAATTAACAGCACGGCGAAGACCGCCGTGGAGATCTCGAGGGCGATGCCGAACTGGTCGGTCAGATTGTCGGTGACCAGCGTCCCGAAGATGCTGACGAGCACCACCGCAAGCCAATAGGGCTCGGGGACGTAGCGTTTGAGCGACATCTGCCAGGCAAGCGCCGCAACGAGGAGCACGCCCATGATGACCGAGGTGACCGTCAGCCCATAACCGAGATTGAAGATCAGGAAATCGGCCCCGGTCTCGCCGACCGTCGTCGACATCATCTTGATCAGCCAAAAGATCAGCGTGACCTCGGGCACTTTGTTCAGCATGGCGTGCGACGACGCGCGAGCGACGGTAGTCATAGGCGTGCTCCCTTTACTCTTAATCTCGGCAAAAATCAGTCGGGCTTGTCTTCGCCGTCTTCCTTGCCCGTGTCGGCGGCGTCTTCCTGCGATGACAGGATCTTGCCCGATGCGGCGTCGACGCGGACATCCAACACCCGCGCACCGCTGACGACCTCGACGTCATAGGCCCAGCCGGCCTCGGTCCGCTCATATTCGGCCTTGGTGGCGAATCCGTTCGTGGTCCGCTCGGCTGCGCCGACAGCGGCAATCAGCGAGACGGCGGGCCGGGGCGCGGACAGTGCGTCGTTGCGTTCGACGGCGCTCCCGGCCTGGGTGCCTGCAGCAATGGCAATCGCGGCGACGACGACTGCCGCGACAATGGATTTACGCATGGTTCGACTCCTAAGGATGGCGCGGGGGGTGCGCCGTTCCATCCTCTGGCACGTCAAACTTAGCCGAAACTGAGGAGCGCGCGGCGTATGTCCGGCGCCTGAGAGCGCCGACCGGACAGGCGCGATCGCCTCTCCGCGACGACGTGTCAGGCAGCGTGCACCGTTCGCTGCAACGCTTCGATCCGCTCGGTGCAGACGGCTTCGACCACCTTGCCCAAAGTCTCGACCCGCTCCCCGAGCCAGGCGAGCTCCTCCCCGGTGATGCGGTAGTGCTTCGAATAACGCGCCTTCACATAGGCTTCCTTGAGCTTCTCGAACCGCGTTCGGTCGGCTTTGCTCTCGCGCGGCCAGACCTCGATCAGCCGGGGATCGATCCGCTCGGCCTGCGTCCGCAGGAACCCGAGGTTGTGCACATGCGGCGTGTAGAAGGTGCAGACCAGCAGAACGCAATGGTAATAGCGTTCGGCTGCTTGATGCAGATTGAATGCCGCCTCTCTCGGCCCGCCGTCGTCTAGAAGGAACTTTGACGCTTTCTCGAAGCGTCGCGCGCTCGGCAGCCATTCTTCGAAATACTCCTGCGCCATGGCGAGTGCCTGTGCGGGCGTCTTCGGCTGCGGCTCGGGGAGGTCGGTGTCGTCGCTCTGGTAGAGCGCGATACCGTCGTTCGCGATGTCGATGAAGAAGTAGCGGCCTTCGAGGAGGCCGGCGTTCACTTCCTGCTGGGTGTGCACGATGAAGTTGACCGGCGTACGCAGCGACCTCGTGATCGCCAGTTCCCGGTCGAGCTTGTCCTCCGCCGTGCTCCAGAACTCGACCCGGTCGGTCAGCTTCTCGTGATTGACGATGACGAGCAGATCGAAGTCGGACTGATAGCCCTTGGCCGTGTGCGGCTCGTCGACCCAGCCTCCGCGCGCGTAGCTGCCGTAGAGGATGACCTTCAAAATCCGCGCCTGCTTCTTCCACTCCGACGTCGCGATCGCGGTTGCATCGCCGAACTGCTCGAACAGGACCTGCACCACACGTTCGAGCTCGCGCTGCTTGGCAAGCGGAAGATGATCGAGGTCGGTACGCATCGCCATGCAACTTAGAGTCTCGCGTCGCTAATGCCAGTGGAACGACCATTCCGCCGTCGATATCGAGCACTCTCCATTGCGATTGACGTGGTTACAGCACTGATCTTGCGTTCAGCGTGTGGCGTACGCGCCGAGGCTATACCCGCCTGGCGTCATGCACGACCGTGCGCAACTGTCCGCCATTGCACAAACGATTTGGCCGAACGCTGCGTTCTAGTCGCAGAAGCCCTTAATCCTCGGGCGGAACGTCCTCTACGCTTTCGCGTCCGCCATCATCGAAGAGCGGCGCTTGCTCCGGTGTCTCGTCGGTTCCGTTTGGCGGCGAGTCCGGATGCGGATCGGGGGGTGCGCTGGCCATTGCTCTGTCTCCTCGTTGACCGGAAACGGCAAAGTGAAAGGAGAGTTCCGGGCTTGCTTGGAATGCACGTCGTGTCGGTCCGCGTTGCACAGTATCGCGACACCCTTTTTCAGCACCCGCGGCTTGCCAAAGGATTTTCGGCAAGTATCAGCAGGTTGAAGATCATCGTTCCGACGGTTGAGACGCCTACCGGGAACATTCCGATCCGCCAGCGCAGCTGCACGGATCGGGTAACCACCGGTGAGGCGAATTACATGACACAATGGGATATCGTGGCACGCCTTGGATGTGCCGTTCTGGCGGGATCGCTGCTCGGGATGGACCGCGAGATACGCGGTATTCAGGCAGGCCTACGAACCCATGCGCTGGTCGCCTTGAGCGCGGCCGCGATCACCGTTTCGGCGCTGCTCCTCCATGACGCGCTCGACGCCGACGGACGAACTCGGACCGATCCCTTGCGCGTCGTCCAGGGACTGGCGCAGGCGATCGGTTTCATATCTGCCGGCGTGATCTTCGTGGCCCGCGACCGCGTGCTGAACGTGACGTCGGCCGTGAACGTCTGGCTTGCCGCCGCCATGGGGATCGCCGCTGGGGCCGGCCAGTACTTCCTGCTGCTGGTTTCGACCGGCCTTGGACTCTTCATTCTCGTGGCGGTACGCGCCATCGAACTGCTCTTTCCCGGGAAACGTCATATCAAGGATGACTGACACTGGCCGTCCAGGACCGGTCGATGGGGGTGCCTATTGGCGGGTCGAGCGGGCAACCCGCGCTTCGGTCATCGTCGACGCGGACGATTATTTCCGCCATCTTCGCCGCGCGATGCTCAAGGCACGGCGCCGCATCCTGCTGGTCGGCTGGGATTTCGACGCCCGCATCCGGTTCGCGGACGGCAACGCGGACGGCGGTCCAGCATCGATCGGCAAGTTCATTTCGTGGCTCGTGAAGCAGAGGCCCGATCTCGACGTGCATATCCTCCGCTGGGATACGGGCGCGATCAAGACGCTGTTTCATGCCCGCACGTTGCTGACGGTCCTGCGGTGGATCCGCGATCCGCAAATCCACCTGAAGCTCGATGGCCATCATCCGTTCGCCGGGTCCCATCACCAGAAGATCGTCGTCATCGATGACTGTGTCGCCTTTTGCGGCGGCATCGACATGACACGGGACCGCTGCGACACGCGCCGACATGCAGACGACGACCCTTGTCGCGTCAATCCCGATGGGTCGACCTATGGACCATGGCACGATGCGACGACTGCGCTCGAAGGCCCGGTTGCGCGTGCGCTCGGCGACATGTGCCGCACGCGGTGGCGCGCTGCCGGCGGCAAGCCCCTCGCGCCAATCGAGGACAGCACGGACTGCTGGCCTGACGGCCTGGATGCTGATTTCAGCGACGTATCCGTTGGGATATCGCGGACGTTGCCGGCCATGCGCGACCACGACGCAATTTGGGAAATCGAGGCGCTCTATGTTTCGCTGATCCGGCGCGCGCGTCGCTGGATTTACGCCGAGAGCCAGTATTTCGCGTCACGGCGGATCGCCGAAGCGATCGCGCAGCGTCTTCACGAACCGGATGCCCCGGAAGTGGTGATCGTCAATCCAACCACTGCCAACGGCTGGCTGGAGCCGGTCGCAATGGACACGGCTCGAGCACGTCTTGTCGCCGCTCTTCGCGACTGCGACCTGAAGGATCGCCTCCGGCTGTACCATCCCGTGACCGAATCGGGCGTTCCGGTCTATGTCCATGCGAAGGTCATGGTTGTCGACGACACGGCCCTGCGGGTCGGCTCGTCGAACTTCAATAACCGGTCGCTTCGTCTCGACAGCGAATGCGATGTCACCATCGACGCTGAGTTCGAAGGGCAGGGCAACATATCGAGCGGCATAAGCGCGATCCGTGACGGGCTGATCGCCGAACATCTCGGTATTACGCGTGACGCCGTCGAAGCCACTCTCGCCGAAACCGGTTCGCTGATAGCGACCATCGACGCCTTGCGCAGTAGCAGCGGTCGCACGCTGCGCGACTTTAAGCTGCCCGAACTCGCTCCCACCGCGGAATGGATCGCCGACACCAAGTTGCTTGATCCAGAAGGCCCCGAAGAAATGTTCGAACCCTTCGCCCAGCGGCGTTCCTTGCTCGGGGCATTGCCGCATCGGCGCCGCCGTAGAAACGAGGTGCGGTAATCAGAGACCAAGGAGGAGGCGTCCTCCCCTGATCGCGCCCGACGCACCTGCGAGGAACGAGCCGACCCGGTTCCTGATTAGGTCATCGACCAACGAAGGATCGGCGAGCGTGCTCGCATCCCCCAGGCTCGACACGTCGTCCTCCGCGATCTTGCGCAGGATGCGGTGCATGATCTTGCCCGAACGCGTCTGGGTAGGCCTGGCGTGAACTGGATTGCATCGGGTGTCGCGATCGGCCCGATCTCTGTCCGGACCCAGGTAACGAGTTCCTTGCGCAATGCGTCGCTGGGATCCTCACCAGCGTTCAGCGTCACATAGGCGTAAATACCCTGTCCCTTGATGTCGTGCGGGAATCCGACGACCGCTGCCTCCGCGACAGTCTTGTGCAGCACCAGCGCGGATTCGACCTCGGCCGTTCCCATGCGGTGGCCCGATACGTTGATAACATCATCGACGCGACCGGTGATCCAGTAATAGCCATCTTCGTCGCGCCGGCACCCGTCGCCGGTGAAATAGCTGCCCGGATCGGTCGAGAAATAGGTCTGGAAGAACCGGTCGTGATCGCCCCACACGGTGCGCATCTGCCCCGGCCAGCTGCGCCGGATAACCAGATTGCCGTCGGTCGCACCGTCGAGCAACTTGCCGTCCGCATCGACAGGCGCCGGTTGGACGCCGAAGAAGGGCTTGATGGCAGACCCTGGCGACCGCCGGTTCGGTCTGCCACCATGTATCGACGATCGGGCAGCGCCCTTCGCCCACGACGTCGTAATACCAGCGCCAGGCCTCGGGATTGATCGGCTCGCCGACGGAACCCAGCAGGCGCAGCGACGCGCGGCTGGTGCGAGTGACGTAGTCGTCACCTTCGCGCATGAGCGCGCGGAGTGCGGTAGGCGCGGTGTAGAGTTGCGCGACCTGGTGCTTGTCGACAACTTCCCATATTCGCGAAGGGGTCGGCCAGTTGGACACGCCTTCGTACATCAGGGTCGTGACGCCGTTCGAAAGCGGGCCGTAGACGATGTAGCTGTGTCCCGTGACCCAGCCCACGTCGGCGGCGCACCAATAGACGTCACCATCCCTGCAATCGAAGACGCATTCGTGGGTGTAGCTGGCCCAGAGGAGGTAGCCACCGGTCGTGTGAAGGACGCCCTTGGGCTTTCCGGTCGATCCCGAGGTGTAGAGCAGGAACAGCGGGTCTTCGGCGTCCATCGCTTCTCGCGCACAATCCGGCGATACAGAAGCCGCAGCTTCATCATACCAGACGTCCCGACCAAAACAACCATTGCAGCAGCTCTCAAGACGGCCCAAATTGTCTATAAGAATCTGAAATTAGCGATATTTTTTCTAGTAATCGTGCCACACTGGCCCGCTGGATGCCGGGGCAGCCCACCTACTCTGTTGGTAAAATTGTTGGTACGTGTTGGGCATTGAGGTAAATTACCAACATGCTTACCGACACCTCGCTCCGCAGTCTGAAACCAGCGGCAAAGCCGGTGAAGAAAGCAGATAATGGCGGACTGTTCGTGCTGGTCCCTCCCGTCGGGCCAGAAACACTGGCGCCTGGCATACCGGTTTGAAGAAAAGCAGAAGCTTTTATCCGGCGGACCCTACTCGCCGCGTTAGCGGAAGAGACCAGGGCTAGCCGAAAGAAACTGTGCTCGAAAATGAGTCGTAAGCCCCAAGGATTCAAAGGTTGGGACTGAGTTCGGACCGCGCATCGTGGACAATCACATAGGCCGAATGGAGAAACAGGAGGGCGATCACGCCGGCGACCACGAGGTCGGGCCACGCGCTGCCCGTCCAAGCAACAAGCCCGGCCGCCACGATGACGGCGACGTTCGCAACTGCATCGTTGCGGCTGAACAGCCAGATTGCCCGCACATTGGCGTCGCCTTCACGGAAACGGGCGAGCAGCAAGGCGGACGTGACGTTGACGGCTAGCGCCACGGCACCAATCCCGCCCATCAGTTCCGCTTCCGGCACGGCAGCATTCAGCGCGCGCCAGATCGCGAAGGCGATCACGCCGAAGCCCAGCGTGCCCAGAAACAGCCCTTGCGTGAGCGCTACTTGGGCACGGGCACGGGCAGACCATGCGAGGGCAATCAGGCCCAGCAGGCTGATCGAGCCATCCCCGAGGAAGTCGAGCGAATCCGCCTTCAGGGCCTGACTGTCGGCGACAAAGCCGCCGATCAGCTCGCACAGGCCAAACGCGAGGTTGAGCGCGACGACGATCTTAAGCGCGTGTCGATAGGCCGGGTCGTGTTGTGCGCGTTTCTCGTCGCCACGACAGGCGCAGGATGAGGAAGCGGATTCGGTCATGAAGCTTCCGTACAATCTCTAGTCACTGTAGAAGCAAGCGTTATGCGATACGTTCGCGGGCACGCTGGAGACAAAGACGGCATGAAAATCGGAGAGCTATCGCGCGCGACCGCCACCAAAGTGACGACGATCCGCTTCTACGAGGAAATCGGGTTGCTCGACCGGCCGGTGCGGACCGAGTCTAATCGGCGCACCTATGCGCTTCGCGATGTCGATCGGGTCAACTTCGTTCGCAACGGCCGCAGGCTGGGCTTCTCGATCGAGGAAATCCGTTCGCTCATTGCGCTCGCCAGCGAGCCGGGGCGCGATTGCGGGGAAGCGATGGCAATCGCATCTCGCCACCTCGCCGCGGTTGAAGAACGCTTGGGACAACTCGCCGCTCTTCGCGACGAACTGGGGGCGATGAGCCGGAATTGCGATCGCCAGCGGATCGCCGACTGCCGCGTCATCCAGGCCATCGCCCGGCCGGTCGCATAGCGAACGCGCCATCTCTTCGCGAAAAGGGCTTGATCCTCCAGTGGCTGGAAGAAGTAGACGCTGAACGATCGCTGCGACTTTGGACAGCGACCAACCGGGTCATGTGGTGAAGCGCAATTCGGACGTCTCGACCGTACAGCGACGAGCGATACTCGCCGGCCTTCTGTCCGGAAGTGGCTTGGCGATGGCGGCCACGCCATCCCGCTTGCTCGCCATGACGGCGCATCCGGGCGGATTGTGGAGCGGGCTCGCTTCCGATGCCGTTTGGGACAGCTTCGAAATGGCAACCGGCGATACGCTGGTGGTGCGTGCGGACGTCGGCGGAATTTCGGTCGCGGCCATTCTCGACAGCGGCAGCGCAGCCTCCATCATCAGCGCTTCGCTCGCGCAGCGACTGGGGCTGGACGGGGCCGAGACACGCACGATCCGCGGATTGGGCGGACGAGCCTCCGCGAGGATCGTCCGCGACCTCGATGTCGTGATCGGCCGGGAGTCACGCCACCTTGCCCTGGCCTATACTGCCGATCTTGATACGGCGTCGGCCGCGTTCGGCAGGCCGATCGAGCTCGTATTGGGCCAGGACGTGCTCGCCGGTCGGTGCCTGGCGCTGGATTTCGCGAATGCGCGCTACGCCTTGGCCGAGCGCTTTGCAGGCGGACCGGATTGGGCTTTCACGCCAATGGGGCACGGGAGCAATCGCGAGCTGTTGGTCTATGCGTCGATCGCCGGACTCGATCCTGTGCCGCTCGTGGTCGACCTCGGGAGCAGCACGGCGCTGATAGTTTCGCGCGGCTATGCTGATCGGCACGGCTTGCTAGACGGCAAGCCGCGTTCAACCGCGGTTCTCGGCGGCGTGGACGGCAAGCGTCTCGCAACCACGTTCACGGTGGATCGTACCGAGGTCGCGGGCCTAGGCGTGGATGTCATCCCCGCGCTCGCCGTCGACGATTGGCTTTCCGGCAGCACGGTTGGCACTATCGGCCTGCCGCTGCTTGCACAATTCGACGTGGTGCTCGACTTCACGGTCGGACGGCTCTGGCTCCACGCGCTCGCATCCGGCCGCCGACCGCCCATGCTGGAGGATCATAGCGGCCTCGGTCTCGCGGCTTCCACCGACGCCCTCATTGTGGTCCATGTCGCGGTGGGAAGTCCCGCGGCGCGCGACGGCTGGGCGATCGGAGAGCGGATCGTTGCTGTCGATGGCCGACAGATCGACTTTACCTATACCCAAGGAGCGCTCTGGCGCTGGCGTTTCGGACCTGTCGGAAGACGCGTGAGACTCACGGTCGACGGCGGCGCCGTCCGCGAAATCCGGCTTGCCGACTATTATTGATCCTGGCCAACCGGACGTCGCCCATGCTGTGCACCACGCCGTTCTGATAATTGCTATTGCGTCGTGCTCGCAAAGTTCTTGCTTCTACAGCTACTGGAGGTTGTAGGGCGTAACGATGTCCTACCTTCCTTTTCGCCGATTCTCAGCGGCAACGGCTCGGCACGTCCTTGCCTCGGTTGTCGCGCTTTTGTGGCTGGTCGCGACTCCGGCCGGGCTGAGCGCGGCACCCGCAGCCGACCCGAACGCCGTGCAAACCGCCTGGCGACTGCTCGACTATATGGCGGTGGACTATGGCGGCGCGGTCGATGGAGGCCGGATAAAGAGCGCGTCTGAATATGCCGAGATGACCGAATTCGCGGCATCCGTGTCGGCGCGGCTCGCAACCTTGCCGCCGACACCGCAGCGCGCGGCATTGATGTCGGGCGCCGCTCGCCTCCAGGCTGTCATCGGCCGCAAGGGGTCGCCGGAAGACGTCGCGAGACTCGCGCATGGCCTCGCCGCAGGCCTCCTCCAAGCCTATCCCGTCCCGCTCGCCCCCGCCACACCGCCGAGCGACGCGCGAGGCCAGGCATTGTTTCAGACGACCTGCGCCGCATGTCATGGCTCGACAGGCGATGGCCATGGCCCGAATGCGGCCAAGCTCAGCACGCCGCCGATCGCCTTCACCGATCTGGCCCGCGCCCGCCAGCGAAGCATATTCGCGCTCTATCAGGTCATCGGCCAGGGCATTGACGGCACTGCCATGCAGAGTTTCTCGAACCTTCCGAGCGACGATCGCTGGGCGCTTGCGCTGCGCGCAGGGAGCTTTACCTTTACCGATGCTCAGGTGCGCGAAGGCGAGCGCTTGTGGAAAGCAGATCTTGCGCTGCGACAGCGCATACCCGACCTCAAGACACTGGTTTCGCTCACCCCCGCCACGCTTTCATCGAGTATCGGCGAACAGCCGGCGCTGGCGGTGATGGCCTATCTGCGCCGTCATCCGGAGGCGGTGGTCGCGCAGGCGCCTGCCTCACTCTCGCTGGTTCGGCAAAAGCTCGCAGCCAGTCTCGACGCGTTTCGCAAAGGGGACCGTCGCGCTGCCAAGGAGATCGCGCTCTCCGCCTATCTCGACGGGTTCGAGCCGGTCGAGCCGACTCTGGGCGCGCGCGATGCGACATTGCTCAGCCGGATCGAAGGCGCGATGGGCGAGTATCGCGCCGCAATCGACCAGGGCGTATCGGCGGATGATCTCGCGACCCGCGCGCTTGTCCTCAACGGCTTGTTCAACGACGCCGAAGCGGCTTTGGCGCCGAGCGCGTCCAGCCAAGTCTCGACGTTTCTGGGCGCACTGGCGATACTGCTGCGCGAGGGGTTGGAAGCCCTGCTCATCATAGTCGCCATGATCGCCTTTCTCCGAAAGGCAGAGCGCACCGAGGTCCTTCCTTATGTCCATGGCGGCTGGATCGGCGCCCTCGCGGCTGGACTGCTCACCTGGTTCGTCGCCACCTATGCGATCGGGATCAGCGGCGCGAGCCGCGAACTAACGGAAGGGTTCGGCTCGCTGTTCGCTGCCGTCGTTCTGCTGTCGGTCGGCATCTGGATGCACGGCAAGGCGCAGGCCGATCAATGGCAACGCTACATCCGCGACAAGATGGCGCATGCCCTGTCGAGTCGCTCGGCCTGGCTTCTGTGCGGCGTCGCTTTCGTGGTCGTATACCGCGAGGTGTTCGAGACGATCCTGTTCTACGCGGCGCTTTGGGCACAGGGCAATGGTGGGGCGCTGCTTGCAGGCGCCGGAGCGGCGGTACTGCTGCTGGGGGTGATCGCTTGGGCCATGCTGCGCTACAGCCGTCAGCTGCCGATCGCCCAATTCTTCTCCTACAGTTCGTGGCTGATGGCGGGGCTGACGGTCGTCCTCGCCGGGAAGGGCGTCGCCGGCCTTCAGGAAGCCGGCATCATCGACATCGCACCCCTGGCCGCCGCGCCGCGACTGTCGATGCTCGGCATTTTCCCGACCTGGCAGTCGATCCTGACGCAGCTTGCAATGGCCGCCGCGATATTTATCGGTTTCTCGTACAATCGGCGGCGGAAGTCCTGACGGCGCCCACTCCACCGCAGCACCAAAGCCACGACCCCGTTTATGCATCGGGCATCAATGTCGGCGTCGTGTGCTCGGAAACATTCAGCGAATCTCGGAGGATCTAGTGATTCACTGACATCTAACATGAGCGCTGTAGCTTCAGGCCTCGTCGGTGTCGGCCCACACCCGCTTCACGCGTCACAAGTCCACAATTCGAGCGCGCGCCTGCATCAGTGCGGGGCCACGATGCCGCGGGCATCGTCACATGGAATGTCCTTGGCAGCGGCAATGCCGAACAGGGCGAGAAATCTCGTCCACCGTGGCTCGCCGTCGAATGTCTTGGCGGCATTGCTATGGCTGACTGCGAGATTGCGGAACTTCGAGGAACCCGAGACGCCGGCGGCATAGAGTTGCATCGCGAAACATGGATTTCAGAATAGGTCGGTCAGCAGGTGCTTTTCGATTTTCAGCCACGACGCCGCAGTGTCGAGCGTGATGAGGTTCTTGCGCACCGCTTGCATCGTCAGAAGCGCGAAACGACTGCCGCGGCTCGACGGAACGCGCGCTTTCAGAAGATTGTCCCTGATTTCCCGCATCTCCCACTTCCGGGTCACGGTCGCGTTCGCCCTCTTGACGCGTGACACCTCGTCGGCGCGAAGATCGCACACATTGGCAAGATGGTGTGCGGCCGCCAGTGCGGTGATACCGAAACGGTCCGCAATGGCGGCGGCGGTATCGTGAAAATCGCCCCGCTCCGCATAAAGTGCCCGCACGGCCTCCAACGGCGCGAGAAAAGCGATCGCAAAGGCGTTTGCGCGCGCCTCTACCGCGTCACGTATGTTGCGACGTCCGAGATCGGCGGAATCATCGACGCGAACCGCTTCAAGCTGGTTGTCGGGATCCCAGAGGAGATGGCCGAGTTCATGTGCAATCGTCATGCGCCGGACGAGAATATTGCGGTTGGCGCCCTCTGTGTTGAGGACGATGCCCCGCGACGACCCGACGAGTACAGTCGCACCGGCAATGTCGGCCGAAAGCCCGGTATCGATGACCGGAATGCCAAGCGTATCCTGGGCAAGCTTATAGATACTCTCGATTGGCGCCCGTGCCTCGAGGCCCAGCATCTCGCGCGTTCGCTCGGCGAGCGAATATCCCTGTTTCCAGATCTGCGTGCCATATTGGCTGTTCTTGCGGCCGAACGCACTTTTCATGTCTCTGTCGGCACCCAGAACACGAGAGAGTTCACTCTGGCGCGCGACAACCCATGCGGCGTCGGTGACCGTCGTGATGAAATCCCCCTGACGATCGTCAGCGTTTCGCAATTCGCGCAGCCTTGTGCCGAGCGCGTGATCGCCTTGCGCAACGCCCGCCAATCCGATCGTGCGCTCGTCGAGCGCGAGCGCCTGGGCAAGCCGTTCGATCGTTCGAAACGGAACGACCTCGCCCGGCGTTTCAGCGTTCGTCACGTCGTCGACGCTGACCTGCGCGGCCTGCGCGAGTTCCCGCTTCGACAAGCGAAGCGTGCGGCGGCGTTCGGAGAGCGTCTTTGCCGGCTCGTCGGCATCGGTGATAACACCGACACCGCCCTCCTCGACAACCGTCTCGAGCAAAGCAAGACCATAGGCATCGAGGGCTTCGCGCGCTGTCAGCCGCCTTCCCGTTGCGCCTTCGCTATCGAGGGCGAGTTGCATCTGGCTGCGAACGAAAATGCGCGCGCTCGTCGCCGCATGCGCCGCGGCGTCGTCGCCCAGCGAACCCTCCCCGAAAATTTCTTCGAGCGTCATATCAGTTTGGGCGCCGGACCAACGAGGGGAAAAGCACGATTCGCTTCCTGATCGTAACCTGTCGAATAGACGGTATAACCAGCATTTCTAAATGCAATTGCAACGTCCTGCATCTCATCTGCGGTGCGAGGCCCATAGCGGCCGCTGTCACCGCTCACAACGAGCGTGTCGTCCGGGAGCATCAGGAATTCGCCACCGCTGAAGGCGGGGCCCCCACCTGTCAGGTTCGTATGCTTGATCGCGCTCGAGGCAAGCGCCTTGCCGAAAGCGCACTCTTCCTCGGCGTGAACGACATCCGCTTCGCGCACGACCCAGAGGCGTCGCGGGACAGGAAGGCCGTCGGCACTTATGGGATCCATTCGCGCGATCGCGTTTTCTGCGGGAGCGGCGCCGTCGATGAGCGGGCTGAGCTGGTCCGGGTCATCCAGCAGTTCGCTCTCGCTCGGATCCCGGGTGTGACGCGGTCCCCAGGCGGGCCCATGTTGTGCGCGAAACTGATCGAAGGCCGCGTCGGTCAATTCAGCGCTCAACGATCCGTCCCATCTGATCAGCCTCTCTCAACGCCATGCGCGCGAGACGCCTATGAGAAATAGGCGTTGATTCTCAAGCCATTTTACTGCGTCCGTCAAAGTAGCCGCGCGAAATCACGATGGCGTAGCCGCTACTCTGCGTGAAATATGCGCACTGAGATCTTTGCTATTTGAGCGTCAACTTATGCTCGGTGGCGGAATCCCAAGCGCGCCGGTTGCCGGATCGACTCCGGCGACGATCCGGCGCGTCAGCGCATGAAAAAGCCCGGAGAGATTGAGGAGCAGGGCATCGTCCTCCGCGCTCGAATAGGGTGAAACCAGAGCCCCGTGCATGACGTCGTTGCGGATCGTCTTCCACGCCTTGAAGTTGTCGGGCGTTATCCAGCCCTCTTTCCGCAACTGTCGAAGGGCGATCATTGCGCTCGTCTCGAGCATGCGCACCGCGGCGTCCTTGGCCGGATCCTTGAGGCGTGCGTCGCCGGACCACGAATCGACATACGCCTTGAACGCGTCCACTTCGGACGCAAGCTTGATCAGGTCGGCGGCCTCCAGATCCGAACGGCGCGAGCCGCGCGGGAACAGGAGGTTGATCAACCCTTCGGCAGCGCTCGCATAGGTCAGCGCCCAGACCCATCGCGACCCGCTGGCAGCTTGGATGACTTCGACATAGAAGTCAGTGATCGCGTGCGCCTCATGGTCGCCCATGTGTGCGATGTGCGCCAGCAGGCGCGCATAGCTGTCCCAGAATTCGGCTGGACTCATCGCCGATTTGCCGGCCTGCGACAGTCCGCAAGCGCCGGTTTCCGTCGACCAGGACGGCGATGGCCGAATCCAGTTCATGCGTCCCGTCCGTATGCCGCGTGAAACGAAGCGCGGGTAGATGAGCTGCCCGAACAGGATGCGAAGGGGTTCGCCGAGCCAGTTCTCCGTCATGGTCACGGGAAGCTTCCCGTTTCCCGGCGCATGGATCGTCAGCAGATTGGCGCGATCGTCGAGCGAGAACGTCACTTCGGTATCGAGTATTTGCATCGTATGAACGGATTGGGCGCCCGATTTGGCTTTCGGGAACAGCCGCCGCAGAAAGATCCGCGCACGGCCTTCGGCCGGGAGGAGATAGGCGGCATGCGTCTCAAGCGGCGTGGTCCCGCGGTCATCGATCGTCAGCGCGTCGAAATTGCCAGTGAAAATCCAATCTGCGTCGCCGTCGGCCTCGTCGTCCCCGGTCCAGAGGCTTGGAATGGTCCATCCGCACGAAAGGCGCACACCATCCTCGGTGACGGCATCGAGGCGCTCGCGCAAAAGCCCGTTGTAGGGGTCGGCCCGAATCCGGTTCATCGTCCGGAGGGCATGGCCGATATCGTCGGGCATACCTACCAATCGATATTGAAACGACGTGGCCGACTGGACAACGATTTCACCGCGGCCGACCACCATCGGCGGCTCCCAGTCGCCCGCGAGAAGCGTCATCTCGCGACAGGGAATGACGGCGCCGATTTCGCCATAAGGCTTCAATCGATCGACGAATGTCATCCGATCTCCTTCATTGCCATCATGTCGTCATCGCCGCATTGCCGCCCGATGTCTTTTACGCGCCCGTTCATCTACGGTGCAATCATTCCGTAGGCATGTGAAAAACAAGATTTGACCTTTGTCTCACAATGACGAGACACGCTAAGCCATGAGTACGCCTCAGCGACTATCCCAGTGTCACAAGACCTGTACGATCAATCGCAAGACCGCGTTCTGCCCCGCATGCGGGTGTAAACTTGCCGAGATCATCGCGTGGATCGACGCGCAAGAGGGGCCCGAACGAAAGGTCCTTGAGGCTTTTCCCACCCCACTGGCCTCTGTCCTTTCGTGCCTGATGCGAATATCCTAAACGCTAGGGCGGCGCTACGAACCCGCCAGCGGCGTGCTGAGGACGATCATCGCGACTGCAGCGACGGCCATGATCCCCGTCGCGAGCCAGCCAAAAAACTTGAGTGCTGGCGAGGCGACGAAGTCGCCCATAATCGAACGCTTGGAGACGACGATCATCAAGCCGATGAGGACGGGGACCGCGACCATCCCATTTATGACTGCGCTCCAGAAAAGCGCCTTTATCGGATTAACGTTGGACCAGTCGATGGCCAGACCTAGAACGGTCCCGAGCGTTATGACCGCGTAAAACGCTTTCGCACGCTGCGGCTTGTCTTCGAGGCTCGCACTCCAGCCGCCGATCTCGCAAACGGCGTAGGCCGACGAACCCGCGAGGACCGGAATGGCAAGAAGGCCCGTCCCGATGATTCCCAGGCTGAAAATCGCGAACGCAAAGTTTCCCGCAATCGGTTTTAGAGCCTGTGCGGCATCGGCCGCGCTCTGGATATCCGTCTTTCCCGCTGCATTGAGCGTTGCCGCAGTACCAAGCATGATTGCCAGCGCGACGATGGTCGACACCCCCATCCCGACGACCGTGTCCCAGCGAATGCGGCTGAGCGCGTCATGAGCCTGTGATTTCTTGTTCTTGAGCGGCTCGCGCTCGTCGCTTTGATTGATATCCTCGACCTCCTGCGCCGCCTGCCAAAAGAAGAGATATGGGCTGATCGTAGTGCCGAAGATCGCAACGATCGCGGTGACCGCGGCGACCCCCGATATCTTGGGGACGACGAGCCCCGTCGCCGCAGCCATCCAATCGACCTTAATGATGAAAAGCAACGCGATGTACGCTAACAGCACCAGCGTGAGCCACTTCAGGAAATTCACATAGCTGTGATAGGGCACGAACAGTTGCAGGAGCAGTGACACGATCGCGAAGCCGATCGTAAAAACGTGCGGAGACCCGGGGAGCACGAGGGCGGATGCCGCACCCATTGCGGCGAGATCGGCGCCGACATTTATGGTGTTCGCGCAGAAGAGCAGTCCAATGAGTGCGATGACAATGCCCTTGGGCATGACCTTGTCCAGGCTGTTGCCAAGACCGTGTCCCGTGACACGGCCGACGCGGGCGCTCGCGAGCTGGACAGCGACCATGAGCGGATAGGCCAATGTCATCGTCCACATCAGGCCGGTGCCGAACTGTGCTCCCGCCTGTGAATAAGTCGCAATGCCGCTCGGATCGTCATCCGCTGCGCCGGTGACAAGCCCGGGTCCCAACCGCTTCAGCTTGTCCAGTATATTCATTCCCTAAGCACAGTTTGCCATGGGGCATAAGACGAGACCGACTGAAGCGATGATAAATGAAAGTTGAGCACGATACAGTCCGTTATTGACGGGCGTTGCAACGTCCATGTTCGGTCAAGGTTGCATCGCCGTGTCCCAATGTGCCGACACCGATCTAGGTCGCGCGCCATGCGATAACTGCCAGGCCCGTTACGCGCTCATGTCCGTTGTCACGCGATCAGCAAGAGACATGTCAGCAGCGCGAATACGGCTGCCTCATCCCAGTAGGTAAAATTATGATGGTTCAACCTGTCGCGGCGGAAAAGAGCGAGCCCGATGTCGAAAACAGTTGCGAATGCGAAAAGAATGACGGTGTTGGCGCGGAAGACCGACGGTCCGCGCGCCAAAGCGAACGCGGCGAGGATCGTCAATTTCAATGCCAGCCGTCGCAGCGGATAAGCGTTTAAGTTGCGCATAATGGGTGATCCGTTAGCGCTTCCCAGCGGTGAGCCGTGAGAAGGAAACGTCTGGTTTTTCAATCGACAGAATCAGACTCATCTGGTTGCACGTCATACCGGCACATATTTCACGTGCTTCGCATCCTCTCTCAGACTGTGACTCAAGGGGGTGAAACGGGCAATAGCGCGCTCCGATAAACGCGAGCTCATCCGCACGGCGAACGCCGAAGTCATTGCTTGTTTTCCGACCAGCGTTGCTATCTCCATCATCGCAATGATCCTGCACCGCCGTCCAAAACGTTCGTCACAATCGGTGATAATTTACGTCTTAAGGCGATCGATCGACGTGCGAAACATCAGGCTCAGGATATAGGCTTTTTTGACGGCGCTCGAACCGGCGTTTGAACATTTTGGTGCGTTTACAGTCATCGGCTTGCTGGGGCTCGGTATCCGCTATGATTTGGGTGTGCCCGGGCCAACGCTGCCAGACCGCGTCGAGGACGCGATTGCGGAACATCGAAATAGCGGTCGCCCAGTCACTTACGCACAATGTGTCTCCCCGCAGCCCAAAGGCTGCGCAGCGATCATGCGTGACGACGTGCCAGGTTGCGCAATCAGGCGCTGGCAGAACGACGCCGGGGCGATGGAACAGCCCAGATGGAAAGAAAGTCTGTGGTGAGGCACTGCGCGTCTCGCCGGAAAATCAGTTTGCCTAACTCAGACCGATTTTATGCGGACTCCCCCGCTTCAAAACCGAGAGATCGGCTTGGCGGCGCGTACGAGCGGCGGCAGGAAGTTGCGTTGCGACGAGACGAGTTGCGTTTTCCCGCGCCGACAGCAGTATCGACGACGCAACTAACAGGCCGTCAGAGAAGCGGAACAGCCTACTTTTCTCGTGTCCGCCTGCGACGATCAATGCGAGTCCGTCACTGATTGAATAGGTCGACGCGACCGCAAGATCGAGAGCATGCAAACCGCGGCGCGAGTGTCAGAGGCTTTGCCGACGATGACGCAGCATCCCGATCTAATCGATGTCGGCCTCATGAGCAGTCGGACTGCCGAGGGCACCCTTCAGCCCCATTGATCTCGCAAAGCGACCATGGGGGGGCAACCGGCCTCACAGCAATTCTCGGGCTATCAATGCAAGCCAACAACCGGCACAGCGCGGACAACCTGCGCAGCGCGAAACGCGACGGGCGAAACTTTCGACCTGCGAATCGGGGTACTCACGCCCGTATAACGCTGAAGAGCCACAGTTGACGCATGATAGACAAATGCGACAGGGCCAACGGATGACGGAGCAACATTTCATAACGCGCGTCGGATGGCTTCGCGCGGCGGTGCTTGGCGCGAACGATGGATTGCTTTCGACCTCGAGCCTGGTCGTCGGCGTGGCAGCAGCTGCGATGCCACCTAATCAGATCGTGCTGACTGCTGTTGCGGGCCTGGTCGCTGGATCGATGTCGATGGCGGCCGGCGAGTTCGTTTCGGTCAGCTCGCAAGCCGATTCCGAAAAAGCCGATATCGCGCGCGAGCGCGGCGAACTGGCAACCGATCTTGAACATGAGATACGCGAACTGACTGCGATTTACCAAGCCCGCGGCTTGAAAGACGAGCTGGCGCGGCAAGTGGCGCAGCAGCTTATGGACCGTGACGCGCTCGGCGCGCACGTTCGTGACGAGCTTGGCATTGCAGAGCATACGGTCGCGCGCCCGATCCAGGCCGCCATGGCGTCCGCCGCAGCATTCGCAGCGGGGTCGCTGGCCCCGCTCATGACGACTTTCCTTTTACCGGGCACTATTCTGGTACCAGCGATTTTCACGGTTTCGCTGCTTATGCTCGCACTTCTTGGTGCGGTCGGTGCACGAATGGGAGGCGCGCCGATGGTGGGAGCCGTGGTTCGCGTCGCCTTTTGGGGTAGCTTGGCAATGGCTGTCACAGCTGGCATCGGCCGCCTGTTTCACATTCAAGGCATTTAGAAGAAATTTCTGTCGCCGATCATGGAGTTGCGATCGCTGGCAAGTGCCATGCCGCCATTTCTTTGCACCGTCACAAGTGGCGCTGCATCACACTCTGCGGAGAATTCTCATGAACGCTCTGCTTGGGCGCGAAGGTTCAAGTTCGCCTCGCGCTGACAATAGTCACTGATGCGGGTCGCTCAAGACACCCTCGATATCGGCGCTACACGTAAGATTGCTGCGATGCATTCCGAACCTGTCCTTCGAAAGCAAAATCATTCGCTCCCGTTGATTCCCAGATGAAAGCTTCCTCGCTCGATCCCTGCGACGGCAGCTCGACATGAACCCGAACAAAAATGACGAAAAACTTTCGTCATTGTCGCCTTCAGCTCCGCGTCAGCTTCTTGTTGATAATCGGTCGAACTCTTTTCCAGGTAAATCTATGCGCGTCGACACGAATAAGGGACTTCGCCAAAACCGGTTCCGGTGAGCAAGGCACGCAGTGCGGCAGCCGATGTCATCGTGCCGCTCACGCCGGCCGAACGAGCCGATCGGACATCGTCGGCTTTGTAAACGACCTGCTGGCCCGATTGCCGTGCGAAACGGTCGAGCGTCGATGAAAGACTGCCCCCCGGAATTTCGAATGTGGCTGCCTGCGCGCGGGCGGGAGCCGCCACAGCCATGAGGCAGGTTGTCGTCGTCAGAACCGCAACGAGATGCTTGTTCATAAGTCCCCTCCAGCGCGGCGTGATTCTTTCACGCTCGTCCGATGTGCTTAGACAAGTTGCAGCCACAAACCCGTAACACCGCTCGTTCCGAAATCGCTAAATCCCGTTGGTGTGCCTGACTCTAAGTCTAAAAATGTGGAACACGGGCCAACCTGCGCTCGGCATTGGTTCATGGGATCGCTCATTCGATCAGATAGCTGAGAGATTGCTCGGGAGCTGTATGCATGGTCAGTCGACCACAGGAGCAGTACTAATTAGCATCCGCCATGTGCGGCCACACTATATCGACCCGTCCATAACTGTCTCATTTCCGGGTCAGAGCGAAGCAAATTGCGATGGTGCCGACATGGCAGAGTGCCAACATTCAGCATGTCGGTGTTGCCGGCCCCGGATCGGATCTGCTCGCCTACAAAAGCGTGTTGTCAAACATGATCCGCTTAAGCAGGCGCGCCATTGCAATGCGCTTCGACCCAGCCGTTGCACCGGTATGATCTGACCCAAATGCCGGCTCGCGATGCCGCTCATGTTCACACTTCGCGATTCCATAATATTCGATATCATCGCCCCTTAGGCAAAAACCATCATTCGTGGATGACAGAGATCGTACGAAAGCCGAAAGTTCATGATTTTCCGTAACCGAAAAGTTGGTTTTGGCTTGCCCCGCTAAATGAGACCCATGAGGGCGAAATCCAGCACTTGCGCATAGTGGGTTGATGTGGGGCGGGCGGGATGGCGCAAAGGCGGGCGCGCCGCCTTCTCCCCCGCTCGCCCCTGCTCCACGCTGCGACCCGTGGGCAATTGATCAGCGCAAGCTATTTGATCGCGCATTTACCTTGTCATACGCACCGAAGGCACTCACCCCTCGCGGCTCGCCACTTTTCAGCGTTGTGTGCTTTTTCGGTAGTCTGAGGGCTATATTGGCACTCAATAGCAAGCGTCGCCCGCACTACCCCGAAAGCGGCGCGAGGTCATCTAATGTACGAAGACAGATGATTTGAGCTTATTTGCAACTGTATTGTGCAACGCAAAAAAGTTAAAGCTTGTGTCGCGGTGAGACAGCGCGATACCATGCTTCACCGCGCCTGGGTGCCAAGTCGTGAGTTTCGTACGTTTATTCAGCGGACAGCGGACGCTGCTGTTCGACAAGCAATTCAGCTAGTTTATCGTATCGGTCCGCCAGCTCGAGATGCAGCGCGGCAACGCGCGCATCGCGAGCCGCCTCCGCACGTGCTCGCGCATCGTCTGCGCGGGCCAAATAGTAATCCTGATTGCTTAGGCTCTGCATCGCACGCATCTATAATTGGTAGGTATGAATATTGCCTTGCCAAGACAAGCGTTCAGACGTTGTGAACTCCAGCATTATTCGGCGTGGCCCGTTGCTTCATCGCGTCCGACACAAAACACCGACCGCTCATTGCCGAGACATAACAGCGCATTCAATCAATGAGGGACGGTTACCCATCTCATTTCCAAAAGTGAAAATCGACCAAGGGAGTCCTTTATCTCAATTCCGTCAGACCAGCCAGTTTTCCGCGCGCCATGGCTCAGCGGCAGGATCCCATCTATGGCGATCCGCTGACGGCGGGAAACAATTCGCTCATCCGGCACTCCAGTGGTGCCGACTGTCAATGTACGCAAGTGAGGCGAACCTTTCCGCGCGGTCCGCACAACTCCGGTGATGGCCATAGGCGCCTGCCAGAAGCAGCGGCGCCCGAAAGAGGAGTGATCTTGACGCAAAGCAGCTTCGCAGTGAGATAATCGGGTACATAGTCTCTGATTGCCAAGTTGGTCCCGTGTAAGAAGGGAACGAAGTTTCGATAGGGCGCCTCGACATCCCGTCGAGCAACTCCACACATGAATCGGCAGATAATCAAAAGCGCCGCCAACGAACCGATTCCTGATTGTTCACCTTGAAGCGATAGGAGATCCTCCCATAGACAAATTGCTTCATCGACTGTGCTTCGTAGCCCCATGTCGACGACGCTGCATGTTGAGGTTAATGCCTGGCATACTGCGGCAGCACCTCGACTCGCCCCAGTCGAACAGCGTCAAGTTTTTGCACCGGTAAACCAAGTAGCGTTGCAATCGTCGGGGAAAGCTGCGTGAGTGAGACCTTCTGGGATGAAATTCGCTGAGAGCCACTAAACACGGAAAGTATAAGAGGAACACTTACATCATCACGACTGAATCCGCCATGCTCAGCCGTTCGTGCATCGTTTGGAGCGCCCGGTATGACCCCGTCGGCGAGATTGACGATGATATTTGGCGACCTGCCATGCAACTGATCTCGGCCCATTAGATCTTTGACTCGTTGGTTCGAAAACATTGATGCAATGACTCCTTTTGGAGAACGTGTCAAAATTTCGCTTTTTATCTTTTGGACTTTACTATTATCACTAAGCCAAACATATATGGACCTATCCTGCGTGACTTGTTGAACTGTAGCGCCCCCAGCATCAGAAATAATATTTCCGATAATTTCTTTATTGAGAATCAAACGCTGCTTTTTATCAGTTGCAGACTGACCATGTTTCGATGTTATGATTATAATAGTAGAGGACAGCAAATTTTTGGTTTTTAGGCTATCGATTACGATACCAATTCGATGATCTATAAACTTGATTGCCCGCTCTAACTTTGATTGTCGCTGTTCTTGATAATCGTCATAACCGCCCGACTTCTGTTCCGCGTTAAACGTGATAAAGCTCATCCCGAAAATCGTTGGAACACCTCCCATCTGCTTGTTATCATGCGTTAAGCCAGATATTTGGTTCAATACCGCCTCGACGCGTCTATCATCTTGGCGGGTTAGAGCGTCGAAAGAATTCATACGTCGTGCTACCGAACCATCCGGCGCGAACCAATCATCGAGATCAGTGCCGTTTGTGCCGGACAACAGGTCGACATAAGCAAGGTGTTGATCGACCCATGCCGTACGGCCTCCAGCGCGTTTGACCAAGGTGAACAAGGAATTTACCTTTAACATCTGATGGGGCCATACTGGCGCGCAATTGCGAAGGCGGTCGCGGGGCAATTTCGACACGGCAAGGGCGTTGCCGCCATCTTCGGCGTCAGGATTAATGTTCAGTTTGTCGCTAATCGACACCGATACGCCGGTCACCGAACAGTCGGAATTCGCTGGCGAAAGAGCCCGGTCGAACCACGGAATATATGGTATCCCGCTCAACCTGGGTGTGGCGCCGGTGAACAACGCCACCAATCCAGGGACCGAGTCTGACACCGGAACAGTAGCGTTCAGATACCGCGTTCCCCGTTGAGCAAGCATCGCTAAAGCAGATTTAGGATGCGCAGAGATGAAAACTTCAATGTCCTTTGCACGTGCGCCATCAATTGAAAATATCAACGCCCTCTCGATTTTGGTATGCGGCTCTAGACTGTCCCGTCTCGCAGCTGACCCCACATAACTCGATGGGATGATCGTTGATACCAGGATCAGTCCGACCATCATCTGACGATTAATTAGCGGACGCATCTTTATCATGGCCGGAGTTCAATCAGGAGCATAAATCTTCGGCAGATTTTCCTGTAAATGGATTACCTATCTTTGAGTCAGATTGCACCCAGTCATGATCAATATCGAGAGAATTTGCACAATGAATGACATAATATTTCGGCTTTAGCTTTGCTACGTTGGCGGCTCTTTTACTGTAACTTTGAAATAAGGTGCGAAATTCTTCTATATTTGGAGCATCGAGCATTTTCCTTGCATCTTGAACGAAGCCAGGGGGCGCTATCACACCGGACGATTCATGATGCAGTACGGTCAACGCGGCAACGACGGCCGTAGCTTGGCGCGCGGAAGACAAATCGCTCCGTACGAGCGCTTCCCTTGCTAACTCATACTGGCGCATAAATGTGATTTGTTCGGAATTAAGTGGCGCTTTTGGGTCATGCGCGTAGCTTGAAGGTACTGACGCGGAGACTACAATCAAACCCATCGCCGCTTTACGAATTGCTGAAAGATAAATCATAAACTCTCCTGCTGCATTTGTTTAGAATTTTATCGAAGCCTGCACGTAGCCTAGTCGCCCGATTGGCGAGTAGGTCGAGACATCGGCTGTGTTGTCCGTGTAGGCCGCGCTGGGGGTGAATACGTTGGTTGAGATCGGCGGCATCCGGTCGAATACGTTGTTCACGCCCACCGCGATCGCGAAGCCTTTCGCGATGCCGTCCAGGTCGCGCGCCGTGTAGCCCAGCCGCAGGTCGAACGTCGTGTACGCAGCGACGCGTCCTGCGAAGGATGTAGGAATCGCCTTCGTCGAGTTCGTGTCAAACGTGACCCCGCCCACGCCCAGATCATTGACACCTGAGACATATGTATTGCCGATAGTCAGGCCGAAGTCGTGATACGACCAATTTATTTGGCTGTACGCGCGAAATCTGGGCAGTGTTCCCTGCACGCCAGCCCCGCCGTTCGTCGCGGTACCTGCATATTCATAAAAGCTTTGGCTGGGCAGACCTTGAAATCTGTAGCTCAGGAACACCGCCATGATCGAACTGAAGTTGAACGTGCCCATGTTCGCCGTGGGCAA
>APMI01002054.1_pt1 | contig 75134 bp, 62 predicted proteins | sample 667938 | NCBI WGS metagenome assembly APMI01 (sample SAMN01084076, study PRJNA167559) | wastewater metagenome | biome: Wastewater | place: Denmark: Ejby Moelle, Odense | collected 2011-11-28 | reverse complement strand
AATGCTCGCCGCTTATGCTGAAGGTCGTTTTGAGTCACTGCTGTCGAAGCTCAATGAGATTCACCTGGGCATTTCCGCCTCAGAGCAGGAATATTGGAAAGAGGAGGTGGAACGGTTGGTCAAATATGCTGCCAAGCACCAGAAGGCAGACAGCGGGTCCAAGGCGGTAGAAGTGATTGTGTGCTGATTAGGGCCACCTGGCAGTCCACTCACTGAATGCTGGAGAACTGCGGAAAGGTGAATTCCCGATCTCCCTGGTCATGATTTTTCAGGTGCAAAGGGAATTGGCATGATGATGTTCTTCTGGACACTTTTCAACATGGACGCCCTAGCAATGCTCTCGACCTACCTGGAACGCACCCTGTTCCTCGGGCGCATTCAGTCTGGGCTTCCCGTCGCTGAATCCCCACGACTAGATCGGCTGGATGACTTTGATCAAGGCATCGTTATCGTAAAACTGATTTGAATCTCCCACCAATTCAAGCCTTGCCATACTGAGGAACTTTTGTCCGGTGTGTTTGACTGACCCCTACTAGTTCTTTGAAAATGAGGCCGTTTACCTTGTGCTTTCATCTCGCATTTTTTTAATTGGAAAACGATGCACGGTATATTTCAATAAACGTTCTACTTAGGCCATGGGTTTGCTTTGAATGGGCATTTCGCGTTTCGGATAAAGTTTTTTATTGATGCCAGCGGCTGATTTCTTTAAACGTTGGGGTGTGGTTTAAAAAATACCACCGACCTGCAATGGATCCAATTTTACTTAAATCATCAATGTTTGGGTTCAGAGGAAGCCAAAAGCGTAGTCAGTTTCTCCCACGCTTCCGCCATCCGTTGGCATTTTTGATTCAATGGTTTGCGATTATTGGGCTGCTCCTACAGCCAGTCCCCCTAAGTTTTGCCGATGACGCAAACCTTCTCGATAGTGATGGTGATGGAATGCCAGATGCTTGGGAGCAGGCGCATGGGCTCAACCCTGGAGATTTGACTGACGCTTTTCAAGACCAAGATGGCGACCGGGTTCCTAATCTGTGGGAATATCAGGGTGGGACAGATCCTTCAAATATAAGCAGCACCCCGCCACCTGAAATCATCGTCGATGGAAGCCAGCCCACTGATGCCACACAAGGCCGTTATGCTACGTTGCAAGAAGCTTACGATGCCAGCGCTATTGAATCAGAAGACGGTTTATCCTGGCATTACGGTTACATAGCTGTGAGGCCTGGGGTTTATACTGCTGGTGTGAATGGCAGTATGGTGCCTAAAAAACTGCTCTGGCTGGCGGACGTGGGAGGCCAAGTGGTGATTCAATGCACAGGAGCTGCAATGATAATCGCTGAGGAGGCTGTGGTGGACGGATTCACCATCGTCGGAGGCTCTGGTGGAGGACCGGGAATTGTGGTGCCCTCTACGCCCGGGGGACTTGCTCCAGAAATCCGCATCGTCAACAGCATCATATCCGGATGTGATGCCACAAGCGATCCAGACTGGAATGGTGCGGGCGGTGTGATCAACAACGGAGCATACCTCTGGCTGGTGCAGAATACACTGGTGGGCAATCATGGCACCGCCGCTGATGCCGTGCTCAATCAAAGCGGCACGATACGACTGCTAAATAGCGTGGTAGGCTGGCAGGTTGCTGGCAGTAGCTCTCCCGCAGTATCTGACATGTGCGCAGGACTTACTGTGACATCCAGCATTATAACGGGAATGGGGGGGGCCTTCAATTCTTGGTCTGATGATCCCATGCTAAGCGTAAAGGGCGGGCACCTCACAGCACTCTCCACCTCGTGTTTGCAGCGTGGGGTGAGCACTGGCCTAGGAGTTATTGTAGACATCCATGGACAGCCCCTGTCCAGCAGCTTTCCAGATCTAGGGGCTGAACAGTGGGTCAGCACCACTGGAACAGGCCTGCCGGACTGGTACGCGCAGCGCATGGTGGCGGCGGGCATGGCGGGCTCCATCAGCTCGGTCAATCCCGCTTGGGACTATAGCGGAAATGGTTATAGCGCCATGCAGGAGTTTCAGCGCGGAGTATTGCCCGGCCAGACGCCGTTTGCCGGGCAGGCTGCGGATGCCTATGCTTTGTACTTCAACAGTGACCGACCGGCACTCACCGCAGGTCAGACGGCCACTTTGTCTGCACAGCTCGTGAATGTCACACGAGGCATACCCGTAGCAGGTGCCTCCGTGGTCTTCACCACCACCGCTGGCGACGGGACAGTGGACAATACCACATTGACCACTGCAGTCACAGATGGCAGCGGCACTTGTTATGCACTATACACTGGAGGATCGAGTGAAGGCGGTTCGCAGGTCAGCGTGCAAGACCTCAATGGATTCGGTGCCACAGCCAGCCTCAATCTTCTGAAAGACTCTTACTACCTCCAGCTCTGGCCGGATAAAAATCCCTTCTCCATCGAGGAGCATGTGACCATCTTTGCCAGTTTGATCAGCACCGTGACAAACACCGCCTACACTGGGCCGGCACCTCTTTATTTCAGCTCCGATGTGGGTAGTCTAGACAGCACGGTGGCTTATGCTGACAATACATCTGGAACATACGCCGTGGGCTTTGGCTGTAGCACAGTCGGTCAGGCGACGATCCATGTATGGGACGGAAGCGGCTTAGGCATCGATGGTGGCACCACTCTCCAGGTGTTTGATGACTCCCAGCCCCCTCCAGATACTTACGGTTTACAGCTCTGGGCGGAACAGACCACGATCTACCAGGGGCAGTCCACCACGGTGCATGCGCGCATCATGAGAACCAACACTGGAGAAGTAATGACGGGGGCTTTGCCATTGAATTTCATCGTCGCTTCGGGCTCGGGATCATTAAATGTCTCCACCGTCTATCCTGATGATGGCGGCACCTACAGCATTTCCTACTCCAGCGGCGACTATGGCATGGTGCAGATCAATGCCTGGGATGGCTCGGTCTATCAGATCTCCAACAGCTGCACTATCGAGGTTCTATGGGCGGACAATTCTGGCGGAGGAGGAGACACAGGACAGCAGGATGGCATCGTCTATAATCTCTCACTCTGGGCGGATCAGACCTTCCTAACCCCCGGGCAAACGACCAATCTTTATGCCCATCTAAATGTTCCGCAAGCTGGTGTGCCTATTAATTTCAGCGTCAGTTCAGGAAACGGCTATCTAACGACGATCTCCACCACCACTGACACCGACGGCATGGCTGTCGTGACCTTCACTGGCGGTTACACAGACAGTCAGGTTTATGTTTCTGATGGTTGGGGACTTGCCCCGCCAAATACCATTGGTTTCGGAGCTGATAACGGAATCCCCAACACGTATGCGCTAGGTATACAGTCGGATTATAACGCTTTGGCTCAAGGAGGTACGACGAATGTCTATGCTACACTTCTGGATACAACCACTGGGGCACCCTCTCCGATGCCGGGAGTTGATATATACTTTGAAATTTCAGCGGGGGATGGCTCGCTCAGCAGCAACATAGCTACGACAAATAATGAGGGGATAGCCACCATTGTCCTCACGGGCGGAAGCAGCCTCACTCAGATTAATGCTTATGATCTGAATGTTTATAATACTCGCGCCAGTCTTGTTGTGACGGTGATCGCTCCCACATATGCACTTTCGCTTAGCGCACTAAACACCACGCTGGTTCCCGGTGCTTCAACGATGATCACGGCACAGCTCACTGCAGATGGCTCGCCAATGGGAAGCGGCCATTTGCTTAGCAGTACTGTCACTGAAGGTGATGGTATTGTTGCCACCAGCCCTTTTGGTCAGACCTCGATTGATCTCGTAACTGACGAAAACGGTTGCGTAACTTTTCCATTCTTGTCGGGCTACTTAAATTCGACGATCTCCATTTGGGATGATACCGGCATGGGTGCCAACACCACTCTCACGATCAATGTCAATCAGATCAGTACCAGCGACAATTATGTGCTCAACACATGGTCGGAGAAAACGCTGCTGGCACCTGGGGAATCTACCACGGTGCACGCTCAATTGATAGACACAAATACCAGCAGTCCGGTCGTGGGAGTGCCGCTCTGGTTCACTGTTTACTCTCCTGCAGACGCCTCCTTAGCTGGAGCATTAAACTCCAACGCCAGCAATTTTACAACTTGTGTCACAGGCCCAGATGGCACTTGCCAAGTGACGTATACTGGTGGCAGCAACGACGGCCTCTTAGGCATCGGCGACAGCTACAACCTGGGGCTTTCCACCGAGTGCTTCTTTGGCTTACAAGACGAACAATTCATTCTTACCCTCAACAGCAGTTCTCCGCAACTTAATCAAGGTGATCTGGCCACCATCTATGCCTTCGTCAGTAATTCCGCAGGAGGGCAGCCCATTGAAGGGATGGCGCTCAATTTCACAGTAAGCAATGGCAATGGAACGCTTGACAAGTTCACGGGCACAACAGATGCCAATGGACAGGCCACAGTATCGTTTACCGGAGGCACTGTTGCGTCCACAATTACGGTGACTGATGCACGCTCCTTGAACCTGACGAGCACCCTGCAACAAGACGTCATTAGCACTTACGGCATCATACTCAGACCTGACCATGCCCGGCTAAATCCCGGTGACACAACGATGGTTCGCGCCCAAATGCTGAACCTAACCAGCGGAGAGCCACTCAGCGACTCCGTCATCAATTTTTCTATCGGAAGCGACAGCGACGGCACTTTCAGCGATGGAAGCACTGCAACTACACTTAACACAGATTCACAAGGCCGCTGCGCAGTTGCCTTCACAGCTGGAAGCACTCCAACCACGATCAGTGCTTTTGACAATGGAACTTTCGGCATCTCCGCCAGCTGTGGAATTGTTGTTGTGGTAGGCCCTACTTACAGCTTAAGCTTGAGTGTCGCCACCAGCCCGTTGGCTGCAGGTGCCAGCACCACGATCAGCGCCTTGCTTGTAGACGACAACGACGTGGTGGTTGACGGCGCTCCCATCAATTTCAGCGTGTATGGAAACGGTGTAATCAGCGCGTCCTCTGCAACCACGAACAGCTCTGGAGTTTGCAGCATTACATTCACTGGTGGAAACAGCCAGTCGCAGATTAATGCGTTTGACGCCGCTGGCTATGGCACTGCCGCAGCATGCACCATCGCCGTGGCAGTCTACACCCCTCCACCACCTCCCCCTTTAGCCATCAGCACCACGACTCTTCCAGGTGGGAACGTTGGCAGCAATTACACCGCCACCATCACAGCTGTAAACGGCACATCTCCATACACTTTCAGCATTTCAAGTGGAAGTCTTCCGGCAGGCTTCACTCTGTCTGGCAACGGCGTCCTAACCGGTTTGGGCGATGGGCCTGAAGCTATCGCTGACACCTACAATTTCACGGTGCAAGTGCATGACAGCTCCAATAAAACCGCTTCGCGTCAGCTCAGCCTCGTGCTGGGCCCTGTACTCATTGGAGGCCCGGACGACGATTTTGATCATGATGGGCTTTCTAACGCTGAAGAGCTGGCTTTAGGAACCGATCCTCGCTCGTGGGACACTGATGGCGATGGAATCTCGGATGGGCTTGAGATGAGTGAAGGCACTGATGCAAAAAATCCCTCCTCAAACTCTGCATCACTCATTGCCCTGACTTTCCGTAGCCCCGTGGAATAACCGCGTCTGCGGTTACCTTAGATTTGTTATCCAATGAAAAAATACGTATATTCTTCGCCATTATTCATCCTGCTGACATTTTGTGGCATTGGTGTTCTGGGGACATTGCTTGGTGCTGGCGGCAACAGCTGCACCATCGATAGTTGCACCCGCAGAATAACGGTAAAGTTCAGTGGAACGGAAGCTCAACAGGCCAGTTTTTCTGGGATGGACGAGATCAAAAAGACTGAAGGCCAAGACGAAACAACAAAGTTTTACCGCGCATCTCTCGGCCAGCCGATCACACTGACTTTGGATCCTCCCAATACCTGCGGCACTGTAAGCGCTTCTTTAAGCACCTGTTCAAGCATCATTTTCACCAAGCATCCCGATTCTAAAGGCAAGTGGCCGAATCTTTGGCAACGCAATCCAGGACTTTCAGCTACGAATAATGTTAATTGCTCTTCTGATAATGGGAACGGAAACGGAAACGGAACAACTGATCAGGCTTGGTGCAATTGTGATAACTGCACCAGGTCAGCTGGATGCACCTGCTGCTGCTACAAACCAGGATCCCCAGGTGAATATACAGATGTTTACACCAATTACTACAAAGCTGGAAAAACAACGAGGACAGTATCCCCTCAAGGTGATGAAACCTATGACGAAGCCGATGCAAGGACTCTGTCTGAAGCTACTATGGACGGTCTAATATTCTTGGGATATGAAAGCCCCGGGGTTATGCTTTTTAAGGACCCCACAAACAAATCAGTTCAAACAAAACCAGATCCAAACAGCAATTCACAAGATAACGAAGATTACAATATGTTTAATGTTGGCGACGCCCCACCCCCGCAGAGAGTCCAGCAGGTGGGCACCCCTGAATCCGTTTGCACTTGCCAGCAGAACAACAACGGCAACCCACCAGGAAGTGGAACACCACCTCAGAAAGGTGATGCTCAGGTGGCCCAGATGCAGATTCTCGTCTGGGATCCTCCAGATACTGAAAAGACTGATCCTGGAGCGGGCTCCTCTCTCGGTCCGGATGCTGTAACGGGCGGCGTGGAAGATGACGGCTCGGTACCTGGTGTCCCGATGAATGCAAGCTTTGGCCTTGGCAGAGATGAGACAGGATTCAATCCTGCCAATTTGAGTTTCTCGACGCAACTTGATTCCGCCGATCCCTTGAACTTGGATAATTTCACACTTAGTCAGCCCTTTGCCGCTCCTGGGTCCGAGCCAGTTCAAAAAATTATAAATCCTCCTGCAGGAATCAGCCAACGATTGGAAGGACTAGGCACCCAGCTTGATATGATTAGAAGCATGGATGGAAGCCAGCTTTCCTTGATTTTCAAAAACCTTTCGTCCGATGAAGTGGTGGCCACTCATACATTGCAGCGCATCACCGGCAGTGTGGGCTCATCCGATAACATTCCTGGCATTTCCTATACCATTTCAAAGAATGGACAGACGCAAACAACTTTGTCGTATGGCCTGCATGATAACAACGGGGGCCGAATCTGGAAAGTCGTTCAGCCGGATGGTTCGATTTCAGAGGGCAGCACTGTCATCACATTGGCCAGCAGGATCGAATCCCTCACTCATAAAAAACTCGTTAACAACGTGGAGGTCATTCTTGATTCCAGCATTCAGAACTATACCACCTACAGCTTTGGCGAGCGGCTGCTGCAGAGCAGTGTCACCGGCGGACAGGGAAGCACTCTAGTCACCTCCTACGCCTATCACGATGATTCCTCGCCTGCCCCTGTACGAGGCCTGCTCAAGTGGCAGATCAATCCCGATGGCACGTGGCGCAAATGTGAATATCACCCGGCCACGGGACGCCTGCTACGCGAACTACGCCCATGGCTTAGCCAGGTGGCGAATCCTGCCGACGCTACTTTTGATAACTCTTCCGCCACCACTTATTTGGAGATCAGCCCCACTGAAACTTGGCAGATCGACAGTATTGCTGGTCAGGTGGTTGCCCGCCGCTGGCAGAAAAGCGGCCGTTCCTTCTTTAATCAGGTCACGCGCGCTACCAGCCAGGCATGGACCACTTCCGCTTGGGACATCAGTCTGCCTTCTGAGTTACATGCAGGAGATGCAGCTGTCAGTGATCGAAAGCTGGGGCTGGCTTTGGTCGACACCCCCGGTCTGGTCATCGAATTCTCTTACTTTGGGGGCAGCATTTCGCGCACTTTGTCCGCATTGCTCGGCGTAGATGTTCTTTACGATGCCACCTCAGGTCACTGGCAAGCTCATGCCAAAGACGTGCTTCCCACTTTCGTAGTTGTGGAGGGAACCTCGATGTCATCCCAGCCAGCCACAATCACTTTTGCCAGCTGGAGCCCCGAATCCAATTCCATTCCCCTTGCCGGTGAAAAGATTGTCATCAGCCAGGGTGCTCCAGATGCTGCGTCCAACGTGTTGCAGTTCACTATTCCAGACCGCCTCTCGACGGATGAGTCTGATGCGGATTACCAAGCCCGTGTGTTGGCTGCTTTCACCTCATACCTCACTATGAACAGCGGGACTGGTTTTACCGTTTCAGCGGAGGCTGGCTCGGTGACTCTTTCCACTGCCGCTAGTGGCGCTTCGCAGATGCTCAAAGTTTACAAGGCCATTGATACAACCATGGACGGGGAGACGACCACCACCTATTCTGTCGGGCTTTCCTCATTCGACACAAGTTCCATGTATGTATCATTCGGGCGTGATGCAGGGTACTCTTGGAGTCCCACATCGCAACCCATTGCTTTTGATCGCAAGACTCAGTTGTGGGAGATCTCACTGCCTTCTCCATATGACAAGGATGTTTACTCGGAAGCTGAAAAAGCTGGCTTTGCCGTTGCCTCAAATGGTTACTTTGCTGGCAAGGCCGCGTTGACTGGCACCATGCACGAGTGGCTGTCTGGACTTGTTCAAAAAAATGTCCTCTATGTCGGCAACGGCAAATGGCAGGTTGCCAGCAAGGGCGTTCCGCAACCCCTCAGTCTATACAAACTCCAAACTCCTCCCCAGGCTCTTTCGCCAGCCAAGGTTGTCATTGATTGCTCTACCCTGAAGCCTTCCGACAACATCCACTTTCTTGCCACAAATGCAGCTCCCGGTCAGTCGAACCTGGACACCTATATTGCTGTAGTTGATTACTCCAATCCACAATTCCCTGATCACGAACTGACTCCGTTGGAAATTGCCACACTGATCAAAAGCAACTGGGTTGGTAGCGGCTCTGAGGACGACATTCCTCTAAAACTCACTGTCTCCGAAGCAGACGGCACCTTAACAGTCGAGACACGCATCCAAGGTTCTACCGCCCATCTGACCGTGAAGATCAATGAAAACACTGATCAGCAGATGATTTATCCGGCAAACGGCACCAACGAGATCATAGGCGTCTGGTCCACGGTCAGCAATGCAGCATGGCACATTGTCAATCAAGTTGGGGCCACCCCCGATATGGTGCCACCTGATCTGGTGGACGTTAAACTCTTCGAAGGTTGGTTCGACACTACCATGACCCAGCGCTTTACCGCCGACTACAACCTCTGGGATGGAACCTTTACGCTCAACGACATCACCACCGGAAACGTCACGAGCAGCATCAGTTCGAATGGGCTCGCCACATATTATAACTACGACAAAGGCACGTGCAGCATTGATGGCCAGGGTGTTGCATCCTTTAACTGGAACGCCAACGGCGAAGCCATCAAGACCACAACAAAGCGCTATGCCTTCGACCCCTACTCCTTTGAGCTGCTCGGTTCTGATCCTGTAAGCCAGGTCTCCATGAGTGACTATCAGGGTCTCACGCGTGTGGAGCAGACTTGGAAAGGCACAGACAAAGTCTCCGAGGTGGTTCACGACTACAATACCGATACGCGTGACCGGACATCTTCGAAGGAAAACGGAACCACCGTTTACAGCGCTGTCCGCGATACCACATCCAACACTCTCACCGAAACTGACTCCGCCGGCACCGCCACGCTGACCACCTACACCACCAGCGGGGATGTAGCCAGCACCGCCAAGATCGGCGCTGGGGGCAGGCCAAACATCGTTTCCACTTCCACCGATGATGGTTTTACCACGACCAGCATCAGTTCTGCTGGCGGGTTGTCCCGTTCCACTTCTAGCACCCGAAATGCACTGGGGCAGGTGGTGTCCTCAATCGATGAAAATGGCCTCGAAACCACCTATGCTTACGAGCTAAACGGCCGCCGTACCATCGAGACACGTCCGGACACCAGCATACGCATCACTGAGACGTATCTGGACGGCAGGCTCAAATCTGTTACCGGAACCGGCGTGGTACCGGAGTTTCATGACTACGTAGTGGATTCAGACGGGAATCTCACCGAGACCGTTTACTTGAATGATGACGGCACCGGCACCATACGTTCCCCACGCTGGCGCAGCACCACCACCAATGGCCTGGGCTGGGTGGTGGCAGAGGCGCAGCCAGTAGGCTCGGCCCCTGGTGCAGGTGTGCTGCTCACCCAGCACACCTACAATGTCAAAGGGCAGCGCATCAGTACGCAGCGCTCAGGGCAGAAAACACAGCTCTACGGCTACGATGTGTTTGGCCGCCAGAGTGCCCAGGGCATTGATCTCAACAACGACCACCAGCTCACAGTGGCGGATGCCCTGACCACCTCGCAGACGAGCTACGTGCAGCAGGGGGGGAACTGGTTTGAGCAGACGGTCACCACCGAGACGGCAGGCACAGATCGCAGCGCCACCTCACGCACCCGCACCTCAATGCGACTGCTGGGTGGTGCGCTGTATTCCAGTGCCATCGAGTATACCTCAGACGGTTTGGTCACCACCGTTGCTACCAGCACTGACCCATCGTCGAAGACCGTCACGACTGTCGCCGCCACCAATCGTTCTAATTTGTTGCAGACGCGTACCGCAGTCAATGGGTTGCTGATGACCGAAACTGGCAAAGGTGGCACCGGCACCATTTCTTACGATTACGATGCCCTGGAGCGCCCGACCGTGGTGCAAGACATTGCGGGTATCAGGAGGCGCACCGTTTATGCTGACCTCAATGACGGCACCGCCCGCAGTCTTGTCTCACATGAGGATCTCATGCCCGCAGGGGACACCACCTACACCCCCCAACGTTCCTACACCTATCATCCAGCAGGCCAACCCGGTGCGGGACAGGTGGACACTGTCACTCAGGCAGATGGATATACCCTCAGCTACACCTACGATCTTCTCGGGCACCAGATTTTCGTCGGCGGCACCGCCACCTCGCCCATGCGCTATGTGTACGACGAATACGGCGACCTCTGGAAGATGCACACCTACCGGGAGGGCACCCCCATCGCCACCAGCACCGGTGACATCACCACCTGGATACACGATCCCGCCTCCGGCCAGCTCATGGGCAAGACAGATGCCCAGAGCAGAGGCAGCTCCCAGACCTACGATCCCATCACCGGCCGCCTCTACCAGCGCACCCTGGCACGTCGCACCCCCAGCAATACCCCCATCACCATCACCTACCACTACGACGATGCCGGTCATGTCTCGCTCATCGACTACAGCGATGACACTCCCGACGTCACCTTCACATACTACGCCGACGGCCAGCTCAAGACCACGTCCGATGCCGCAGGCCTGCACACCTACGCCTATGCCGGGCCCAATGGCCTGCTCAGCGGAGAAAGTGTTGTAGGTGGTCTGCTGGACGGCAGCAGTTGGAGCACCACCTTTGAAACGGATACCAACCGCCGGGATGTTTACACCTGGGCCTGGGGCAGCATGGCCAGCCGCAGCATTGACTATGACTACGACCTCGCAGGCCGCCTGGGCAAGGTGTCGGCCTTCGGCTACAGCGCCACTTACGGTTACGAGGCCAGCACGGGCCGCAAGACCAGCCTCACCTATAGCGGCGCCGGACTCACCGGCGGCTGGCATATGGACACTTTGGGCAGGCTCGAATACACCACCTGGACGGTGGGCAGTACCCAGCTGAGCAGACACACCTACGGCTACAATGGCATGCACCGGCGCACCTCCGCCCAGCGGGAGACCGGGGAGACTTGGCGCTACGACTACGACCAGCGCGGGGAGGTGACCAGCGCGGTCAAGCGCCTCACCTCCGCTGAGGATGCCCCGGCCAAACGCGGCTTGCAATTTGGCTACGGGTACGATTTGATTGGCAACCGCATCATGGACGCCCAGCACACCCCTGACAGCGGCACCGGCCTGGACCAGGTGACGTGGACGGCTAACAGCCTGAACCAGATCACCGGGCGCGAGCAGCACGCCAGCCGCTGGGTGTTTGGTCATGTCAAGTCCCCGGCGCAGCTCAGTGTCACCGGTGGTGGCACCGTCATCCGCGAGGGGGATGAGTTCACCGTGCCGGTCACGCGTAGCGGTGCGGCCACCCATGCCGACTGGCACAGCCTGGAGGTCAGCGCCACACTTCCGGGCGCTGGCAGGATGGAGAACGGCACCGCAAAGGATGTCACCACCCAGCACCACGGCAAAGTGTGGTTCCCCGCCAGTCCCGAAAGCTTGGCCTACGATGACGATGGCAACCTCATTCAGGACGGTCGCTGGACCTACGCCTGGGATGCCGAAAATCGCCTGGTCTCGGCTGCCACACGCACGGACGTGGCCTCTGCCACCGGCATGCCGCAGATGCGCCTTGACTTTGCCTACGACGCCCAAAGCCGCCGCGTTCGCAAGACAGTGAGCGACCTTCAGCCAGGAACCGGAAACGGCGCTCCAACCTGGAAACTGACGAGCGATCTCAGGTTCCTCTACGATGGTTGGAACCTGCTGGCGGAGATCGAGATGGTCAATCCCGTGGGATTTTCGACACAGCCCAAGGCTTCACTGGTACGTGCCTATGCCTGGGGCACGGACGTGAGTGGAAGTATGGACGGAGCTGGCGGAGTGGGTGGTCTGCTGCTGGTGCAACGTGCTGGGAACGTGGCGGAGGCCCCCTGCTATGACGGGAACGCCAATATCAGCGCCTATGTGCGTGTGGCTTCAGGCGCGGTGACTTCTCGGCATGACTACGACGCCTTTGGGCGCCCCATCTGGAATGAACTCGAAGGCACTGGGGGAAGACAATTGGCAGCAAGTCCGTTTGGTTTCAGCACGAAGTACACGGATGCGGAGACTGGTTGGTGCTATTATGGGTACAGATATTATTACCCGGAAATTGGGCGGTGGCCAAGCAGAGACCCCATCGGCGAACGTGGCGGTGTAAATCTGTACGGCATGGTTGGAAACGATCCGGTGAACCGTGTGGATATACTTGGGCTTGAAGGGATTGAGTATCCAAATCCCAATCCAGCTCGTGATCGGTCCAGTGGAACTGTTGCTAGCACAGTAACCGGCCAACAAACCGTTGCGATGGTTAATGTGTCGGAATACTACCCATTTTTTAACGCGGGAGTGACAGGAGACTCCACCATCCCTGATCCAACTGTTCCAGGTGGATTAAACAAAAAAGGCGTGAGCAAAGGATGTTCAGTCTGGGTGTTATTGGCTGCTAAATCTACTCGGGGAACAACAAACCATTTTTGGAATGACCCAAATCGAAGGATGCCCAATGGGTATTCCACGACGGGCGCGGGCTCTACGCCAGCCGCTCCAGGTAGTGGCATTATCTTTCCAGAGGATAAGGATTATTTTAAGGGCGATGGCAAGCCGGAGGATGATCCTCCTTCTCCCAAATGGGCTTACAGCATTGCTCAGTGGATCAAGGTTTCTAATGAAGGTGGTAAATGGGTGGTGAAGCAAGGTAAATCCAATCAGACTTGGTCTGTAAACAGTGATCTAAGTACGGCCGGTTTTTACACCGGATATGGTTCAGCGCTTGCTGCTCAATTTAGTTACAGAGTGGTCGACAACGAACTCAGAATGCAATATCTGGCTTCAGGTGGTTGGAGCGACGCCGGGGTTGTTACTCATGAAGGGTTCGGTTACTATGATAATAATCCTCCAGCCTTTCGTCAGGTCATACAAAATAATCCACGCGGAAGGGTTACAGATGATATGAACCATGGCCCAGGAACAACTCTGAAGGTATTAGTGACGTTGCGCAAAAAGTGAGCGGTTAAAAACTAAAATTTGATGAAAAAAAAGTGTTTAATTCTGCTGTCGTTGGTTGTGGCGCTGATTGTGGTGTGGTTCTCGATTCGCCGAATGCACTTCATGGTTCTTCAAAACACTGATTCAGTTGTTCAGTGGACTAATGAAGGCGACGCTTGGTTTTGGAGGCGGCCAACCGATGTTGACCTCAATGAAGACAGCCTTGATCCTATATTGATCGGATCTGCTTTGAATTATTATTCTAGCGCTAGGAAAGTGACACTACGCCGGAATACCAAAAAATGGCTTGATCTTTTGTTTTCAAAATGGCGAAATCATCAAAGTCTGAATGTTCTTTTTGTCATGTATAGCGATCTTAATGACAGCCACATGGCGGTCCTTTCAGGATCTGATTTTACGAGAATTGTCTTCAATAACAATCAAATCAGCGGGGAGATATTCCCCCTTTCTTTACATCTGCAATATCTTGAATTCAACGGCACTCCGATCACTGACAAGGGGCTCAAAAATGTTGCCGCAAAATGTCCGATGATCGAAAATCTGCGCCTTTATGAAACCAAAGTGACCCCGGCTGGTGTGCTTGGTTCTGGTATTTTAAGGCACCCGACGCTAAAACAAATAACAATCTCGGGACTCAAAATTGCTAAAAGCGAGCAGCAACATTTGATGGAGCATGGTTCCAGACTCAATCCTGGTTTGCGCATTTACTTTGAGTAAACATAGGACAACCCACAGCGGGCACTATGCCAGTGCCAACCGAACAAAAAAGGGTCTTCGCTGTTTTGAGTGGGTAACGTCGGATGGCCTCCGCCGGAGCAAGGCATTATTGGGCAAGACACTGATCGTCAAAGGGCTGCATCAACCGGGCAGGACTGTGCTCTCCTCGAAGCCCCATAATGACGGCTTGCCGATGGGGATTCGAAGAGGGCACAGTCGCGGTGCGGAGCAACCCAATCCAAGGCGTCGAGCTAGCCCTGGTGCCCGGAATGCCGCGTGGCCGGCTTCCGCTACCGCTTCAAAAGCCTCTTCATCAAAGATTAAATCGAGCCCTCTCGCACTATGCCTGCCTTAGAGGACCACAGCCCTTGCATGCGTACCGGATCAATGACAGAAAATCTAACGTATAGACGACAATCGTTTGTTCCATCAGATTCCGATTGATTTTTAATTATATTTTATGATAAGAAATATATTGCAATCATTATCACATAAAATGGCACAACCAACTTCAATGATTCTTAAGATTTCAAGTCTTTTCCTCGTCATTTGGGGACTTCTGTCTAACTTTGCCCTAAAAATGCAAGGAGCAAGTTGGCTCCCTTGGCTTGCACTCATGCTGCTTATGCTTCTTGAAGCTTATAGTTTTGATGCAAGACCTGCGACATGGGCTCGCTGGTCTGCAGGGCTCACTAACCTCATCGGCCCCGGGATGTTGCCGTATTATTCCGCATTGATACTTAGTTTATTCATTGGACCAAGTTTGATGAATCATGGAGAGCGTCCTATACCTCGTGTAAATGTTTCTACTTCTCCGCAGGTAAGTTCGCTACCTGCAAGTCTACCTTTTCAATCAGCCACTCCAAGAACGATCTCGACTCCACAGGCTGTACGCTCGCAAACCCTCCCCGGCAGCAAATTTCCACGCCCTGCACCGGGACCGCAAAGTGCTACACCCTCATCAGGAGCCCCCATTAAGGTGGGACAGGCAGGAAAGCCTCCTACTATAAATACCAACCCACTGACACCACCCACTGCACAAGCCAAAGCTATAGCGTCTCCCAAGCCCGCAAACTCGGCTCCAATCACTCAGCCACCACCAGAAGCGGCTATTGCACCTACAGTTCCAGCTCCACCACCTACAACGACTAAATAGTGCACTCATTGGCTTGGTGCGGTCGTCGAGCATTAGTGTCATAAGCCACTGCAGGAACCGAATTTGAAGGAGAAGCTGGAATGGGAATCTGATCTTTTCGGCTTCACCATTTCAGGGCATCCTTTGGACCTTTATCCGGAGGTGGCCTGGGAGACATATTGCCCGGTGGAACGACTTCATGCGTGCATCGGTCAACGTGTGGTTTGCTGCGGTCTGGTCATTGAGCAGCGCGTTCATCATCAGACCACTGGAGCGCTGATGAAGTTCCTAAGCCTTGCTGATCGAACCGGGATTGTCGAAACCGAGCTCTTTGCTGACACCTACAGGAGCTACGGAGCAGTCACAGTGCGCTATCCAGTTCTCGAAGTGGAAGCGACCGTGGAACCGTATGAGAATGGCCGTGGCTTCTCACTGAGGGTTTGGCGAGTCAGCAAATCTCGAACAAAATCGTGATCTGCCCAATCCGACACCGCAGATCTAGAAATTGCACAGGTCGGTCATTTAGTGTGCTCTCGATTCCAAGCGTCGATAAGCTTTTGTGCTTCCTCGATTTCTTCCGGTTTCAGCCATCTAATCAAATAGTTTTTTTGGTCAATGTAAAAGTTGAGATTCCCGTTTCGCTGGATACACTTAGCCGATGCTAAGGCGTACCACATGTAGGCATCGATCAGCAAGTAACTATCACGGTAAATTGTTCCCAAGGCCTGCATCGCATCCTCTGAGCCCTGCTCAGCGGCTTTAACATACCACTTCACAGCCTCTTCAGGATTATTCTCCCTTTCATATAAGTGGCCCAAATTCACTTGCGCAAGAATATGCCCCTGTTGTCCAGCTTTGATCAGTAACCGAGTCCCTTCAATCGCGTTTGCCACGTTATTATACACCCTTCGGGTTTCAGCGGGCCTACCAAGTGTTGAAGCGTTTAGGCCTACTCCTATTGGACTACCAGGTGTGATGACCTCAATCCGCGTTGCCAGTAAAGGCTGAGCGATCAAAAACTGAGCATTTGCATTACCTTTAGCGGCTAAGGCTCCCATCTGCTCTTCAGATATGCCGGCGGGCCAACGTGCGTTAACCCCGAGGGGCCAACACCCTCCATTCAACTCAAGTTCGGCTAAGCCTGGAGATGCGCCATTTTGGGCTTCAGCAGAAACAGAAAGAGATATTATCAAGGCTCCGATTAAATGTCTGGCCATGAACGAGAATGTTTGAATTGAACCTTTTTGACTATCTTTAACGCCGATCAAAAATTCATTCTGCCGCTTCTCAAATGGTGGCTTCAGGGCAGCTTCAGGAGCAACGCCTTTCAGAGCGGCCAAATCCATCCAGTCGCAAGGCTGCCGGGACCTGTGTGGACGGGCATTCATTGACGGGCCGTGGACGAGGCAGGCATAAAGCCTCTGGATCATTGCTTTGAAGATCATAAAGGTAAAGGCGATCATGGCGTAATCAGTCTCCCTGTCCATCGAACGAATCAGGATTTCTCGCTCTTTCTTAAGAACGGAGAATAAGTTTTGCCTGGCGCTTTGGTCACCCCTGCTTCAGTTTGCAACCGATCACACCACGCTATGCCTATGAAGACAGGTTTCCTTGCCCTCCTCTTGCTCTTTGCCGGGTTGATCGCGTTCGGCGCTGATGTCCCCACGGAAATCAACCTCCTCGACGGCTCCAAGCTGAAAGGAAAGATCACTTCAAACAACGGGTCAGAGATCACCGTCATCAGCGACCTGGGCGTTTTTCGCATTCCCCTGGAGAAGCTGACTGCAGAATCCAAAGCAGCGGTCTCGGAGGCGACAAAACCCGATGTGGACGCCTTGTTGAGAAAGGTTGCTGAGTTGGAGGCCAAAGTGTCTCAGCTTCAGCAGGAAAACCAAGCACTTCGTCGGCAGGTGGCAGCATCCCCCTCCCCTGGCTATACTCCCTCAGGTGCCAATTCATTGACGCCTTCCACACCGACTCCAACAACCCGAGCAGCACCAGGAGGCAGCTACACCATCAGCTCTACTGGTAAACGCCACAATTCAGGGTGCCGATATTTTGGATCTGGTCGGCCTTGTGGAGCAACTGACGGAATCGCATGCAAAATCTGTGGTGGTTAATGGTATGAACAAAAGCCAATTTCTATCCTCTCTTGCTGGGAAGGCGATCGATACGTATCAGGCTCTTTACCGGCATCCAAATCAGCCTTCTTTCGAAATAGGCAAGGTTGTCCATTTGCATCCTGCACAAACAAGAAAGCATGAAGAAGATGGAAGCTCTCCTTGGAGTGATCCTTGGCCTTTTGATAAAAGAGCAGGCGTATATTTTATCTTCTCAGAAGACCATCAAATTCTTTACATAGGCAAGACCTCAATGGGACAGTGTCTCGGCAAACGCCTTTACTGTCATTTCGGCGGAGGCACCGCATGCGAATATGATGTTGCCGGGTGGGGGACCGAACCATACTTCGTAGTCAATATCGCTGTACCACACGAATCCCCGTTCGAAGCTCCCGCGTTAGAAGAGTACCTCATCGCCGATCTCTCGCCCAAACTCAACGTCCACGGGATCTAACCAAAACCAAAAAGATGTGGATGATGAAATGGATCATTGCTGCGATATTTTGTTGCGCTTGCAGTTTGGAGGGGCAAGAGGCGGTACGTGTTGTGACCTGGAATCTTGAATGGTTCCCAGGCAAAAAGCCGGCGGCATCACAGGAAGAGCGGGACAAGCACTTCAACGAGGTTGCTGATGTCCTGCCCAAGATTCATGCGGATGTGATGATCTTACAAGAGGTCCGAAACGATGAGGCTGCACAACGTCTAGCGAAGATCCTGCCGGGCTTTTCAGTGCATGTCACGAGCCGATTTCCAGACAGTTTTACACATCAACTTGGAGAACAGCAGATCACCATTCTTTCGCGTTTTAAGGCCGATTCTGCATGGTCTGAATCATGGAAGAGAGGATGGGCCAATGCTCCTCGTGGCTATGCCTATGCTAAACTGTTGATCTCTGGGAGGCCATTGCACGTTTATGGATTGCATCTGAAAAGCAATCTCGGCAATCCAATCGAGAACACTTCCAAACGTGAGGACGCCACGGAACAGTTGATTGAGCACGCCAAGGAATACTGCAAAACCGGTGAAGGCGTGGTTGTAGCGGGGGATTTCAACACGTCCAAGGAACAGGTCAATCTGGCTGGTGATACGACCTTGAAAAAAATCGAGGCGGCTGGGTTCTTTTGGACGTTTGAAGGGCTGCCTCTTGAGCATCGCATTACGGTTCCAAGAAAAGGCTCATACCCAGATGCCTGCTTTGACCACATCTACGTCAGAGATCTTGGCCGACCTGCCGCCATGGTACTGAAAGACACGCCCGGCAGCGATCATTTTCCTGTGGTTGTTGACCTGGTATTCGCCCGAGGCAAACATCAATAACCCCATGCCTTCACCTAATTATTCCCTGAGTTGAAGCACTCTCCCCAATAACGCACACATGATTTTACAAAGTTCACAAATATCGTCCGCCCTTGACGAGATCCTTGCAACCATTGGCCGAGCTGCAACAAATTTTGACGAAGCACAGGAAGACGGTCCCGCAGAGGACTGGTTAATTAGCACTGCGGATTGGAATGTGGAGCTTTCGTATGCAAAGTTGTTAGCTCTGTCTGAAATACTACAACTTCCAACACTTAGATCGGATATCGCCTTGGACTATGCAGAAGCAAAGAAAGAAGGATTCAGGTCTGTAGACCATGACCCTGATGGTTTTCCGCACCTAAAATGGCTGGGGCCAGCTCGCAAATATCATGCTGCCCTCGAATGTGTTGCCGGAGTAACCCCGTCAAGAACAGTCACCAAAGACTTAGAATCAATCATTCGAGCCGCAACATACTCCATCACTGATAAAAATGTTTTTAAGACTCTCCCATCCGATGAAAATGATGTTCACCTGCGATTGGAGGCCGTCCTAAAATGCGTTTTCCCAGATTTGAAACATAAACCAACGCTGACAAAACCAATTAAAAATTTCGAACCTGATACAGGAATTCCATCCATACAGACGTTGATTGAGTATAAATATGTTTCCAGCAAGAGCCAAATCGGCCAAATTACTGACCAATTGCTTGCTGATACACGCGGATACACGTCTCCCGAGTGGAGTTCCTTTGTTTATGTCATCTACGAAACAAACCGGTTTAGACCGGAGCATGAATGGCGTCAAATGCTTCGAGCATGTCTTGTAAGCGAACAGAGCTCAGTTATCGTCATATCTGGTGAACCCTTGACAGAGAACGATCGATCCATCGCCAGGAGAACGATACCGGCCAAAGCATCGGCTGCCTGAAACCATCTTCTTATTGAATCCTGCGACCTCGTCATGAGCCTCACCACAATCATTTCCGGTGGTCAGACAGGTGCAGATCGAGCAGGATTGGACGTAGCGATTGCTTCGAACATTCCTCATGGTGGTTGGTGTCCGAAGGGCAGAAAAGCTCTTGATGGCGCCTTGGACCCAAAATACCAACTCAAGGAGACTCCCAGCGCATCATACCCCCAACGGACGGAATGGAATGTCCGTGATTCAGATGGCACGATCATTTTCAGCATGGAAGATCAGCTTACTGGAGGCTCACTGAAGACGAAAGTTTTTGCTGAACGCCACAAAAAGCCATGGATTCACATCTCACTTTCCACTGCTGATCCCGCGAGCACAATTCGAAACTTCATTCTCTCCAACTCCATCCAAACGCTGAACATTGCCGGGTCTCGTGAGAGCAAGGAGCCAGGCGTGTATGAATGGACAAAGGGCATCCTCTTTGAAGCACTGAAAGTCCTCGATTGATGCCTGCCCTCTTCCGGGTAAACAAGCGGAATGACCAAAGAATCGTTCATTCAGGCATGTGACAAGGCTGAAGGCTATATTGAGCTGGGCCTTTTCGAGGATGCACTGAACATTTTGGAGGATCTTCCCACACAGGCGAAGGTCTCCAAGGAGGTCATCATCCTTCACATGACCATTCTTGTGAAGTCGGGCCAGCCACTCAAAGCGTCATACCTGGGGGAGAATCTGTGCTTTGGGGATTCTGACAACGTGGGCCTGATGCTTGAGGTGGGTCAGTTGAAGCATGACGCCGGCGAATTCACTGATGCAATTAAATGGCTGAAATCCGTGGAGCCTAAATGCCAGCACACCGGACATTTCCATCTGCTCAGGGCTAGGTGTCATGCGGGATTGGGCGACCGAGAAGCATGCAGCTTGGCTCTTCGCGAGGCACACAGAATCAATCCAGACCTCAGAATGAAGAGCCTTGAAGATCCGGCGTTCGACCTGATATTCGGCAAACCTCCACCCCTTTAACACCATGCCCCTCCCCTCCGTCTCTCAGCTCAAACAGGCCCTCAAACTCGCAATCAAACTCGAAGAAGCACAGTCAGAACTGGCTTCCATCTTGGGTGAATCCTCAGACACGGCAAAGAGAGGTCCAGGACGCCCAAAGAAGCAGCGCACCATGTCAGAGGAAGGCAAAAAGCGTATCGCGGAAGCCCAGAAGAAGCGTTGGGCTGCTCAGAAGAAGGCGGAGGGGAAGAAGTAGCTACTCATCATACTTCTCCAGACTTCTGGTGAACTGAGAGAGCTTTACCAATTTTTGTAGTTACTATTCAGACTGATTCAGCGGACTATACACAAACTCAACTGTGACATGAGTCGAAGCTAACTATATGGAAAAGCTATACGCATTGGGATTTCTTCCTTCCGCATTTGTAGAAAAGTCGAGAGACAGTTGGAACATCAAAATTGCAAACAATCGGAATGCGACCAACATTCTCTATGCATTCATTTTTGTATCTGGAGAGGGTGATTTCACAATCTCTCATGTAGTCTATATAGGACACACACGGAAGACTTTCGAAAATCGAATGCGAGGTTACCAGTACGGTAACGGCCAAGCCGTCAATCATCGAGTTCATACCGCCATCGGCGACCATTTGAAACATGGAGGGCGTGTTGAGGTGCTGTGCCTACCTAATACCAACCGAATGACAATACATGACATCCCAGTTGATGTAGCAGCCGGCCTTGAGTATGGGTTGATTAGCTTTTTTGCGCAATTCAATAAGGATAACGATCACCCTGCATTACTAAACATCGCAGGCAATTCTCTTCGACTGCAAGGACGCCATTTCGACGAGAAAGAGCAGGAAGAACTTGCCGAACACGAGCAGGCTGAAGAAAACATGGAATATCCGGATGCTAAACCACCCCATCCACCGCAACAGCATCCAAATAATTTTGTGCGAGAAGATCAGTACTTTGAATTGACTCTGACCGAGAAGACCTATTGGCCAGTCGGATCAATAAATGTTCCCATGCGTTTCACTGATTGTTTCGGTATCCATGGTGGCGTGGTCACAGTCACCTTAATCTCGAATGGCCGCAACCATCAAGTTGAGGCAGTAATAAACCGCACTGCCAACCCCAACGGCTCCCCTCGCGTTCTGTTCCAGGGAGAGAATGGAAAGCTTTACCGAGACTGGAAGCAGCGTCACCACAAAGTAAATGACGTTGTCCGCGTCTACGTCATCGGTACCGATTCAATCACAGTTCAATAAATGTAACATGAGTCGGCGTCGTCAGGCATGTAACAAAGAACCCTCATGGCTTGTCGTTCAGTTGCTTTATGAGCCATTCCAACTGCGTGCGTGCATTGGCGATCACCGCACGATATGAGAGGAAGCGGGTCTTCCTGCCAGAATAGGCCATCTGGAGTCTCGGATCAACGCTGCCGCCTACAACAAGAATGTCCAATTCGACACCGAGTTGACCTGTGAGCGTGTCGGCATAGGTCACAGCTTGGTGTTCTGCGTCTCTGCCAACAGGCACTGAAGGACGTTTGAATTCGATAAGCAGATGCCGGTTCTCGACATTTGCGGCAAGGAGAAGGTCTGGACGATCAGCAGCATCACTACCGGCATAGGCCTTGTCCGTGAAGTCGCGAACAATGGTTTGCAGTTGTCGATTGCTTGACATGAGGCTGTATTCGTTTCCGAATATCCACAGGTTGTGCTGGAGGGCTGTGTGCATCTGTGCCTCCGTTGTTTTGGGATCCTTGGCTAAATCATCTAGGCCATCCAAAAACGCCCGACGGCGGTCCGCTTGATGGGCAATAAATGCAAGGTCACTCAAACCAAACTTGTCGAGGGCATGGGCGAAGATGAATACATCGGACTTTTCAGCATCTTCAATTTCCCTACATACCGTCCAGTATTCGTCCATTTCGAGTGCATCAAGTACGAGGTTAATCAAAATAGTGATACGCTCCTCCTTTTCGCCCTCTTGATAGCTCCGAGAGATTAGGCGTTCAAGCTTCTCCTCTGCGATGGCCCGTCGGTGTTCAGGCACAGCTTCCAACCGACGTTTCATTGTTTGTGTCCACCTGCCTTTGGCCAATGCAACTTCCTTGCCATGTATCTCTGTTAGGCTCGTTTTCACGTCCTCCTGAATAGCAGCGGTCAATTGTTGCAAGCCCTTATCGCTTTCAATGACGTCACCTCCAGAAGCGGTGAGCTCGATGGTATCACTACCAACCTTCACCTCTCCCACCACACGATTCCGGAGGCGATCACTCAGTTGCTCATCTTGCTCAAGTCCCCAATGATGAGGTTTGCCAACGGATTTTTCGCCTGAACGCAAAATTAAACCAGCTTTGCGTCCTGGAAGCGGCTTTTCAGTGACAGTCCAAATTGCTTCGGCTTTGGTCCCGTCGGGCATTTCGTACTCCTTCGTGAAAGTGACTCCTTGCACGTCATGCCGAAGAACCGGTTCCCCGTTGATTTTAACCTGAAACCCCATCTCTCTCCCGTAATCGTAAGCGACTTGTTCCCGGAGTTTGTCGGGTTGTGGAAAATTCAAACGCGGATTCAGCTTCCGAATCGTAATAGTTGTACCGTGAGCCTCAGGATCACACGGCACATGACTGATGGGCAAATCGACTTCTTCAATGTCCTTGCCCGCCTCCAAAAGTAGCTCTTTCGAAATTATCAGAGTAGTTTCCACCCCCTGAGCACGTGTTACGATTTCCATTTCGTCGCCAACTGTCAGACCAGAGAACTTCCCAATACCTCTCCGCCCCTTAACTTTTCGGTCAAGGTTTGGGGTTCGCTCTCCTTTCCGACTGAATCTGGGGCTGGCAATCTTGAGGTACTCCTGACGAACCTCTTGGTTCTTCATGCCATGGCCGTCATCACTAATAACAACTGGTTCATCGCTAAGGATCTCCGGCAGTGTAATCTCCACAACGCGGCTCTCAGCGTCCCAAGCATTATCCACCAATTCCCTCAACGCACGCTCGGTGGAGGTATAACTTTCTCCGAGAAGCGCAGAAAGTCGGGGATCAACGGAAAATCGGGCTGAGGTTTTCATAAACGAATTACTAGGTCATTAGCTTAATCAAGTCTTAACATAGAGATACGATCACCTGCCGCAAAGACTTCTTTCATGGTCAAAACAAAAGAATGGAGTTGGGATGCCCTTACCTCATGCGTTTGATCATTCCTTCATTTATCCTGCACATTTAGATCCTCACCAAACAATGCACATGCCGGAGGGAAATGACCGGATCATCTGCGGGCTGGACCACGTCGATCAGCCGGAGTGAGACGAAAAAGTCCAGATCCTCCTGTGTCATACCGGTCAACTGGCTCACCTCGGACATCCGCATTGCCGGTTCAGTTTTCTGCCTCTTTGCATTTTTGAGGATCTTGCGCCCCTCCATCAGCATTGCCAGGTGATCAAGCTCAGCCATTCGTGACAGGAGCCCATTGAAGCTGTCGGTGATGACTAATTCGCCTGCTTCATTCATTCCCCTGCCCTCCTACCTCTGCGACAGTCATCTGAGACTGCAAGTAACGCACAGCATCGTCTTCTGAGGTGAAGAATCCGGTCCTGCGGTCATCTGTCTCAAGAACCCAGTAGAGGCCGTAAAACTCCAATACAACCGCTTCCACGTCACAAAGCATCACAGACGACACAGGACGGGAGAGGAGCAACACAGCCAGAGAGTGAAGCCCTTGATTGAATAGCGTTGAGATCATGAATCAACCTCCCCTCTTTTGAAATAATTCGAAGTCGGGTTTCGAAACAACTCATCATTGCCGAAAAACGACTCCATCTTCCTTTGCCTTAAGCTGCCCTTCCCGATGTAGTGCTGCTTGATCGTTTGCGTGAGTCTTTTCTGTTCCACACGCGTCCATCGATCAGGCGGCATAAAATAGGAAGGCTTCTCACAAAGGACCATTCCCTCATTTATTGGCATGCAGTCACCACAGCAGAAGGCCGACATACCCAGCCCGCCCGAATGCAGCGATAAAGCCCTTCTGACGACTCTTCTTTCAGTGCAGTACCGACATACTTCAGACAGCGCAGAGGCCCTCCTATGCAGCTCTCTGAAGCAAGAGCGGTCCTCCTCATCATACTCGTCGCGGCTTTCAAGCACCTCCTTCCTGTGAAGCCAGTCAGCATACCAGGGAGCATTGAAAAAGAGCCAAGCAAACGTTCTTCCTTTAAATTGACCAAAAGTAATTACTCGATCCATCGCCTTTATTTTCTGATAAAAAGTTCAGCAGATGAGGTGCTGCATGTGCAGCAGCGGTTAAGTATAACCGCTGCACTGCACACTGCACCTCTGCACCGATAGTCATGCTGCAACAGGTGCAATTGCACTAGTTGCACTCTGCACCTCCTTGTTTGAATCGGGGTTTAACAATAGCCGTTGGGGAAGTGCTATGCGCCACTTCCCTTCTGGATTTTTCACAATCTTCCCAGCTTCCTCCAACTTGCTTTTTTTGCCGTTGAAGGTGCCGTCACCCATTCCAGTCGAAGCCATCACCTTCCTTTTCCACTCTGTTGTGGTAAGGGCGCCTTCTTGGAGCGGCACAAGCAACAGATCGGCGGGATATTCCTCCTTTTTCCTCCCAGCAACCTTGAGCTTCGTTGGATTTTTTTCTTCACATCGCACCATGAGAGGATGATCGAAACGAATGCAAAAGGGATCGATACGTCGATGGTTTCTCAGCGTCGTCTCGACCGTGTATACATCCTGTTCCTCGTGTGGTGTAATAATGAGAATTGCATCAGGAGATCGTGCAAAAACTCCAGAACCTGAAATACGGTCCATGGATTCTTTACCGGCTTGATTTCCTTTTGAGAAGTGATGTCCGACAACAATGGCTGCACCAGATGCAACCGCAATCCTGTCGAGTTCATTCATCAGCGAATTAATATCGCCGGCGCTGTTTTCGTCCCTTTCTCCCAACACCTTGTAGATCGGATCAATGATGATTAACGAATATGATTTTGCACTAATTCGCTCAATGATTTCGTCCACAATTGCAGAGAGGTCGGTCGCATGCCCTCGAAGGTTCCATACCTCCAAGTCCTCCAGAGACTCAATGGTAACGCCTTTTCGATCGGCAATGTGGTTTAACCTCCTGCGGAAAAACGTTTTTTGAAGTTCGAAATCGAGGTAGAGAACAGGTCCCTTGGTGGTATTGAATCCCCACCAAGGAAGCCCCGCAGCAACACTGATGGCAAGGTCCATCATTCCGAACGTTTTATTGGTCTTTGAACCGCCGCCAAAAATCATAGTGGAGCCTCGGTAAAGCAAACCTTCTATCAGTTCAGGCGGAAGAGGAATACTCTCCTCGATTAATGCAGATGCCTTTTGAATCGGCGGTAAGCGGTTCTCTCTCAGCTCCTGTTCACGACGTCTTGTGATAGGCGCACGATACCCGGTAAGAATGGTGCGGACCTCGGTTGGAGTGCGGCCATTGGCGATGTCTGAAATGTCCGTGCCCATTATGCCACCTCCTTAAAGTTGAAGGTTTGCACCGAGGCACAGACATCGAGAAGCATGTCTGCAAGCTTTTGAGTCGCTCTGTCGCCAGCTTCATCATCATCCATGCACAGCGTCACATGTCTCCCCTGAACATGCTGTGAAAGTTCACCTGGAATCGTTGAGGCGCTGGGTAATGCGATGACAGCCATCGAACCATCTTCCTCAATGCCTTTGTCAATGAGTGAAATACAGTCGGTCTCCCCTTCACAGATGAAGATCTCCTTGGCATTTTTGATCTGATCACCACGCCAGACACTACCTCTTCCAAAATCCCAGATGATCTCCTTATGCGGCCAATTGCGAGACTTCATGCCGGTCGAATAGAGGAATGCCAGTGCGCCCTCATCCCAACCGAGAGAGCCTTCTTCAGCGAGTGCCTTGATGGTAGCTGGTCTCCACCCTCTTTTGGACGCGATAGATACACAGCGAGCATCATCCTCCGCAAGCCGCTTTGCCGCCGCTTTAATGGCATTCTGCTGCGTTTGGGTGAGTTCTTGGGGTTTGGTAGCCAGGTTGGGCCTCACCTCTAAAACGGGCTTTAAACGGCGAACAGTATGGATCTGCTCGGACAGGTAATGCACCGCCTCGACAAAGGTCATCTGGTAGGCATCCATAACGTAGGTGAAGATGTCTCCCGACCATGAGCAGCCGTAGCATTTTGCCCATCCACTGTCCTCATAAACATGAAAGCTAGGTGAACGCTCTCCGTGAAAAGGACACAGGCAGCAGTTGGTCTTCCCTTGCCCTCGGACTTGATGCCCGTCAGCTTTGAGCAGCCGGGTGAAGGAGATGATTCTTTTGAGGTGATCCTTGATACCGCCTTTCGGGCTCCTGTTGGAAACCCAGGACTGTGCTGGGCTTTCAACAGGGGCTATGGAGGTGGTCAAAGGCGAATTGTGATTTTCATTGTGTTCGTCCGCTTCAATGCGGTTTTTGGTCATGTTCATTGTCTTGAATAAATTCCCGTTCGGCCCTGCGATACGAAGCCCACGGGATTTGAGCTTTGAGAGCGTTGATTGAATCGTTTTGGTTCATCGTTGATAGACCCTGGTCGTAAAAAAGGGTGGTTATGCGTATGTGAGCGTGGAGTGGATTTCAGCCATGCGGCCCCCATCGAGGCGCATCCTCAAGGACTGCCCATGGTCGGACTGAATCAGCTGGAAGTGGCAGAGGTCTTTGGGAGCTATGCCCGCAGTCCTGAGCTGTTTGGCGATGAAGTTGAGGAACAGTGCCGGGTAATCCTTGGCTTCGCTTAGAACCCGGTCTGTGCATGTGCTCACCGCTTCCAGGACAAAGGACTCTAGCTCCGGTCCAACCAGAGCTAGAGCTTTGCCGATTTTCCGCGCCTGGAGCTCCCCGACGCTTCGGCTACCGGCTTGGAGACCCGCTATCAATGAAGAGGGCACAGAGGCACGCATCGCTAAAGAGCGATTTGTTAGGCCCCTGTCCTTTCTCATCCTTGAAAGCTTGTCTTTGAATGGCTCGGTAATCACGATTAATCGTAGCACTTTTTCTTAGTATTGTCAAGCCATTTCTTCACCTTTCGACTTGCCCATTATTTCGCTGCCCGTCGATTATTTGAGTCACACGGGATTCAAATAAATCAGCCGCGTGAAGTGTGGCTGAATCATCGGGCAAGCCCAGTCATACCGAAACGCAGGACATGAGGCACCGAGCGCCTGGATGTCCGCCCGCAATTTCCGGCACTTATTTCGCCACTCAGCCTCGTCGGCGGCTTCGATGGCAAAGATAACGGTAATGCTTCTGTCGCCTTTTAAAATCAGCTTAACCGGCAATTCCTGCTTGATGATCTGGTCGCACATCAAAACAAGGCAGTCCTGAGAAAAATTGGCCGTCGCTGAATTCCACGCAGCCACAGAGGCTTTTGACTTGTCGATCCACTCGTCTGGGTCCTCACCCACACGAACCGGAAGGGGCCAGAACCAGCTCCCACCGAAGTCTTCGCCAATATCGGTGTTCCATGGCAGCCCTTCTTTTTGCCTCGACGAGTTTAGCATGAGAGCAGACCTGCCTTTGGGAAACAGAGCCGCCAGCAAATCTAGGCGTGTGACACCTTCAACAGGAAGCGGGGACGCTTTGATCAATGGCCGGTAAACCTCCTCAAATTCCAGTGCTGACATTCTGGCTTCGATCTCATGCTCCAAGGTGAACCAGATGTACTCGTTCCGCTCCTTAGCCATGAAGTCGTCTCGTTCGCTCCGGCGGTCTTGAATAATTTGAAGCAACTCGTCGCGTGTGAACAGCCTCAAGGCGTCGGGATTAAAGGCAAGCACGTGCTCCAGAGCCTCGGTGTCATCAATGATTTGTGATGCCTTGCCACACTGACTCAGAATGTCGCGCTTTGCCAGCAGATCGTTCAGCTGGCCGTCAGCGTCGTAGGGGTCGATATATTCGTCTTCCATAGAATTTTATGAATGAGGCCGCCCATGCCAGCTACAGCACGGGCGGCCAAGGTTTATGGTTTAGGCGAGGAAGAGAAGAGCCCCACGGCCCCTCGCGCCACGAGAGAACGGAATCAGCGTATGCATAGAGAACCTGGCAATTTTCAGGTCCCGACATGTGCACTTATCACGAAGAGAGCTGCATTCATACTGCCACGACTCGAAGTCATGCGCTACCACACGGAAGATCACCATCACTCCCCCATCAGCAGCAACGATGGCCCGGACATGGGCCACGCCGCGTTCAATGATATGCACGAGATCTGCCACTTTCGCATCAGGAACATATCCACAGGCACGATCCCACTCAGCAACATTGCGTCGCGTTAAATCGACACTGAAGCGCTTGGTGGACGCAGGCAATGTCTGAAGTCGAACAGCGAACGGCCAGAAGCCGTCGGACAGAGTGGCTAACGGTCTATCTTCGGTCACCAGCACACACGCGTTGCCTTTCGGCTGTTTAAAAATCAGCCCGTTTTCAGGACCTGAAAGGCTGCGAAGCAGATCCCCCCAGCCATGGTTGCCGATAGACTGCGGAGACAGGTTGATGATCTCTGCATACTTGAAGGTAAACGTCGACTCTTCGGTTGCCTGAGCGAATGCGGCTGTGATGCCATGCACAATGTCTTTGCGCAGCAGTTGGGTTTCTGCTTTGAGCAGCGAAGGAGGAAGACGCTCTCCTGCACGAGCAAGGTGCTGTTTGAGCATCGGGGTCAGTTTGAGGTTTGGAAATAACATGTTCGGTTTTTGAAAGGGCCGCTCGCTTCGGCATCTTACGTCAGCGAGCGGCCGGGTTTGGGTTATGCAGTTGCTTTTGGAGTGGAAGCAGTGCTGTCGGCAGCAGGCTCCACTGGTTTGGGTTCAGGCACGGCAACAGGAATCAGCTTGATCATTGTACGAGTCTGGGCTTCGCCATCCTTGTATTCGTCAATCTCTTGTGGACGCTCATCCGTAGCTTTGCGAAGGAGTTTGCGCACCTTCAGCAGTTGTGCACTATCAGGCAAGACCTGACTGATGAAGCTCAGGGGCAGTGGTTTGTCATAATACTTGAGGATGGCTTTGAGGCATACCTCATAGTCCTCGGGGATATCAAGCTCTTCGTTTTCACGTTTGACTTCGAGAACGGCAATGAGCTTATCTGAAAGATTCAGGTTGCCTTTGATTTTAGCATCTTTGAGTTGTTGTTTGTATTCGGACATGGGGTCTGGTGTTGTTTAGTTTGTGTTGGATCCACGCAGCTTGTGCCCGTGGTTTGTTTGCGGGCGAGGAGTTGTTCCACAGCCCGAAATTCATCAGCCTGCTTGTTCCACTGCGAAGCCGGATGGCTGGGCCTCTATGAAGGCCAAAAGACTGGCTACGTTCACCAAGCGCACGCCTCTGGACGCGTGCTTGTGACTTTTGACGGAACGCGAGATCACAGGTGGCCGGAAGCCGTTTGCCTTCGTGGGCAGGATCGCAGCATTGATTGCACTTCTGCTGAGACCTGAAATTGGGCAACGCTGTCCACTGCGGGGAAGCTGAAGCCACTCAGGTCTGACAACGTTAGTGGCGTTTGGGAAAGTCGGAGTTTTGGTGTTCACGTCCCCAAGATGATTCACGGGTTGTGGTTCACCATGTCACCACAGTATATTTTGAAATGACATATTATGGTTTTACAAGATGCGGCTCAGCACATTCTCGATGTTGCCGACGGCTTTTTTATTGGCCTTGCTGCACTGCGACTCATTCTTCAGCGAGAGTTTATGACCAACCTTATCCAAGTGACGAAGCACCGCTGGCCAGGTTACCAGGCGCTGGTAGAGCCGAGCCAGAGAAAGGTACTGGAGATTTTTGCCCGGACGTTGCGGCCCCGGTTCCGCTGGCGCGAGTTCAGCAAGAGCCCGCATTACGGCGGCGCGGGGAGCGCGGCGATGTATGCGGACCAAGACAGTATCCTTTGGTGATCCATTTGCATCGTGACCATCATACAGGCCCACCTGCAGCTTCCCACGAAGACAGTCCAGCAGACAGCACCTCTCCGCTCGCATGGTGGCATTCAGGCTGAGAAACGGCACCTCAGGAAACTCCGGAAATGCATCGATGAAGGCTTTACCGAGAGCGGATGAACTGTGGTCCGGAAAAAGGCCAGCCGCTGTCCACTCCTTGGTTCTGCGATAACGCACCATGATCGCCAACACGAGTTTGTTATCCCGCATATGTTCGTACATGTCGCACCAATGCAGTTGTTTTTCCGGGCATTTTTCAAACTGCCACTCAGGATCAAACGACACCGCAAAGAGCGAGGCCTGTCGGTCGTGGGAGTTCATGGCTGCACCTCCTCAATGAGCTCCACGCCCTTATAGCCACGAACCTCTGCGCCAAAGCGACGGATGTGGTTGTCACGCTCAACTCCAAACAGCTCAAACATCACCTCCGGAAAGTCCTCATGGAACCGCTGTTTTCGGGGCAGCTTCCACTTCCGTTTTCGTGCAAAGGCGCAAAATGCATTCCACACCTCTTCGACCGTGATCGTCCCAGGGCCCTCCTTGATGCATTCGCGAGCAAAAGCACGCAATGCATCGCTCTCCATGAGCCAATCATCCACCCGCTGCTGCTGCTCGTGTGTCAGCCTCAACTTCCCGTGTTCTCGAAGCTCCTGTCGGTGTGCGAGGAAGCCGGAGATCAGAAAATTCAATATTCCGCTGCCCTCTTCCTTCAGGAGGACTTCGTCGAAGTCTGGGATACGCACTTCAGGGGCTTGGCGACTGAATTCGTACACGACTAACCGCCTTCTCCAGGCGCTGACATCACCTTTCAGCCTGATGATCAACCGGCTGTTCGTGGTAATGACCACGTAGAATGTACCCCGAATGTTATGTTTGCCGCCGAATTTCTGTTCGGTCTGAATGCGATCAGCTCCCGTTAGCGACTTGATGACAGCCGCACCACGATTGTCCAGGTAGTCTGAAGGGACATCTTTGCCCAGTAGCGTGGTCTTGCCACGAAACGCGTCGATCTCAAAACGTCCGCCAAGCTGGTCGCTACGCAGTTGCGCCACCTTGCCAGGACCGATCATGGCCTCCATGATCAGAACAAAGACGCTTTTCCCAGACTCAGCCAATCCCCAAAGAACCGAAATGGTCTGTGCTCGATTGCCTTCGAAAAGTTGGCGACCAAAGTCTCGCTGGATCAAATGGATATCGTCCTCATTGGGAAGCGCTGGACGCAGCAACTCATTGAGGAAGCGCTCGCACTTTGCATCTGGATCGTAAGCCCAGGGCAGCTTTTCAGTCACCCAGTCGCCGGGCACGATGGGGCGAAGAGCTGGCTGATCGGTCGTAAAGTTTAGGATCCCGTTTTCGACAGCCAGGAATGCTCCCTTGGGTGGAGCCGGGACGCCAAATGGGTTGACGATTTCAATCAACTTCAAAAGGTTGTTGAGCAGGCCCACGGTTCGTTTTGCCAACAACTCGGGGATGTTGATCTTGTCGGCCAGCTCCTCCTTCAGCATGGAGGCCATAAGCTTTTTCAGTTCTCCTCTGCCCACCTCCTTCCAGATGTTGTCAGCTGAGCACTGTAGAAAGGCGCCATCAGACGATCTGAAGGTCACTTCGTGTTTCCGGGAGAACAGGGCGACGAAGGCTACCTGATTCAGGGACGGACGGTCACCTACGTTGATGAGGCTGGGACCGAACTCCTCCTCGATGATTTTACGGAGATTCGTCTCAGGGTCGTCCAGGTCGTCCGCAGTCGTTTGAGTTGGTTTGGAATGATGTGGGTTGTCCTTATTCATGGGACGCCGAAAGTGGCCATCAGCCGCACCTGAACGTCCCTGATAGAATTAATTTCTTGCTCTCACGGTAGCTGAAAACAGCTCACTTTTCTGATTTGGTGGTACCCTTGGATGCCCGTGGGCCCGTTCGAGGAAGGTCGATCACACTGCGCAAAGCATCCTTGAGACTGAGTAAAATCCCTTCCCTGTAACCGCCGTCCGTTTCCTCACCATCTGCGTTTGGGTGATTCCGAGCATAGGACCGACCGTACTCCCGCAGTTTCGCACCAGGGAGGAAAAAGCCTTCGTCGATCTTTACAAGAACATTTCGGCATTGTTCGAACCAGTCAGGAAATGTGTTCTCCCCGAGTTCAGGTAGCTGGGCCGCGCGCAATGCTACCTCCGAAAAAATTTTCACCTCCAGTGTTGGAGGGATGGGAAGTTCGAGCGCCTGATGAAGATCATTCAAGAGGTGCCGCAGTTGTAGAGTCTCCAAATGAGCCCACTGCTCCAGATAGGCTCCAAAGCGCCGGAATTTCTCGGCTTCCGGAGCGCCCACAACAACAGCTTCTTTCAGGAGTCTTCCGACGTTTCCATGCTGTATCGCTGCAGCAGCAAGTTGCACAAATCTCAGGAGCAGCGCGGCCACATTCTTGATGTCTCGCGGTGTCTTCACTACATGCTGGCTGCTCGAAGTCGGCCTTGGCTCTGAACCCACTCCCAGCCGTTCTAAAAGTGCTTCCCGGTCGAGCTTTGCTGCACGAGAATTGGGCATCAGCAGCACTGGCCAAGAGGGCTCATTCATTGCAAAAGGCTTGAGGTTCTTCTCGCCTGCAGTTTCGAGGCTCATAATCGCGTGCTTGGCCGAAAAATGCAGCGCGGCCACAGCTTTAGCATTCCCGCCACTAGCAGCCCTTCCCCACCGCTCAAAGATTCGTGCGATTGCAACCTGCTCTTCCATCATCCGCAGATCATCATCTGTAAGGTCTGAGGTAACATCATGCTCTCTCAGTATTCTACTGATGTCCTGACGCGTCGCCGTAGCTGGTGAATCGCTGTCCTTTTGCGGTTTTTTCATGGTCCGAGGGCATTATTGTGGCTGAGACCGGAAGCAACCCTTTTTGGCGTAGTAGGTTCGGGTTGACACCCTTGCCAGAAGCCAATGAGTGGAGGGGAATCCCGACACACTAGGCGTGCGGTCAAGGTCGTCCGGGTCGTCCGTTCCCCCTGTCATTGGACCAGCCCCGGCAACGCCTCAGCCGCCTTCCGCATCGCTTCTTGGCCGACGTGGGTGTAGTGCTCGCTCGTCTGTTCGGAGTCATGGCCGAACCAAGCCACAACCAGTTCAGGCGATTATTGGTCCCCGCACCAACGTCGACACACTCTTCCACACATCCCAGAACGTGTTCTTAGTCATGTTCTTAGTTTTTAGATTCCCCATTCCACCCCATTGAAAATCAAAGAAGTGGAGGCGAGGGGAGTTGAACCCCTGTCCGAATCACCGTTGCCCGTAGCGTCTCCATGCTCAGTCTCATCTTTGGTCTCGGTGGGAGGCGGCTTGAGACAGCCTACTCTTCACCCAGCGTCCTGTTTGGTCTCGTTTGTGACCCGGTCGCCCGGCCGCCAAACCAGCCTGGTAGTGGCATCGTTCAGGCTACCAGACATTGCCTGAAGGATGTCGCAGTGCTTAAGCTGCGAGTGCTAGCTCGTTAGAGTTTGCATTTATGTTTTTGATCCGGTGTTTAACGAGGCCAACGAATCATCCTCGGCATGCAGCTCCGAACTAAGACGACCCGTCGAAACCAGTACGCCCCCGTTTTGGAGTGGGGAGGAGAATACGCCATGGTGGCGCGGGGTCAAGGGGCATCGGTGTCTGGTTCTTCCTCTTCCTCCTGCTCGTTCTCGTCCTCGATCCTGCCGATTCCTCCAGCTCTACCGTGTCCGACTTTCCTCAAACGTCTCACTGGCTTTCCACTCAGGAGGCTGCGATGGCGCTTTAATCGAGGACGAGTAGGAGCACGAGAACGAGGACGACGCCCCCTTCCCCCCTCATCCCGCGCTCGACATTCCGCATTCATCATTCACCTTCCCCGCCCCTCATGTCCGCCGCTCTGAAACTCCACGACACCCTTTCCCGCACCGACCGCGCTGTCACGCCACTCGATGGCAAGACGCTGCGCTTTTACTGCTGCGGACCCACGGTGTACGGCCCGGCGCACATCGGCAACTTCCGCACCTTCGTGGCGCAGGATGTGATGCGCCGCGTGGTGGAGGCCTCCGGCACGCCCACCCTGCACGTGCGCAACATCACCGACGTGGACGACAAAACCATCCGCGACTCGCAGAAGGCAGGGCAGAGCCTCACGGACTTCACCCAGGGCTGGACGCAGAAATTCCACGCCGACTGCGCCGCGCTGAATCTGCTGCCGCCGCACGTGGAGCCCAGCGCCGTGGCGCACATCCCGCATCAGGTGGCCATGATCGAAAAGCTCATGGCAGGCGGGCATGCCTACGCAGCGGCGGATGGCAGCGTGTACTTCCGCGTGTCCTCCTTCAAAGACTACGGCAAGCTCAGCCACCTGGAAGACCGCGAGCTGCGCCTTGGCGCCAGCGAGGCTGCCAGCGCCACTGACAGCGATGAGTACACCAAGGACTCGCTCACCGACTTCGCCCTCTGGAAAGCCCGCAAGCCCGAGGACGGCGCCAACTACTGGCCCAGCCCCTGGGGCGAAGGCCGCCCCGGCTGGCACCTGGAGTGCAGCGCCATGATTCTCGAATACCTCGGCGAGGACTTCGATCTGCACAGCGGCGGCGTGGACCTCATCTTCCCGCATCATGAAAACGAGATCGCCCAGAGCTGCTGCAGCACGCACGGGAAGTTTGCCCATCACTGGATGCACGTAGCCCACCTCATGGTGGACGGCGGCAAGATGAGCAAGAGCATCGGCAATCTCTACACGCTCGCGGATCTGGCTGCGCGCGGCTACACCGCCGCCGAGGTGCGCTACGTGCTCATCTCCGGCCACTACAGCGCGCCGCTGAATTTCACCATGCACAGCCTGGACTCCGCACGTCAGGCCCTGCAAAAACTCGCCAAAGCCGACAAGGCTCTGCTGGAGCGCGGGTCTCCGAACCCGCAGCACTCCGCAGACTCAGGCAACTCCACCTCCGCGCAAAAAGAGAGCGCAGCACTTCGCTCACCTGCTGCGGACTCGGAGGTCCGCGCGCCAGGCCCCTTTGCCGAGGCCTGGGAGGTGCTGCTCAATGACCTCAACGTCCCCGGTGCCATGGGTGGCATCTTTGGCGTGCTGAACAAGCTCAAGCCCGCAGCGCTCTCTGTAGAAGAAGCCGCCGCCGCGCGCAGCGGACTGCACTTCATGCTCGGTGCCCTCGGCATCGTGCTGCCCCCCGTGGCCGATGAAGCCGCCGCCGACGTGCCCGCCGAGATCCAGGCCAAAGCCCAGCAGCGCTGGGACGCCAAGCAGGCCAAAGACTGGGCCGCCGCAGACACTCTGAGAAAAGAACTCGAAGCCGCCGGCTGGCTCATCAAGGACAGCAAGGAAGGCTTCACCGTGGTGCCTAAGTAAGGTGGAGCAGTATGCGCTGATTTTTTGCAGCAGTTCCTCACCGGCCGACTCTCAAGCAATGCTCAGTCGAAATGTCACTGGGCACACCACCATGATCAACACAGACCACCCTGCTGCGGGCGGGTCACCTGCAGCCGCATAAAACGGCGGGAGGCATCCTGCAGACTGACAGCATCGGAAACTTCGATGCACCCGTAGCTGGCGGTGAGGCCATGCTGCGCCCGCACTTGAAAGGCTTCCCCCCTGCGGATCAATGGTGCCGTTTATCGAGGCATTCGAATCTGTGCCCCGGTGGCGGCGGTGGTGGTGACCACGGGCGTCACTGCCATGGCGGGAGCGGCATTCAGCAGCCACAGCCCCGCAAGTCATCCCCGTGCCGGAGCGGCGGGCGTTTGCGTCTGCGCAGGTTCACGCCACACTGCGGGCATGCGCCTGATTTTCTGCCTTCTCATGCTCGTAGCCGCATCCCTCCCGGGCCAGCAGCCTCCGGCAATCCCGGAGCGCAAGCTGGAGACCCTGCTGCTGATGCCGGAGCCCAAGGCCATGCGCGGCCCCTACTCGCTGGCGCTGGCGCAGGCACAGCAGACCGTCTTCACCTGCTACAAGGAGAGCCCGGGCTCGCCGGCCGGTGTGGAGGCCTACACGGAGCAGACCTTTTCCCGCCTGGGGCTCAGCGTGGAGTCCTTTGCCGCGCGTGCCCGCTCCGCTGCGGACAAACGCCTGCTGCAGATCCGCCCTGAATTGATCAAGGGGGAGGACGGCAGGATCGCCTACGCGGTGTACCGGGGCGACTCGCCGCTGTACGCTACGCTGCTGCTGGCCCCCTCCCTGCCCAAGATCTTCGCAGAGCTCTTTGGCCAGGAGATCTGGGCGGTGAGCCCCGACCGCCACTCCCTCTACGTCTTTCCCGCCAGAGCAGATTTGCTGCAGGACTTTGCCGAAGACCTGGCCGAGCGCTACACGACCGATCCCTATGCCGCGAGCTGCGAGGTCTTTGCCCTCAAGAGCGGGGCCGAGCCGCGCGTGGTGGCCTCGTTTGTGGTGAAGGAGTAGGCCTGGTGTTCTGGCTGGACATGCTGCGGTGATCATGATTGGCTGATGCCCCAACCATGAAAACCCATCTTCGGCAGCTGCTCTCCGTGCTCCTCGTTTCAGCCGCCTGCGCCACGGCTGCTGATACCCCGCCGCCAAAGCCCGGCAGCACCGCTCCCGCCGCCACGACACCAAAAGAAAAAGCCGTGCCGTCAAAGCCCGGCGGCACCACGATGGATGTGCGCGCCTTTTTGATCAATACCAAGTGGAGCTGGCGGAATGTGCGCGCAGGCGTGCCGGACCGTGAGTGCGTCTTCATGGCAGATGGCACCTTCCGGCATCCCAATTTCGTGGCCAAGTTCACAGTCAAAGATCCGCACACCGTGGTGCTGACCCGCAAAGGCGGCAAGGCCGTGCTCACCTTTGATGCGGAGTTCCAAAACTTTGAGGCGCTGGACTTCAATCAGGTCCGGATCACCGGCAGCAGGCTATAGGCACCGCGCTTAGATCCCGACGAGGATCTTTCTTGATTGAACAACTGCGCGCGCAGGCTGTCCACCCATGCACATGCGCACTCATGCGCATGTGACTTCAGTCATCAGCTCTGCGCGGTTTGTGTTTGAAGGCTCATTCAATTGCCCGCGTGCCTTTTTGACAAACACTCTCCCTCATCATGAACGAAGCTGAAGTCGTGGCAGCTATGAGAAGGCATCTGGAAAGCCAGTTTCCCAAGACATGCCCGCTCTGTCAGCGTGAATTCGGCAGCCTGCGCGAGTATCTGATCAACACCGCGCCCCATGGAGATGCCGTCCCTTATGATGCGGAGATGGGCAACTGGCAGCCTCTGCGCCCGCTGGGCACCGTGACCCTGGCCAACTGCCGCTGTGGCAACACCCTGGCGCTGACCTCCGAAGGCATGCCCCTCACCAAACTCTGGCGCCTGCTGAACTGGGCGCGCATCGAAACCCAGCGGCGGCGCACCACCCCGCGTGAACTGCTGACCCACCTGCGGGATCTCATCGGCACCCAGGTGCTGGCAGAGCCCCTGCTCGCGGAAGAGAAGCAGCCAGCCACCGTGTATGGCGGCAGCGCGCTGGGAGAGCCGTCTTTGAGTGCCTCCGATCAGGCTGCGTAAACCTGTTCTCGAAAAGAATGGCCGATTGAACCGGCGAGCGCAGCGGCCGGGCAAGGTGACAGGCTTTTCGAGGACAGGTCTAAAGCCGCAGACTCACGGTCCGTCAAAGACCACGGCATCGTCTCCACTGGATTCTTTGGCTGCTCCCTTTTTGTGTTCCAACCCCTCCGCGCGGCGGCGGCGGGCGGCGGCAAAGAATTCTTTGAGAATGCCCACGCACTGGTCATTCAGCACGCCGGAGGTGATCTCGGCGCGGTGGTTCAGGTTGGGTGCCTGCAGCAGATTCCAGTAGCCGCCGGCACCGCCGCCTTTCACATCCGGACAGCCAAAGATGACGCGGCGGATGCGGCAGTGCATGATGGCCCCGGCGCACATGGGACAGGGCTCCTTGGTCACGTAGAGGTCACAGTCCGTCAGCCGCCAGTCGCCCAGCGCGCTCTCGGCCTGCGTCAGCGCCAGCATCTCGGCGTGGGCGGTGGCGTCTTTGAGCGTTTCCACCTGGTTCCACGCGCGGCCGATGACCGTCCCCTGATGCACGATGACGGCACCGATGGGCACCTCGTCCTGGCTGGCGGCTTTGCGCGCCTGGCGCAGGGCCTCGCGCATGTAGTGCTCGTCGTCGAAGGGATTGATGATGATCTGGGGCTCGGTCACGCCGCTTTATTAAACGCAGTCTGCGGCAACTCAAACCTTGAACTTTAAACCCTCAACCTTATCTGAAGGAATGGATCACACGACGAACCTCATCCTCCCCTCCCTGCTGGCCGCCGACTGGTCCAAGATCGACTCCGAAGTGAAGCGCGCAGAGGCCGCCGGGGCGCAGTGGCTGCACCTGGATGTGATGGACGGAAACTTCGTGGACAACATCTCCTTCGGCCCGCAGATGGTGCAGGTGGTGCGCAAATCCACAGGCATGTACCTCGACGTGCATCTCATGATCCACCGCCCGGACCACTACCTGGAGCGCTTTATCAAAGCCGGTGCGCAAAACATCACCATCCACGTGGAGGCCAGCTACGACACCGGCGTGGAGGAGACGCTGAAGCGCATCCGCGCAGCGGGCCTGCACTGCGGCCTGGCGCTGCACCCCAGCACCCCCTTTGAAGCAGCGCTGCCGTATGTGAAGGACATCGACCTGCTGCTGATCATGACCGTGGTGCCCGGCTTTGGCGGGCAGCCCTTCATGGAAAAGGAAACAATGCCCAAGCTGGCAGCCGCACGCGACTACCGCGATGCCCAGGGTCTCAAGTATCATCTGGAAGTGGACGGCGGCATCTACACGAACACCGCCCCCATCGCCAAACAGCACGGGGCGAACCTCTTCGTCTGCGGCACCTCCTCCTTCGGCCCCGCCGACATGCAGCAGGCCATGACCGATCTGGCGGCCTCGGTGGCGTGAGGTTTCATCAGCAGAGTTCCTGAGGCAGCCATTCTCACAAGGGCATGAAAAAAGGGCGGGATGTCGTGCATCCCGCCCTTCGTGATTTTGAGTGCTGGAGATCCAGACAGATTACTCTGCCGCAGGGGCCGGAGCAGGCTGAGGAGCGTGGTCGTCTCCATGATGATCGTCATCATGGTGATCGTCGTGCTCATCGTGCTTGTCCTCGCGCGGGTCATGCCCTTCAGCATGCAGGATGTCCTTGTGCTCGGTGACGCCCTTGAGGTGCGTCTTGAACTTGCGGTGGCGCTGGCGCTCAGGGAGCGGGCTGATCTGCATGTTGATGTTACGACCAGCCATGCGCGGATCCTGGTCCACGTGTCCCATGGTGATGAGGTCTTCCTTGATCTTCTTGGCCAGCTCATGTCCGAGTTCCTGGTGCGCCATCTGGCGCCCGCGGAACTGGAGCTGGATGCGGACCTTGTGACCTTCAGCCAGGAAGTCTTCGGCGTGCACGATCTTGATCTGGTAGTCGTGGGGATCAATGCCGATGCGGAATTTCATTTCCTTCACCTTGCCGCCCTTCTGGTGTTTGTGGGCCTCCTTCTTGTGCTTTTCCTGGATGTACTTGTACTTCCCGTAGTTGACGATTTTGCACACGGGCGGGTCGGCATTCGGGGCCACTTCCACGAGGTCAAGACCGCGCTCCTTGGCGATGCGGATGGCCTGCTGTGTGGGCAGGATGCCGAGCTGGTGGTGCCCGTCCTCCTCCACGACGCGGACCTTCGGCGCACGGATGCGCTCATTGATGCGGGTTTGATCGACGAAACGGCCGTTGTTCGGGCGGTCACGGCCGCCGGGACGGTTGCCACCACCGGGGCGGAAGCCGCCGCCTGCACCACCTTGATAACCACCCGGACGCGCCGGGCCTGTGGGACGCGGCGCACCGCCCATGGCCGGGCCTGTGGGGCGCTGTACTGAATTGGGCGGGCCTGCCGGGCCCGTGGGCCGCTGTGGCGGGCCGCCTGTGCCCTGGCCTTGCTGGGGACGCGGCGCAAAACTGCCGCCGCTCAACTGCTGGAATGGATTGCTTATGGGATACCTCCGGTTGTGTTCAAGACTCCAAGCCACCATGTGACAGGCACTTGGAAAGTGTTTTGGGAATGCCGCGCAGAAACAAATATCATATCAACGCGGACTCGATTCCTGCATGCACGCGCCCTCTGCCACCTGATCAAGCAGGGTGAATGGGCGCGAAAAAGTAAAAATCATGCGGAGAAAATCGAAAAGAAAAAAAGCGCTCTCTGAATTTTGAAAGTCGCTGGCAGAGCCGTATACCGTACTCTAACGCCGCACATAGGTAACGACTTTCATGAGAATGAGCAAGCCGATTTATTTCCGCACAACATTTCCTAGTGGTCTTTGCCACAGACCCGGCACATGAAGCGGTTGGCGCGGGCAGGGATTTCGTAGCTTTTCCCGCCACAGAATGGACAGCGGACCGCGACATATGCTCGCACGGCCCAGCGGGTGCTGATGGCGGAGATGAGCGCCCCCACCAGCATCGTCACGAGCGGTGCCATTCGGTGCTCCTCCAGCATCTTCCAGTTTATAAAAACCAAGCCGCAGAAAAGTGTGGCGGCCACGACTGGGCCGAAAAAACTCAGGGCAAAATGTCGCGTGGAGCTCATACACAGGGGTTAAACGCGCCATCCATTCACGCCTTAACGGCATTCTGCAAGCCCTCTCGCATGACTTCCAGCGGAGCAGGGCGGCCAAACCAGTGCTCAAACGAGATGGCCCCTTGGTGCAGCAGGAGAGAGAGACCGTCCACTGTTCGGGCCCCGGCGGCGGCGGCATCTGCCAGCAGAGGAGTGCGGCCATCGGCGCGATAAACCATGTCGAAAACCAGGTGGCGCTGGAGAAGTGCGTCGGCAGGGAGAAGCCTGACATCATTAGGCCTCATGCCTAGCGAGGTAGCATTGACGATGAGATCTGTTTTTGCCAGAGCGGCTCTGAGCGCATCGTCCCGCCACGGAATCACGGAAGTTTCCGCTCGCCTGCCAAGCAGGAAAATCTCTGCGGCCACGGCCTCCGCCTTTTCATGGGAGCGATTGACCAGCATGAGCTGGCGGCAGCCGCTGAGTGCGCTCTGCACCGCCACGGCACGCCCGGCGCCACCACCTGCGCCGATGATGAGCACACGCAGATCCTGGATGTCGGTGCCAAAGGCCTCCTTCACACTGCGGAGGAAGCCGGGGCCGTCGCTGTTGTAACCGTGGAGTTTTCCCTCGCGGATGGCCAGCGTGTTCACCGCGCCGAGCTGGCGGGCCAGAGGATCGAGCACGTCCACGGCGTCCAGTGCTTCAAATTTGTGCGGGATGGTGATGTTGACCCCGAGGAAGCCGCAGGCGGCAAACTGGCGGAAGGCCTGCGCCACGCTGCCCACGGGCACCTGCACACGGATGTACTGTGCATCGATGCCGCTGGCCTGCAGCGCGGGATTGTGCATCTGCGGGCTGCGCGAGTGGCCGATGGGGTCGCCAATGACCGCCAGGCGTGCCGGCGGCGTGAAGCGCCCGGCCACTGCGTTCCAGTTCATCAATTCATCGAATGGTAAAAAATCTCCCACGCCGCAGACATGGCGTGGAACCACGGGCTGTCAAAGCTGCCCGCAATTTTCCCGCTCGACATCCCGTTCCATCCGCGCTGCAATCTGCGGCTCTCGTTTTTTCCCAACCCCATCCATCCCAGCCATGCGCCTTACCCTTCCCCTGATCGCCCTCGCCGGCACTGCCGCGCTGTTTTTTGCCCACGCGGCCGACTCCACTGTGAAGCCGCTGCGCGTGCTCATCGTGGCCGGCGGCTGCTGCCACGAGTATGACAAACAGCACCTCGTGCTGAAGGAAGGCATCGAAAGCCGCCTCAACGCCATCGTGGATGTGGCCTACAATCCCGACAAGACCACCAAGGCCACCTTTGAAATCTACAAGGCCAAGGACTGGGCCAAGGACTTTGACGTGATCGTGCACGACGAATGCAGCGCCGATGTGACCGACCCCGCCTACGTGGGAGCCATCCTTGACGCGCACAAAGCCGGCAAGCCCGCCGTGAACCTGCACTGCGCCATGCACAGCTACCGCTGGGGTAATTTCCGCGAACCCGTAAAGGCTGGCGCGGACAACGCAGGCTGGTATGAAATGCTGGGACTGCAGTCCACCGGCCACGGCCCGCAGGAGCCCATCGCCATCACTTTCACTGACAAGACCCACCCCATCACCCAGGGCATGGGAGACTGGACCACCATCAAAGAGGAACTCTACAACAACGTGCAGATCCTCACCGGCAAAGCGCTGGCCACCGGCCTGCAGATCCAGCCGCCGAAAGCCAAGAAAGGCGAAACCCTGCCTCCCGACGCCAAGCCCACCGAAGCCACCAGCGTCGTCGCCTGGACTAATGAATACGGCCCGAACAAAACCAAGATCTTCAGCACCACCATCGGCCACAACACCGCCACCGTCTCCGACGCCCGCTACCTCGATCTCATCACCCGCGCCATCCTCTGGACCACCGGCCACATCAATGAAAACGGCAAGGCCGAGCCGGGATATGGGAAGTAAGTCCTGCTGATCATCCCTGAATTCATCCAATGCCCGATGCTCATAGCTTCGGGCATTTTTCTTTTTCGCACCCAGCAGGTCAGCTTCTGACACCAAACTGCGTTATAAACAACTCACCATGCGCCTCATTCTTCTCCCAGCCCTCTCGCTTGCCCTGGTCATTCATGCCTACGGAGACCCCGGCCATTCGGCGAATGGGGAGGCCTTCAATGAGGGGCCGCGGCAGGCGGCGGTGCTCATCCCCGGCTGCGGAGATGCGGTGCATTTCACCATCAGCACCAAGAACGCGGAGGCGCAGAAGTTCTTCACGCAGGGCGTGGGCCAGCTCCACGGCTTCTGGTATTATGAAGCGGAGCGCTCCTTCCGTCAGGTGGCAGCTCTGGACCCGGAATGTGCCATGGCCTACTGGGGCATGAGCATGGCCAACGTGAACAACGACCGCCGCGCCAAGGCCTTCATCAAAAAGGCCACGCCGCTCAAACCCAAGGCCACCGCACGCGAGCGCAAATGGATCGCCGCACTGGAAAATCTCTACCGCGACGACGACAAGCGCGACAAAAAGCAGAAGAGCCTGGACTGCATCAAGGACTTCGAAGCCCTCGTGCAGGACGATCCCGCCGATGTGGAGGCCCGCGCCTTTCTCATCTGGCGCATCTGGTTCTCCCGCGAAGAGGCCCCCATGTCCAGCCTGCAGGCCGTGGATGCGCTGCTGGACCAGGTCTTTGCCAAAGAACCCAACCACCCCGCGCACCACTACCGCATTCACCTGTGGGACCAGAGCAAGCCCATCCTGGCTCTGAAATCCGATGCGCTCTGCGGGCAGTCGGCCCCGGGCATCGCGCACATGTGGCACATGCCGGGCCACACCTTCTCCAAGCTCAAGCGCCCGGACGACGCCGCCTGGCAGCAGGAGGCCAGCACTCGGGTGGACCACGCCTACATGATCCGCACCTATATTTTGCCGGATCAGATACATAATTACGCCCATAATGAGGAATGGCTGACACGTACTTTCAATGAAATGGGCCGCGCCAATGACGCCGAAGCGCTGGCCCGCAGCCTCATCGCCATCCCCCGCCACCCGGCCTACAACACGCTCGACAAGCCCAGCACCTCCGCCAGCTACGGCCGCACACGGCTGATCGAGACGCTGACCAAGTGGGAGCACTGGGAGGCGCTGCGAGATTTCACCCTCGCACCTGTCGGCGTGGCGGCGCATGACATTGCACGGCTGCGCGCGCTGGGCATCGCCAGCTATCATCTGAAAAACACTGCTGCTCTGGCCACGGCGCTGAAGGATCTGGAAAAAGTCTCCACCGCCGCGCCCAAGAAACCCGACACCAAAACCACCGCAGCCAGCACCACGGAGAAGGAGAAGAAAACACCGCGCCCCGAAGTGAAGGCCAAGGAAAATGCCCTCGCCGAGCTGAAAGCCCTGGCAGCGCTGAGCGCCAAGGACAAAAAAGGCCGCACCGCCGAAACCCGCCGCCTGCTGACCGCCCTGAAGGACACCGACACCCCCAAGGAACGTCTGGCGCACTACTGGCTGTCTTTTGATGACAAAACCCAGGCCGCCGAACTGACCAAAAACTTCGCCACCGACCTCCCCGGCGCTGCTGCCAAGGCGGAAGTGCTGCAGGCCTGCGGCAAGACAGCCGAAGCAAAGAAGGCCTTTGAGGAAGTGCGAAAGCTGGCCTTTGCCATGGACCGCAACCTGCCCCTGGCCAAGCGGCTGGATGCTCTGGCCAAGACCTTCGGCATCTCAGACGCATGGGCCGCGCCTGCCCCCAAACGCACCGACAGCGGCGTGCGCCCGGAGATCACCAGCCTGGGCCCCATCCACTGGCAGGCGCCTGACGCACCTGTCTTTGAAGCACTTACGCTGGAGGGCCAGGTGGTGAAGAGCACGGACTACACCTCCAAAAAGCCCACGCTTTTCCTCTTCTACCTGGGTCACGACTGCGGCCACTGCGTGGAGCAGATGCAGGCCTTTGCCAAGGCGCTGCCCGACTTTGAAAAAGCCGGCATTCAGCTCGTTGCTGTGACGCTGGAGACACCTGAAGCCGCCGCAGGCATCCGCACCAAGCTGAATCTCAAGGAAGGCCAGCCCCTGCCCTTCCCCGTGCTGAGCGACGCCAGTCTCGCCGCCTTTAAAAAAGTGCGCGCGCACGATGACTTTGAAAACGACAACCTGCACGCCACCCTCCTGATCGACCCAGAGGGCAAGCAACGCTGGTGGGACATCAGCTGGGAGCCCTTCAAGGACACGAAGTTTGCGCTGGAGGAGTCAGTGCGACTGCTGACCAAATGATGAGTCAGGCTCAAGGCCTGTAAACGTCCGTGTACACACGAGGAGGCTGCCAGCAAAGACTGCGACTCATCCTTGAGGTGACGGCGATGTTAAGCCTCCCGTGGGGATGGGAGGCTTGTTCGCACCAGTTCCCTGCGTAAAAGACACTTTTTGACAGGTTGTTCACAATGCCAGCACCATTCTCAAAGCTGTGTCTCAATCAATCAGGTGGTAGAAAATCATCCCTAGTGAAAGGCGTCATCAGCGGCAGGGGTTTTGATGCGTGGAACCCTTGTGTTTGAGGTGTGGAACTTAGTTCGAATTCAACCCAATGAAACACTCTCGTCACACTTTGAGCCGTAAGCCTAGGTAGGCAGCATTCACTAGGCAAAGTGTGTCCAACACAGTTAATAACCATTTAACTTATTGATTTTCAATTTTTTAAATCAAACTCCAAGCCAAGTAACACTTCTCAAACCGTGTGGATATGCCTACCCGGCCACACCCAAACAGGCCGCTAGAAGACCCACAAGATGCGTTTCGAACCAGTCACAGACCTCGTTTGCGGGGATCTGCGTCTCAGAAGTCCGCACAAGCTTTTTCTTTGCGATTTAAATCATTTCATTTTTGACAATTTTGATTCACCCCTCCGCCTGGGCGAGATTTTGGGGGCGAGTTGCTGGCAGTTTGTTCACACCGCTTGTTGAGAATCGTTTTTTCTTCCCCAAAGCTGCCTGGCGACGCACTTGAGTGGCGGGATGCAGTTCCACCTTGTGGCGGCGGGCAGCTCCAGTAGCGTCCTGCCCCGACTCACCATGAAAGCCTATCAAATCACCGGAACCGACGGCCTGAGCTCCCTGCAGGCTGTGACGCTGCCAGACCCCACCCCCGGCCCTGGAGAGGTGCTGGTGCGAGTGCGGGCCACCTGCCTGAACTACCGCGACTACATGAACGTCATGGGTATCAAGGGGGTGACCGGCCCCATCCCGCGCATTCCCTGCTCCGATGGAGCCGGAGAAGTGCAGGCCGTGGGCGAAGGCGTGACCCAGTTCCAGCCCGGAGACCGCGTCGTCTGCCCCTTCATGCCGAGCTGGCTGGACGGCGGGTACACCCAGGTGCATGCCTCCAAGGCCCTGGGCGGCGCGGTGGACGGCCTGCTGCGGGAGCTGGCGGTTATTTCTGAAAAAAGCCTGCTGCGCATCCCGGACCATCTTTCCATCGAGGAGGCGGCCACGCTGCCCTGTGCGGCCGTGACTGCCTGGGACGCGCTGCACTGCCGTGGCGGCCTGAAGGCGGGAGAGACGGTCTTCATCCAGGGCACGGGCGGAGTCTCCATCTTTGCGCTGCAGTTTGCCAAGCTGGCCGGTGCCCGCGTGCTGGCCACCACCAGCAGCGATGAGAAGGGCAGGCGCCTGCTGGAGATGGGGGCTGATGCCGTGCACAACTACAAAACGGACCCGGACTGGGACAAGTGGGCGCTGGCACAGACCGGTGGGCTGGGCGTGGACAAGGTGATCGAGATCGGCGGGCCGGAGACGCTGAACCGCTCGCTCAAGGCCACACGCTTTGGCGGGCACATCGCGCTGATCGGCGTGCTCACGGGCACCAGCGGGGAGATCCAGACCGTGCAGATCCTGCGCAAGGGCATCCGCCTGGACGGCATCTACGTGGGCTCACGCGAGATGTTTGCCGAGATGCTGGCGGAGATGGAGCGCGTGAAGCTGAAGCCGGTGATCGACTCCGTATTTGAGTTTGCCGATGCGCCGGCCGCCTTCCAGCACATCGAAAGCGGCAGGCATTTTGGCAAGATCGTGATCCGGGTGTGAGAATGCGCAGGCAGTCTCGTTTGGGGTGGTGCATGTCTTTGCGCTCTATTTCCATTCGTTTCCTCATCGCCGCTGTGATGGCGGCGGGTTCTCTCTCCGCCGCCCAGCCGAACATCATTCTCATCATGTCGGATGACATGGGGTTCTCGGACATCGGCTGCTATGGCGGCGAGATCGAGACACCGAATCTGGACCGGCTGGCGAAGGGCGGCGTGAGGCTGAGCCAGTTTTACAATACCGGGCGCTGCTGCCCCACGCGGGCCTCGCTGCTCACGGGGCTGTACCCGCATCAGGCGGGGATCGGACACATGATGGAGGACCGCGGGCAGGACGGGTATCGAGGAGATCTGAGTCCGCGCAGCCGAACGATCGCCGAGGTGCTGCGGCCCGCCGGCTACCGGACCTACGGCGTGGGCAAGTGGCATGTGACGAAGCACGCCGTGCCCGAGGGGCCCAAGCACAACTGGCCGCTGCACCGGGGCTTTGACCGCTTTTACGGCACCATCACCGGCGCGGGCAGTTTTTATGATCCCGGCACGCTGACGCGGGATGACGCCATGATCTCCCCCTTTGCCGACGCAGAATACCAGCCGAAGCAGTACTACTACACTGATGCCATCAGCGACCACGCGGTGCGCTACATCGGCGAGCATGCGCGGGATCACGCGCAGCAGCCCTTTTTTATGTACATGGCCTACACCGCCGCCCACTGGCCCATGCACGCCCTGCCAGAAGATGTGAAAAAATACCACGGCAGGTATGACGAGGGCTACGAGTCCGTGCGGCAGGCGCGCCTGCTGCGGCTGAAGAAGATGGGACTGGTGGCTGCGGACGCGGAGCTATCCCCCACCAAGGGAGACTGGTCCCAGGTGAAGGACCGCACCTGGGAGGCGCGCTGCATGGAGGTCTTTGCGGCGATGATCGACCGCATGGACCAGGGGATCGGCCGTGTGGTGGCGGAGCTGGAGAAGCACGGGCAGCTGGAGAATACGCTGATCTTTTTCCTGCAGGACAACGGCGGCTGCCAGGAGCCGATTGGGAGGCAGGCCACGCCGCCGAAATTTAATACACAGACCTTTCCCGTCATCGCTCAGGATGCCATCCGGCTGGACGTGATCCCCAAGCAGACGCGGGACGGGCAGCCGGTGCGGCAAGGCCAGGGCATCACGCCCGGAGGGCCGAACGACTACATCGCCTATGGCGAAGCCTGGGCCAATGTGTCCAACACCCCGCACCGGGAGTACAAGCACTTTGTGCATGAAGGCGGCATCTCCACGCCGCTGATCGCCCACTGGCCCGTAGGACTGCTTGCGGCGCAGCGCGGCAGGATCGAGAGCCAGCCTGGGCACCTGATCGACATCATGGCCACGTGCGTGGATGTGGCGGGCGCGAAGTACCCGGCCGAAGTGGATGGCCGCAGCATCCAGCCGCTGGAGGGAGTGAGCCTGATGCCTGTGCTGCAAAAGAGCGCACGGGATGATGCGCGCTCCATCTTCTGGGAGCACGAGGGAAACCGCGCGCACCGCATGGGCCCGTGGAAGCTGGTGGCCAAGGAGGACCAGCCGTGGGAGCTGTACGACATCTCCAAAGACCGCGCCGAGCAGCACGACCTGGCCGCTGTGGAGCCCGAGCGCGCACGCGCCATGGCCGCCGCCTGGGACGCCTGGGCCGCCCACGCCCAAGTGCTGCCGCTGGGCACGTGGAAGAAGCCGGATATAAAAGCCAAAGGCGCACGCAAGAAGGGCGCGGAGAAAAAGGCGGAGGCGAAATAGCAGGAGGAACGCGACAGCATCTCTCGCATTCTTTTTTGCAAACCTGATTATCAGGCTAAGCCTGCGCTGGGGCAAAAATAAGGATAGCACATTGCGTTATGGAACAGTTCGTGCTCTCGTGCGCCGCCATGGATCTTTCCCAAATCGCCCTGGATGTGCCGACTCTGAAGTTGAGTTTAACCATCGTGGGAGGCTTGCTTCTCCTGTCGATGATTCGGATTGTTTTTCTGCTGCGCAAAAACGAACGCCTGCGGATCAATGCTGAAAAGATGGAGCAGCAGGTGCTCTTTCAGCACCAGGAGATTCTCTCAGTGAAGTCGGATTCCAATGCGTGGCGCGGTGAGCAGCAGAGGATGTTTGACGCCTTCCGCGCGGAGTTCTCCAAGCGCCTGGAGGAGTCCGAGGCACGTTACCAGGACATCCAGAAACGCACCGAGATGCTGAGCAAGCCCGCCCGTCCCGTGGCGCTCTCCACCCCGCCGCTGCCCTCCGGCACGGTGGTGACGCGTGGTGTGGATGCCGATGAGAAGCCGGTGCTGCCGGTGCCTGCGCTGAACATTTCCTGAGCTGCCGCCCCCCTCAACGTGCGAACCCGGCAGGAGTCTTGAAATTTCGCGAAAGCGAAGAACTTCGTGCCTGATTGATCTGGAACACTATTTGCTGATATTTTTAAGCTAATGAACAAAGAATTGAGTCAGGACGTCATGGCCATGATCATCGGCCTCAGCATTGTCTCCATCATGTTTCTGCTGTCGCTGGGACGAATGCTGGCGCTCTACCGCTCCAACCGCCGACTGAGTGCTGAAGGAGTCAAAATGGACAAGCAGCTGGCCCTTCAGGAGATGGAGGTGACAGGCGTGCATCATGACTCCATGTCATGGCGCGCCAAGATGCAGCGGCAGTTTGATGCGCTGCGCGCAGAGCTCTCCACCCGGCTGCTGCAGACGGACATGAACGGAGCGCATGCGCTGAAGGAGCTGGACAAGGCCTGCCAGCAGGTGCGCAGCGGCGCCGATGCCAAGGCGGCGGAGCTGGCTGCCGCCAAGATCAAGATCTCCGAGCTGGAGGCCGCGCTGGCGGTGAAGCCCGTGGCAGCACCGCCTCCGCCGCCCTCCATTCCCAAGCCTGCGCTTCCCGCGCTTCCCGCCATGGAGACGCTGCGCGTCCAGGCTCTGGAAACCGAACTGGCGGCGGTGAAGGCCGAACTGGCGCTGGCCAAGCAGCAAAAGTCCAGCCTGCAGCTGACAGCACTGCTGGCACGCCGCAAGACACCCGTGACCAACACGACCGCCCGCAAAAGCACCCTGCCGCGCGGCAGAGCCTCACGCTGCGCGTAAGCCGCCGGATGGGCTGCGTGCGCATGCACTGAGAATTGCGTAGCCGTTGGAGGCATTGATTTCATGCCTGCAAAGCAGCTGCTGACCTCATGTATCATGAATGGTGCTTTAGGCTTCTGGAAGCTGGGCACCATATGCTCCATCAAGATTAAGCGCGGGGTTGTTTTTTCCTCTCGCCAAGCGGCAGGAGAGTCTTTATTCTGCCGTGCCGAGCTGGAATCTCCCATGAGTGAAAGCTCCTGCATAAACCCTTTACTGTCCGCCCCCATGACTGAGAACCCCACCGCAGAGTCGCCTTTTGGCAGCGCCGTGCCTCATGATCCCTTTCAGGCCGCGAAGGCCAGCGCCATGAAAGCCGCTGAAGAGCTGCGCGCCGCCGCCGCCCAGAAAGTGACTGAATTCCGCTCCGCCGCAGAGACACGTGCCCAGCAGTTCCGCTCGACGGCGGAGCAGCGCGCCACGGACATCCGTGACAAGGCGGAGGAGATCGCCGACCAGACGCTGAACCAAGCCCGCGTGCGCTATGACGACCTGCGCGCCGAGGCTGAGAAGTTTGCCCGTGAAAAGCCGCTGCAGGCTCTGCTGACGGCCTTTGGCATCGGCTTTGTCGTCGGGGCCATTCTGCGACGCTGATACACATCCTGCATCCGCGCTCTCTTTTCACCCCCGCTTCATGAATCCAGGTTCGCCCCCCGCCCCTGAGGAACGCGCCAGCGCAGCAGGACTGCTGCGTGCCGTGGCGCTGTATATCGAGGCCCGTGGCAGACTGCTCCACATCGAGGGGCAGGAGGCCGCAGGCCGCGTCTCCGGGCTCACGGGCATGTTCATGCTCTCGCTCACGGCCTTCATCATCGGCTGGACGCTGGCTGCGCCGGCGCTGGTGTGGATGATCGCGGAGTCTTATGGCTGGCACTGGACACGCGTGGCGCTGGGCGGCGCCGGCATCCACCTCTTTCTGGGCCTGCTGCTGCTGGCCGGACTCAAAAACCGGCTGCGTGGCATGCAGCTCTTTGAGGAATCCTTCAACCAATTCCGCCGGGACCGCGAATGGCTCGCCCGCAACAAGAACGACTGACCCCCAAGCAGCAGGCACTGCGGGATCTGGAGGACGCACGCGCGTCCCTGGCGCATCATGCCTCCCTGGCGGCCGAAGAGTGGAGCCCGAAGGCGCTCTTCACCCGCAGTGTGGAAAAACACCGTGCGCTATGGATCGGCGGCGCGGCCGTGGCCGGGCTGGCGCTGATCAAGCTCATCCTGCCCTCCTCATCCGGCAGAGATGGAGGGCGGTCCGAGAATTTTCTTTCCGGAGCCAAAAGCGGCGGCCTCATGGCGTTGCTTCTCGGTCCGCTGTTCGCTTTCGCCCGCAAGTCAGTTTTAAACTACGGAACCCAATGGTTTGAGACTTACCTGCGTTCTAAAGTTTCTCCGAACGACTCCGACTCCGGCGTAGTCTAGCCATTTTTACAACCTACATGTCTGATTCCAACCCACCCCCTCTTCAAGAACTCCTCCCCGTTTTAGGCTCTGTGGATGACTACCTGCGCTTCTGCATGGAGTATGATGCATCCGACCTTCACCTGGCCACGGGCGCGCAGCCTGTGTGGCGCCGCTACGGCAATCTGCAGCCCATCTGGGACAATGCCGCGCTGCTGACACCTGAAGACGCACGCCGCCTGGCCTATGGGTTCCTGGGAGAGCCGCAGATCAAACAACTGGAGTCCCGCGGGGACGTGGACTTTGCCTACTCCCCCGGCTACGGCCGCTTCCGTGCCTCCGTGGTGCAGCAGCGCCTGGGGATCGACATGGTGTTCCGCGTGATCAAGACGCAGATCAAGTCGGTGGACGAACTGGGCCTGCCGCCAACCGCCAAGACGCTGACCCGATTCCACAACGGTCTCATCCTCGTGACAGGCCCCGTGGGCTGCGGCAAATCCACCACCCTGGCCGCTCTGGTGGACTCCATCAATGAAGAGCGCGAGGACCACATCATCACGCTGGAAGACCCGATCGAATACATCATCGAGCCCAAGGGCTGCCATGTGAACCAGCGCGAGGTGCACACCCACACGGCCTCCTTTGCCGCCGCGCTGCGTGGTGCTCTCCGTGAAGACCCGGACGTGATCATGGTGGGTGAAATGCGCGACCTGGAGACGATCTCCCTGGCGATCACCGCTGCAGAAACGGGCCACCTTGTGCTCGGCACCCTGCACACCGGCAGCGCCGCGCGCACCCTGGACCGCGTGCTGGACGTCTTCCCCATCGACCAGCGCGACCAGATCCGCATCATGGTGTCTGAATCCCTGCGTGGCATCCTTTCCCAGCAGCTGGTGCCGAGGATCGACGGCAACGGGCGCGTGATGGCGCTGGAGGTGCTGGTGAACACGCCTGCCGTGGGCAACTGCATCCGCGAAGGCAAGACCTACATGCTCGGCGGCGTGATGCAGACCGGCAAGGGCGTGGGCATGGTGACGATGGATGACGCCCTGCGCAATCTCTACGCCACCGGACAGATCAGCCGCGAAGAGTGCGAATTCCGCGCCGAGGACAAAGTGATGATGAAGAAGTACTTTGAATCCTGAGCCCCCCCACGCCAAACCGATCACTGACACAGTCTCATGCCAATCATTGACCAATATTTCCAGAAGCTCATCGAACTGGGCGGCTCCGACCTTCACCTCAGCCAGAAGCAGCCGCCCAAGGTGCGCGTGCATGGCAGCATCAAGCCCATCTCCGACCAGATCCTGGACGAGCGCCTGCTGGAGACCATGATGCGGGAAATCTGCGAGCCCCGCGCCTGGGAGCGCTACAAGGAGAAGGGCGACCTCGACTTTGCCTACGAGATGGATGAAAACAGCCGCTTCCGCTGCAACTACCTCAAGCAGCAGCATGGCTACGGTGCCGTCTTCCGTATCATCCCCACCAAGATCGCCTCGCTGGAGCAGCTGGGCATCCCGCCGGTGGTCAAGGAGTTTGGCCACATGCGCAGCGGCCTCGTCCTGGTGACGGGCCCCACGGGCTCCGGAAAGTCCACCACGCTGGCCGCGCTGCTGGACTACATCAACACCAACTTCCGCCGCCATATCATCACGATCGAGGAACCGATCGAGTTCGTGCACCGCAACAAGAAGAGCATCATCACCCAGCGCGAGGTGCCCATCCAGACGCCCTCCTTCGCCGACGGCCTGCGCGCCGCGCTGCGTGAAGACGCTGACATCGTGCTGGTGGGGGAAATGCGCGACCTGGAAACGATCTCGCTGGCGCTGACCGCTGCGGAAACGGGCCTGCTCGTCTTCGGCACCCTGCACACGAACAACGCTCGCAAGACCGTTGACCGTATCATCGACGTCTTCCCCTCCGACCAGCAGAGCCAGGTGCGCACGATGCTAGCCGCCTCACTGAAAGGCGTGGTGGCGCAGCTCCTCATGAAGAAGTCCGACGGCAAAGGCCGTGCGGCGGTGAATGAGATCATGGTGTCCAACCCCGCCGTGGGCGCGATCATCCGTGAAGGTGCCACGCAGAAGCTCTATGACGTCATCATCGGCGGCAAGGCGCAGGGCATGCAGTTCATGGACGAAGCCATCTGGCAGAAGCTGCGAGACGGCTATGTGACGCCGATGGAGGCGTACATGAAGGCCATCGACAAAAACCGCTTCAAGGCCTTCCTGCCTGCTGAAGACGCCGAGCTCGGCGTGGCTAGCGGCGGCGACGCTAACAAGTAATCCCGGCCACCGCCGGACTCATCCTTCCCACCGCGTCGGCTGGCAGATCTGCCAGCCGACTTGTTTTTATGGGGTCTGCGAGTTCGTGAGTGCGCAGTCCTGCCGCAGATGAATCTTGCTGCCGCAGTGGCTGTGAATAAGATAGGTGAATAATCAAGGATGAGCACCGCTCCTGCAGGCCCACTGCCAGACCCGCCCCCCTCTCAGCCCGGCCAGCCGCCGGGTCCGTGGGCCTTGCTGGCGGCCACGGCAGTGGGCGGTGTGATCGGCACACGCCTTGGCCGCACACCGCTGGTGCTGGCCGCAGGGGCTGCGGCGCTGGCCCTGCTGCAGAAGCAGAAGAGGAGTGCGCCTGCCTCTTCGGCATTCCCTTCCCCACATCCGCTGGAGCCGGTGGACCCCGCACCAGGCACCGAGTGGAAACCAGCCTCCCCCACCCTGCTCCCAGCGGTGCAGCATGTGCAGAGCCATCCGCCAGCCCATGAGAGCCCGCAAAGCCAGGTGGAGGCCTGGCTCTCCAGACAGATGCAGCGGGAGATGGCAGAGCCCGTACTCGATCTGAGCCTGCATGCGCAGGATGCTGCCGCTGCACCTGCGCCAGCCGCCGGGCAGGCTTTTTTTCCCGCAGGCTTTTCCACGCCCGTAGCGCAGGCCATGCCCGCCCCTGTGCCTGAGAATGATGGTCGTGAGCCGGCCCAGAATGAAGATGACTACCACCCGGGGGCCTTTCTCCTGGATGAGGCGGAGAGCCTTCCACCGCCTGGGCAGATGCCCGCACAGGAACCAGGCAGGCACGAAGCCTTTGCCCGGCTGACGGCGCCACGTGATCTCTACGTGAACCTGGAGCCCAGCGAGCCCGCCCAGCCACTGGAGCCCACCGCAGCCGAGCCTGCCGTGAAGATGCCACTGCAGGTGGAACCGACACACTCTGAGCCCGCCTTCTTTTCCACGCCCGCGCCTGCGCGCGCTGCGTCACCTTTTCAGGCGGGCGCCTCCGCCATGGTGCAGATGTACCCGCCGGTGGATGCCACAGCTCAGCTGAATCTTGAGCCACTTCCCAGCCTGACCGAATCAGCCCCCCACGTGCCCACGGCGGGCGCGCTCTTCTTTGCCGCGCCACCACCGCTGCCGCAGGTGGAGCGCGACCCGCAGCCACACGCACTGCAGGAGGTTCCTCCGCCTGAAGCAGCCGCGCAGGTGTTTGAGGGCGCGGCTTTTCCAGATGCCATCGAGGTGCCCATGGTGTTCGGGCTGGATGAGATCCCGGCCGTGCTCTTCAAGGAGAAGACACCGGCTTCTGAAGGTGCCCTGCCAGACACCGCCACTACGGCGCAGACGGGCGCACACACACTCCCCCATATGCATCTGCATGCAGCAACGGCCATGCCTTTCTTTAATGCGGTGGAACCGACGCGGGAGATCGAGGTGCAGCTGGCGTCTCCGGGAGAGGCCTCCTTTGATCCGCCGCTGGCCGCTGCACCGCAGGATCCCTGGCAGGCACAGATGGAAGCCGCCATGGCCGGAGCTGTGTCAGCCCCTGAGCTGGATGCGGAGACAGGCCTGCTCACTGCGCACGCCTCTCCATCCAGCCCCTACTGGCCCGTGCCCCGCTCAGACGCTGCCTCCGCCACTCCGGTGGATGCGGCGGCCCCCGCACACGCCTTTTCCGGTGGTCCGGTGGTGGACGCCGAGATCGTGATCAAACCGCGTGCGCAGGACGACACACGCCCCGTGTTTGTGGCCAAGCCACGCCCCCTCGCGCCCAGCTTTGCCGCAGCAGCAGCAGCCCAGCAGGCGCAGGTGAATGTGCAGCTGCACCTGCACGCCCATTCGCACCCGCATGCAGGCCTGCACGGCACTCAGGATCTGCCCGCCCCATTGGAGACGCCTCCTGAGGCGGAGGCCCCCTTCCCCAGCCCTCTCCAGCCCCCGCGCCCACACACCCGCCGCTCCAGCTGGCACTCCTGGTGGCAGGGAGATTAAAAGACCGTTCACCCGCGCGATGGGTGATCTTAAAACGTGGCCTCGGCCGGGTTCGGCGTTTTCGAAAGATTGCCAACATTGCCGATTAAGTTGATCATCAACATCGCTAGTACACTCAGAGAAGCATCGTCACCATTTCGTTGTTGTCAGCCCTTCTCCAGCCCTGTGCCAGCCCCTGAGGGGAAGTGGTGCTGCCCTTCCCTGCATCTTCCTTCCAACCTTTGCTGGACACCGCAGCCGCCACCGCTAAGGCAGAGGGCATGGCTATCACAGGCGGCAAACTTTTCATCACAGGTCATCGGGGTCTCGTCGGGCGCGCGCTGCTGCGCTATTATGAAGACAAGCCCCAGTGGCAGATCTTCACCCGCACCCGCGAGGAGCTGGACCTGCGCGACCCCCATGCCACGGACGCCTTCTTTGCCGCCGAGAAGCCGGACGCCGTGATCCTCTCCGCCGCCAAGGTGGGCGGCATCAAGGCCAGCTACACCCACCCGGTGGACTTCCTGCTGGACAACCTGCAGATCCAGAACTGCGTCCTTTCCGCCGCGCACCGCTTTGAGACGCAGAAGGTGCTCTTTCTGGGCAGCACCTGCATTTACCCGAAGGCCGCGGAAATCCCCATCAGGGAAGACAGCCTCATGACCGGCCCCATGGAGGAGACGAATGCGCCCTACGGCGTGGCCAAGATCGCGGGGATCAAGCTCTGCCAGGGCTACCGCCACCAGCACGGCCGCGACTTCATCTGCGCCATGCCGGCCAATCTGTACGGCCCCTACGACAACTTTGACCCCGAGCACTCGCACGTGCTGCCCTCCCTGATCCGCCGCTTCCACGAGGCGCGCCTGCAGGGCGCCCCCAGCGTGACTCTGTGGGGCAGCGGCAATCCGAAGCGGGAGTTCCTCTTTGTGGACGATCTGGCCTCCGCCTGCGGCTTCCTGCTGGAAAACTACAGCAGCCCCGACATCATCAATGTGGGCTGCGGCTGGGAGGTGAGCATCCGTGAGGCGGCGGAGATCATCCGCAGCATCGTGGGCTACGAGGGGGAGATCCGCTGGGACACCACCCAGCCGGACGGCAACCCACGCCGCCTGCTGGACGTGAGCCGCATGGAAAAGCTGGGCTGGAAGGCCCGCACCGACTTCCGCGAAGGCGTGGCCCGCACCTACCAGTGGTTTTTGGAAAACCGCGCCACTGCCCGCGTCTAACTTTCGCCCGAGCCGTAAAGTCAGGCTGGACACTCCATCGCAGCAATGCCAATTGGAGGACCACTCATGGCCATCCAAGCTTTCCGTCCTGTCCTCATCACCCGCAACACCTGCCGAATCTGCGGCTCCCGCAGCCTCACCCCTGTCGTCAGCCTGGGAGATCAGTTCATCGGCGGAGTGCTGGCGAGTGCAGACGGCAGCGCGCTGGTGAAGCGCAAGGTGCCGCTGGACCTCGTGCGCTGCGACCCCTCCCAGGACGAAAACGCCTGCGGCCTGGTGCAGATGCGCCACTCCGTGCCGCCCAAGGTGCTCTACCACCGCTACTACTACGAGTCCGGCATCAATCAGTCCATGATCGACAACCTCACCGGCATCACCAAGCTGGTGGAAGAAACCGTGACGCTGAAGCCGAAGGACATCGTGCTCGACATCGGCTGCAACGACGGCACCCTGCTCTCCAGCTACCGCACGCAGGGCCTGCGCCACATCGGCATCGACCCCTCAGACGTGGCCCTCAAGGCACGCGCCAAGGGCTTCACCGTGGTGAATGACTTCTTCACTGCCCGCGCCTTCCGCAGCGAGCACCCCACGGAAAAGGCCCGCGTCGTCACCAGCATCTCCATGTTCTACGATCTGGAGAACCCGCACGCCTTTGTGCAGGACATCGCCGATGTGCTGGCCTCTGACGGCATCTGGATCCTGGAGCAGAGCTACCTGCCCGCCATGCTGGACATCAACAGCTTTGACACCATCTGCCACGAGCATCTGGAATACTACTCGCTGGCCGTGCTGGAGCGCCTGTTTGGCGATCATGGGCTCGAAGTGATCGACGTGCATCTCAATGACGTGAACGGCGGCAGCTTCCGCCTGGTGGTGGCCAATGCCGGCCAGGTCAAGCCCTCCCGCGAGGCCGCCGCCCGCGTGCAGGAGCTGCGCATCCGCGAGTTTGAGATGGCGCTGGACTCCGACGCGCCCTACGCCGTCTTCCGCGACAACATCGAGCGCATCCGCACCGATCTGACCGCCTTCCTGCAAAAGGCCAAGGCTGAAGGCAAGGTGGTGCACGGCTACGGCGCATCGACCAAGGGCAGCACCACGCTGCAGTATTGCAATGTGACGCCCGATCTCGTCCCCTTCATCGCCGACCGCAATCCCATCAAGTGGGGCAGCTACACCATCGGCACGCACATCAAGATCATCTCCGAAGAGGAATCCCGCGCTGCCAAGCCGGACTACTACCTCGTGCTGCCCTGGCACTTCATGCCCGAGTTCCTCAAGCGCGAGAGCGACTTCCTGGCCCGCGGCGGCAAGTTTGTGGTGCCCATGCCCCAGGTGCATCTGGTGGGCTGAGATACTTTTCCAAGCCAAGGGTTGTGCTGAGAGCGAATCATTTAGCGCCACTCAGCCAATCCTTGGGAACGAAGAGCCGGAGTGCGAGACCGGCGGCTGTGGGATCGATCCCACAAACGAAACCCGGACCACCAATCCAAAAACACCCCTCGGCTTCGCAAGCAGAGTGAGCATCTTCGGCCAAATATGCGAAGCATTCATCCGATACGCGAATGACGATGCTTGCATTGGTGGTCGCATTCCAGCGAAATAGCTGACCTTGATCGATCAGAAACAGCGTTTCTTTGTCTGGATTGGGCAGAATTTTTAACAAGCCGCTTCCGCTGATTTGAAACGCATCCAGCGGCTTGAGCTGAGGAGTCCCGCCTGGAACAAGCTCTAAAAAATCAAAAGCATACTTTTCTGAATCATATGTCGTCGCGAAATACCGGCCTTTTACAGTCGCCAGTGTGACAATTTGGTTCTTTGTCAGCAATGTCTTCGTTTCTCCTGCATTGGAGAAGAGCCAGCAGCGATTGCCAAACTCGCCGTAGGCATAGGCGCAGAGCCAGTCTTTTCCCACGGGCATCATGTGAGTGGGTTCTTTGAACAGTTTGTTGATGCGTGTCATGTCCGTATCGAAGCTGACCTTCTGCGGGCACCACTCTTGGGTTTCTGGATAGGCGAGCCTGCGAACCAGAACGGCAAGCTTGCCGTCTCGAACGGTGACGTCACACATCGGCCATCGATCCACCGGAGCGATGAAGTTATTGCCCAGTGCCTTCCATGCGTCCTGAACCTCGCTGGCCGTCACCTTGTAAAACTCGGACAGGGTGAGCGCGGCAGGTGTGTGCTCTTCAGCCACCACACCTTGCGCAACAACCCCAACCCAGCAAATGATGATCGTCAGCAAGGGAACGCTGCGAAATGCGCATGAATTCATCAGAAACTGAGGATGTCATATTGGCGGTTGAACTGCCAGCTTTTTGCATGACGGCTCGATCATTCCTCTTCCAAACAGGTTTGCGCGACGAACACCAACATGTGCTTGGATTCCACATCCGCTTGAATCCCGCGCCACGCTCGCTCGTCTAGCCTTTGCATGGAAGACAAGCCCGCTCCCATGACCAACACCAGCGCCCTGCGGCGGCGGCTGGGGTTTGCGCGGGGGCATTGGCGGATCGCGCTGCTGCAGCTGGCGCTGGGTGATGCGGGAGGTTTGGCTTTGTGGAGCGCGAGAACGCTGGGCGTTGTGAGAGCGTGAGGGATCGGGACGATCCCTCTCCGCCAGAGGCTTCGCCACAGAGACGGAGGGGGATCATCTTGATCCCCACACCTGCAGCGGGTTCGCGGGTGTGCGATGGCGCTGGATGATGCGGGAGGCTCGGCTTTGGGGACACGCGAGAATGCTGGGCGATGCGGGAGCGTGAGGGATCGGGACGATCCCTCTCCGCCAGAGGCTTCGCCGCAGAAACGGAGGGGGATCATCTTGATCCCCCCACCTGCAGCGTGTTCGCGGATGTGCGATGGCGCTGGATGATGCGGGAGGCTCGGCTTTGAGGAGACGTGAGAACGCTGGGCGTTGTGAGAGCGTGAGGGATCGGGACGATCCCTCTCCGCCAGAATGCGCGCTGGCAGCGTGTGATGGCGGCTTCACCCAGCAGACCTGTTTTTAACTCTGCGTGGTCTAACTTTCCCCTGCCCTTACTTCTGATAAATCGGCAGAAAGTGGTGATGCACGCTCAGGCTCAGCAGTGCTAGAGACGTGGCATACACGGCTCCGGCGCTTTTTTCGTTGCCGTTGCGCGGGTACCAGCTGCCGTCCTGGCCTTGGGCGGAGATGAGGGTCTGCTCGGTCTTCTGGCGGGCGGCGGCGGCAAAGTCTCCGCCGCGCTGGTACATGCCCTGCGCGTAGTAGTAGCAGCCGTAGAAGAACCAGGGCTCATTGATCTCGGGCGGGGATTTCACCAGCCAGTTGGCCGAGCCGAGCACCTCGGGCGCCTCATACTGGCCGCACACCTGCAGGGAGAGCAGGCCCGCCGCCGTGGTGGAGAAGGTCTGGCGGCCGCCGTAGGGCTCGTAGCTGAAGGCCGCGCTGTCGCTCTTCGGGTTGCCATTGGAGTCGCGCTCCACGCGGTAGCTGCGCTTGATGTAGGACACCGCGTTGTCGATCGCGCCCTTCGGCACCTCAAATCCGGCATTCTTCGCCGCGCGCAGGGCCATCACCTGCCACACGCTGACGGAGATGTCGCTGTCGCTGGAGCTGGGCTCATAGCGCCAGCCGCCGCGGTTGGCCTCGCTCTTGGGCACCTGCTGGGAGCGGATGATGAGCTGGATGGCCCCTTTCAGCATCTGGTGCAGGCGCTTGTCCGTGGCCTCGTCCGGCGTGTGGCCGATCATCTCGGCCATCATGAGGGACATGATGCCGTGGCCGTACATGCGCGAGCGGTCGCTGCGGCCCAGGTAGCCGTTTTCATCAGGCTCCACGCCTTCCACCACATAGCGCAGCGCCTTGCCGCAGGCCTGCCCCTCGGGCGTGGGATCGTCCGGCATGTGGCCCACGGAGGCCAGCCCCATCAGCGCCAGGCTCGTCATCGCCGCGCTGTGGGAGGGGAGATCGCCGCGCTTGGGCTTGGCGTCGGATTTTTCATCCACGATCAGTCCGGCGGACTTCTGCTGCTTCATGAGCCAGCCCACGGCCTTGTCCACGGCGGCCTTCACCTGCGGGGAGATCAGCTCCGGCTTGGCGGTCTCGGCACTCGCACAGGTGGCTGCGGCCAGCAGAGGAAGGATAAAAAGTGATCGGGGAAAGCGCATGCGAGGACGAAAACAGTCCATGCACCCTCAACGTGCGTTCATCCACGGAATTTGCGGCTCTTCGCGCAGTTGGCGCCAATTGTTCATCGCCATCAGGCCAAACAGGACGAGGGTGAAGAAGCCGCCGCCGATGCGGTTCACCGCGTGGATGTCCAGCACATTGAGCACGCCGTTTTGCAGGCCCAGCCACAGCTCCCGCTCAAAGGACAGCCCCGCCAGCACCACGGCGCAGACCAGGCTGATCGTCAGCGTCTCCTTGTGCCGAGCGGGACCCAGGGAGGTCTGGCAGAGCCGCCCGCCGTCCAGTGGCAGCACGGGCACCAGATTCAGCAGCGCCCAGAAGAGGCTGACGACGGTAAAGGCATCCATAAACTGGTGCAGCCACAGCGTGGGCGGGCGCCAGAGCGTCATGGTCCATCCCACGGCCAGCCCGGCCAGGATCTGCAGCACCGGCCCGCCGGCGGTGATCATGAGGGACTGATTGCGCGAGCGCGAGCGGCTGCCCATGGCCACGCCGCCAAGGGCATACAGCACGATCTGCACGCCGCGGTCGCCAAAGTTTCGCATCGTCAGCGCATGGCCCAGCTCATGGATGAGGATGGACACCAGCACCGCCGCCACCCAGGCCAGCAGCGCGCGCAGCTCCGCCGGGGTGTTGGCATCCAGCGCCCCGCCCATCAGCGCGGTGTTAAACCAGAACATCCAATGAATCTGCACCGGAAAGCCGAGGAGGTGAAAGCGAAGCATGCGGGGGTAAAAGAGGCCGCATCATGCGGGGACGAAGGGCGCGGTGTCAATGATACTTTCTGGAATATGACTTAAGGGAGGTGGGGGCGGATATGAGCATCAACAATAATGAGTCAACGCTTTGATCATGACAGCGGTTGAGCAAATATAGCGCCACCATGCAAGCTGTTACCTGGCCAGACGACGCAGATGGAGACGTCTTTCGCAGACTGGTCTCTGTGGGATTTTATTTCTCACGCTTTTACGACGTTGATTTCAACATCGATTTTGATCAATGGCCGCCACCCCAGCGGGTTGTTGATGCCATCAAAAACGTTTTTCCTGCGATGAGCCTGCATGAAGACGACGAAGGTGGAGGCTATGTTCTGGTTAAAGTTCACAGCATGATTTCATACGAATGGGTCGTGGAGACCCAGGCAAGGGCATCAGATCTGGTGGCTGCGGACGGTGGAAGGTGTGACTCCTGGGGTGTTCTCCATTGAACGAGCGTGCAAACTGCCTGGCCGAGCGGCACGATTGAAAAAAAGGCAGCAGGCATGTAGGCTCAGCCTATGACAAGCATCCGTGAGTCCATTGCGCGCGAGCTGCCAGCCGCCAAACTGATGGAGGTCTCCCATGACATCCATGCGCTGCACCCTTCCGCAGGTAGTGCCAGCCGTCAGCGCGCCGCCATCCGCGCCACTGCGGGATGCATGAGCGGAGAGGATGGCGAAGACTTTGAACGTGCCGTCCGAGAAACCGCCGACCGCATCGAGGCTGATGATACTTCTCAATTGCTCCCATAGAAGTTATCCCATGGCCGTTAAAATCATCGCAGAAAGAGACGCGTATGCCCATGCGACTAAACCTTTCAATCCCCCGATCATTCGAAAGGATTCAGATGAGGACGGATTTTATGAGGAATGGCATTCGGCTAAACGCGGATTGGAAGCCATGTTAAAAATGTTTGGTGAACCGGATGCTTATGGTCAGGCGGATTATCACGTTGGCGATAGCGCAATCTTGTCGAGAGGAATTGGTGTTTACATTACATCATCGAAACCCCTTACTGCGGCCCTCATAACGGAAACCCAGCGGTTCCTCGAATCTTTGGAGCAGGCATACGAGATTGATTATACCATATCGACGAGAGACGGAGATTTTGAAGTCTTCGTAAACGCAACTGACGTTCTTGCTTGGTGTCCTGCTGCGATCATGAAGCAGTTGGGAATTTGCGAGGAATCAGATGGCAAGTAATCGCATCTTCTTGGCTGGCCATGGAAAAAACAAACATGCTTGAGGCAATTAAATCAGATTCAAAACTGCGCGGTCTGTTCTTTTTGAGAATGCTTGATTATCTTTCGATTGAGATGCGGAATCTGCTAGCAGCGGAGGAGATTCCCCGGGAAGCAATCAGGAGGATAAATGAAATCAATCATAAGCTGTATCCTGCTGTGTGGGATGTTGTCCTTTGCCCGGAGTCCAGCATGCCAAGCTGTGACGAATGGCTGCTCAGCATGCTTGAGAAGGTGGGTTTGTCTGATCTGATGGAAACGTCGTTAAGTGAGTCACAAAGGCTGATGAACGAACCAGTAAGCGCCGCACTGAGGCCCACCTGAGAGCGATGGCGTCATAAACATCATGGAAGGGGGCGCGGACATAGCGTGCTGAAGACGGTCAGGCGCCAGTGGTGCATGGTTTCGCAGGCTGTAAACATGTTGGTCCTCTGTGTGGAGAGCGCCAGTGTAGAATAAGAGCTCTGCGGGCAGCGGAGTGCTGCGGAATAAATTCCGCGCTCCGTTCCTGCAAAAAAACCCCGGAAACATCCGCCCCGCTGGCATCGTTACGCGCTGTTCCTCAACCGCATGAAACGATTCCTCACCTGCCTCCTCCTCTCCACCGCTGCTCTCCGTGCGGATGATGCCGCCGATCTGATCTCCCAGTCCGGGGTCAAGGGCGGGATCGTCGTCCATGTGGGCTGTGGCGATGGCAAGACCACCCTGGCTCTGCGCGCCAGCGAGCGCTACCAGGTGCAGGGGCTCACGCAGGATGCAGCGGCGCTGCCCGCCATTCGCGAGTCGATCCACCAGACCGGCAAATACGGCCCCGTGGCCGTGGACACCTGGACGGGCCAGCATCTGCCCTACATCGAGAATTACGTGAACCTCCTCGTGCTGGAAGACGCGGCCGCCGTTTCCAAGGCGGAGATCGACCGCGTGCTCACCCCGCTGGGCGTGGCCATGGTGCGGAAGAAAGGCGGCGGCTGGGACAAGATCGTGAAGCCCTGGCCCAAGGGCATGGATGAATGGACGCACTATGCGTATGACTCGAAGGGCAATCCCACTTCCAAGGACATGCTCACCGGCCCGCCCTCCCGCATGCAGTGGGTGGGAAATCCGCGCTGGAGCCGCCACCACGACCGCATGTCCTCCGTCAGTGCGGAGGTCAGCTCCCAGGGCCGCATCTTCTACATCATGGACGAGGGCAGCCGCATCTCCATCCTCATGCCGGCCAAGTTTGCGCTGATCGCGCGCGATGCTTTTAACGGCACCGTCTTGTGGAAAAAGCCCATCCCGCAGTGGAGCACCCACCTCTGGCCGCTGAAGTCCGGCCCCACGCAGCTCGCACGCCGCCTCGCCGCCATCGGCGACAAAGTGTACGTCACCCTCGGCATCAGCGATCCCATCACCTGCCTCGATGGCGCGACGGGCGAGGTGGTGCGCGACTACCCGCAGACCAAGGGCGCTGAGGAGCTGCTCTACCGCAATGGCACCCTCTACGCGCTGGTGAACCCCGAGCCCTGGCGTCTCAATGAAGAATTCGCCGTGAAGCAGCAGAGCGACCAGAAGCGCGTGGAGACGGAGTTCAACTGGGACGGCAAAACCCGCCACCTCATGGCCATCGATGCCGAGAGCGGCAAGACGATCTGGAAAGCCGATGACAAGGTGGGGCCCATCACGATCGCCCTGGATGACAAGCGCATGGTCTATTACAATGGCGATGGCCTCACCAGCCGCGATGTGAGGACGGGCAAGGTGCTCTTTGCCGATGTGCCCGAGGCACGCCGCAAGCTCTATGAGTTCAACTTCGCCCCGCGTGTGGTGCTCAATGACGATGTGATCCTCTATGCCGGCGGCGATGGATTGATGAAGGGTATCAACGCGGACACCGGCAAGGAGCTGTGGTCTTCCTCCCACGAGAAGAGCGGCTACCGCAGCATGGAGGATGTCATTGTAGCACAGGGTCTGGTATGGAATGCCGGCACCACGCAGGGAAATCAGACCGGCGAGTACACCGGGCGCGATCCGCTCACGGGTGCGGTGAAAAAGCAGTTCTACCCCGACGTGCCGCAGGGCACCTACTGGTTCCACCACCGCTGCTACATGGCCAAGGCCACGGAGAAGTACATCATCCCCTCCCGCACCGGCATCGAGTATGTGGACATGGACAAGCAGCACTGGGACCTCAACCACTGGGTGCGCGGCGCCTGCCTCTACGGCGTGCTGCCCTGCAATGGCCTGACCTACGCCGGCCCGCACAACTGCGCCTGCTACCCTGAAGCGAAGCTGGACGGCATGGCCGCCATGGCCTCCGCCCCGCGCTACCCCATGCCGCCTCACACCGCCGACAGCGCCCGCCTGACCAAAGGCCCCGCGTATGCCGAGCCCATCGAGGAAAAGCCCGCCGATGCCAAAGACTGGCCCACCTACCGCTCTGACAATGCGCGTAGCGGCTACTCCAATCAGGATCTGAAGAAGGATCTCGGCATGGCCTGGGAGGTCAAGCTCACGCCACCGCTCAGCACCACCACCACGGCTGCGGGGCTCACCTTTGTGTCGGAGGTGGACAAGCACACGCTGCATGCCATCGACTCCGCCACGGGCAAGGAGGCATGGCATTTCATCGCCGGTGGTCGCATGGACTCACCGCCCACCTACTGGCAGGGCCGCGTGTACGTCGGTGGCAATGACGGCAACGTGTACTGCCTGCGTGCCAAAGACGGCGCGCTGGTGTGGAAGTTCCAAGGCGCACCCGTGATGATGAGCCACGGCGCGTGGGAGATGATGGAGAGCGTGTGGCCCGTGCACGGCAGCGTGCTGGTGGAAAACGGGCTCGTCAGCTTCGTCTCCGGCCACTCCTGCTTCCTGGATGGCGGCCTGTGGTTCTACCGCATCGACGCCAAGACCGGCGAGATGAAGGTGAAGGTGAACTACGACGACCGCGACCCCGAAACCGGCGGCGATTTGAACGACCGCCACAAGACCCTGCAGATGCCCGTGGCGCTGAACGACATCCTCAGCAGCGATGGCAAGTGGACCTTCCTCCGCACCCAGAAGATCGACCCCGCCGGACTGCGCGTGGAGGTCGGCCCTGTGAGCGGCGACTTTGACAAGCAGGGCGGCGCGCACAAAGGCGAGGGCAAGCACCTCTTTGCGCCGATGGGCTTTCTCGACGACTCCAATTTCCACCGCAGCTACTGGGTCTATGGCAAGAGCTTTGCCGGTGGCCACGGCGGTTACTTCCAGGCAGGCAAGTACGCGCCTGCGGGCCGCATCCTGGTGCACGATGACAAGAACGTGTACTCCTACGGACGCGAGGCGCAGTACTACAAGTGGACCACCACCATGGAGTACACCCTCTACGCCACCTCCAAGGAGCCGCCGGACGAAGCCTACGACACCGAAAGCGCCACCACCGAGCGCAAGGGCAACAGCGTGGTGCTGGACAAAGACGGCAAGCCTCTGGCCGTGCAGCCTGCCAAGGAAACCCAGGTGGGCCACAGCGAAACTCTCAAAGCCCAGGCCGAAGCCCGCAAGAAGGGCAAGGGCAAAGGCGGCGAAGCCAAGGGCAATGCCAAAGGCGGAGCCAAGGCCAAGGGCGCGCCGCTGCCCGGCAGCGTGCAGTTCCCCGATGTGCCTGCGCTTGATCCTAAGGAGACCGCCATCACCGTGGAAGCCTGGGTGCTGCCAGACAAGCCCAGCGGCACGATCATCAATCACGGCGGCCCGCGCCTCGGTGTGGGGCTCGATTTCCATGATCGCAAGCCGCAGTTCCACATCCGCGACGACAGCAAGGTCAGCACCATCGTTTCCGCCGAGGCCTTTGGCGAAGGCTGGCACCACATCGCAGGCGTGCTGGCGGCAGACAAGAAGATGAGCCTCTACATCGACGGCAAGCTGGTGGCCGAAGGCACCGCCGGAAACCTCATCTCCGCCAAGCCCGCCAACCCGCTCATCGTGGGCAATGGCAGCGGCGTGGCCGAGGAGAGCGCCGGAGCCTACAGCGGTCTGCTGGATCAGCTGGCCATCTACCACAAGGCCCTCACCGCCGCCGAGGTGCAGCGCCGCTTTGAAGAGCCGGACACCAAACCCGCCGACGCCGTGCTGGTGTGCAACTTTGACAACGGCGACTCCCGCGACAGCTCCGGCAATGAAGTCCACGGCGTGGGCGCAGGCGTGGAGTCTGGCAAGGGCAAGGTGGGCGGCGCGCTCTGGTTCAAAGGCGATGCCGCAGGTGGCGGCAAGGGTGGCAAAAACAGCGGCAGCTTTGTGAAGCACACCTGGGACCGCTTTGTGCCCATCGTGGCCCGCAGCATGGCGCTGGCCGGCAAGACCGTGCTCGTCAGCGGCGCGCCCGACATGATCGACGAAGAGTACGCCTTTGAGCGCCTCGCCGCCAAGGACCCCGCCATCCTGCAGGAGCTCAAAGAGCAGGACGAAGCCCTGGACGGCAAACGCGGCGCCAAGATGTGGGCCGTGAACACCGAAACCGGCGAGCAAAGCACCGGCCTGGAACTCACCAGCCCGCCTGTGTGGGACGGCATCACCGTCGCCCAGGGCTGCGTCTTTGTGAGCACCATGGATGGAAGGGTGCAGTGCTTTGGGAAGTGAGGGAGCGGCAAATGACTAATGAGTAAATCCGAATGACGAAATAATGCCGAATGCCGACGCGCTCTCCGGAACGTAGGTTGGGTGTGTTTGGCGCATGCCGATTTCTTAGCCACATGCAACCCCCTCCGCCAAACCGCCCGACCACCAGGACGTCCGTACGCCGTGGTGTTTGCAGCGCGCTGATGGACGGGCGGGCTTGCGCCACACCCATCCTACAATCACGCGCCACACGCCCATCATTCGTCATTTGACCCTCGTCATTATCTAGTCATTCGGGCTTACTCATTCGTCATTCGTCCCCCCCCCCATGCGCCTCGTTTCCCTCCTCATCGCTCTCGGCACCAGCGCCGCCTGCGCCTGCACCATCCCGGTGTTCCGCTTTGCGCTGGACCGCTGGGAGGCCGACAAATTCCACCTCGTCATGCCTGCCGCCGTCTCGCAGACACCCGAGGTGCAGGACCTGCTGCGCCCCCTGCGTGCCAATGGCAAGGCCAACCTCGACTTCTCCACCTCCAAGGACCCCGCGCAGCAGGACACCGTGCTGCGCTACTCCCGGGGCGATGGCGAAAAGCAGGTCTGGTCCGGCAAGCTGGACGCCGCCAGCCTCGCCGCCGTGCTGGACTCTCCCGCACGGCAAAAGCTCGTGCAGCAGATCCTCGCCGGAGACTCCATCATCTGGGTCATCGCCGACAGCGGTTCGCCGCTGGACACCGCCGAAGCCGAGCGCGTGGAGAAGCGGCTCAAATTCCTCGAACAAGTCGCCTCACTGCCCATCCAGGACCCAAACGACCCCGACAGCCAGCTCGGCCCCGGCCCGGCCTTGAAGCTGAAATTCACCACCCTCCGCCTGCGGCGCGACGACCCCGCCGAGACCCTGCTGCTGCGCATGATCGCCGGACCCAAGACCGCCTTTGATCCCGCCACCACCAGCTTTGCCGGCGCGGTGTTTGGCCGTGGCCGCGTGCTCGGCGCCTGGCCCCTGAGCATCCTCGACGACGCCTCGCTGGAGGACGCCTGCATGTTCCTGGTGGGCCGCTGCGGCTGCCGCCTCAAAAACGAAAGCCCCGGCTGGGATATCCTCCTCAATATCGACTGGGAAAAAGCCCTCGCCAAAGCCTCCACCGCTCCCGCCTCGGCAGAGGCCGCTCCAGCTGCCCAACCCGCGCCCGCCATGGCCGCCGCTGTCACCGCCGACATCAAGCTCAGCCCCGCCGCCACCGCAGCTCCTGCCACCGCGCCCACGCCCGCCCCTGCGCCAGCAGCCCCCGTCAAAGCAGCTGCAGTGCCCGAAGTCGTCGCCATCATTCCCGACCATTCCTCTTCCGGCACCACCACCGCCGCGCCTGCTGCCAGCAATCCCAAAGCCGCGCTCATCCTCGGCATCGCCGCCAGCTTGGCCATCATCCTTCTCATCCCACGCTGGCTGCGGAAGTGAGCAGCATGTGCGCTTGGCAGCGCGCTGGCTTATTTGGAGTGCGGTCGCGGAGGGAGGAACGACCGCAGCTACCGCTTTGCGTGGGCGGGACGGTTGGCGAATTTCTTGGAGCCATGAGAGGCAGGGGCTCTCGGGAGTGGTGGGACGCTCGCAGGCCGGGGAGCCCCACGCACGCCACGAGACGCTCGAAAGCGGTAGCTCCGATGCACGCCTGCGCCGTGCATCTTCGCGACCGCACTCCAAATTTGCCCTCGTGCTTTCGCAGCAGGATATGGACTGCGGTCGCGGAGGGAGGAACGACCGCAGCTACCGCTTTCCGAAGGCTGGATGAGAGTGCGAGTGCCTGGAAGTTTTCGAAGGCAGAGGCTCTCGGGAGGGGTGGGACGCTCGCAGGCCGGGGAGCACACGCACGCCACGAGACGCTCGAAAGCGGTGGCTCCGATGCAGGCTTGCGCCTCGCATCTGCGCAACCGCATTGATTCGCTGCGCTCACCCCTTCGGGGCAGCCTGCGGCTGTCTATCTCCGCTTCGCTACGGTTCCAAATTGGCTTCGCTTCCAAATTCGCCCTCGTGCTTGTGCCAGCATCTACTCCCCCACCCTCACTGCGGGCTGAGGAAGAAGGTGCCTTTGCGGCGGCGGTGGGGCAGCAGCTCGTCGGCCTGGGCCTGAAGCACGCACTGGAGACCCAGGCGGATGGCGGCATGGCGGTTTTCCACGCGCAGCTTGTGGAAGATGCTCTCCACATGGCCTTTTACGGTGTCGATGCGCACCTTGAGGATGGTGGCGATCTCTGGATTGCGCTTTCCTTCCACGATCCAGTAAAAGACCTCCATCTCCCGGGGGCTGAGGCCCAGGCCGCTGAAGTGGGTGATGTGCGGCTCGCCAGCCTGGCTGCGGGCACGGCCGAGCGCACGCGCATTGCGCAGGTGCGGGAGGAGCAGGGTGAGCACAGAGCGCTCCTCTTCGGTGAAGTCCACGCCCTGGCGCTGCACGCTGAGAAAGAGGCTGCCGCCGCTGGTTTCGTCGGCGCAGAGGGGGATGGCGAAGAGGCTGCCGCCGCTGGTTTCGTCGGCGCAGAGGGGGATGGCGCAGTGGTTGTCCAGCCCGGCGGGGCGGTAGGTGGTGGCGTAGATGTCCAGGTCGCGGAACTGGCGGCGGCTGAAGAAGTCGCGCAGAAAGAGCACGCCGCCACCGCGCACGGAGAGGTCGGACTTCCAGAGGTCGTAGCGGTTCTTGACCTGCATGTAGTTCATGAGCACGTCCAGAGAGGGCGCGTTATCGTCTGAGAAAACGATGTCAAAGGCGCCGGTGGCGTGCGCTTTGGAGTAGGTGATGAACTCCCCGGGGACGAGCGCCTTGACGGCATCGATGGCGCGGGGGACGCAGCACGGACTCCAGGCGGCTCCAAGAATGCGAGGAAAGAGGTGGCGGGTGGGAGTTCAAAGGGAGGCGTGGATTTTGGGTATAGCAAACTCTGCCCCGGGTGGCAATACGCCTATGCAGGCGTGGCCTGGAAAACACCCCACCAAAGGGGGGTTTAGCGCAGCAGGGCGGCTCCTACTGTGGCGCACTCCTCCTCTCATGCCCTGCCCCCGCCCTTTTCATGCCCTGCTCTCCGCCTTTCACTCCACGCGCCTCGTGCGTGGCATGCTGCTGGCCTGCCTGCTGGGTGCCACAGCACGAGCGGCGGACCTGATCCCCTACGGGACGGCGGCAGGTGACACGGCGATGGGAAAGGCGGATGACGCCTCTGTGAACGTCTCCTGGCAGAACCTGGGGCCGGGGGGCAGCACGCCGCTGCTGAACTTTGCCGGCAAGAGCTACACCAGCATCTACGTTAACAACAACGGCTGCCTCTCGTTTGGCCAGGCCATCCCCGCATATACACCCATCCTCTTTCCCTATTCGTCTACGCCGATCATTGCCCCGCTGTGGTGCGATGTGGATACGCGCGGCACGGGCGGCGGCACGGTATGGTACCGCCTGGAGCAGGATGCGGGAGATCTGGCGCAGATCAGCACGCAGATCACCTCCAGCGTGCCTACGGCGGCGGGGTTTCAGGCCACGTATGCCTTCATCGCCACATGGGACCACGTGGGCTACTATGCCAGCAAGGTGGACAAGCTGAACACCTTTCAGGCGGTGGTGGCCTCCAACGGCCTGCAGAGCTACGTGATGTTTATCTACCCGGAGAATGGGATCAACTGGCTGAAGGGAGATGCCTCCGGCCCCGGATATCCCGGCATGGGACTCGATGGCGGGGACAGGGTGGCGTATTATAATCATCCGCTCGCAGGCACAGCTGATCTCACCACCCTGCCCACGCTGAGCAACACGACTCCGGCTGTGTCCGGCCTCTTCATCTTCCGCATCGATGGCAGCACCATCACGGAAGTGCCCGCCGCCCCCACGACAGGCACGGTCACGGCCACCAGCAGCACCAACAACTGGAGCACCAGCAGCGGCACCTGGACCGGCGATGCCACCACGTGGCGGAATGGACTCAACGCCATCTGGAACGGCCCAGCGCGCACGGTGATCCTGGACAACGTGACGGCGAACAATCTGCAGCTCAACGCCTCGGGCTTCACCTTCAACTCTTCCTCCAGCCCGGGCGTTCAGTTTAACAAGCTCCTGCTCACCGCCCCGACAGACGAGGTCACTTTCGCCAGCGGCGGGGTCATCATTCCCAATGCAGCAGATGCGGTGACGCAGGGCACGCTGAAGTTTCAGAACACCACGGTGCTGGTGGCGCGTGGCACGGGCACGATCAATGGCGGCACGATCTACCTGCGCAACACGGCGCGGCTGCTCTCCTACTCCGCGGATGCCATCACCAGCCAGACGGCGCTGATTTTTGACAGCAGCTTTGGCAGCCCGGGCGGCACGCTGGACCTGCGCGGCATCGGTGCCACGGCGGGCACGATCAATTCGGTGAGCACGGGCGGGCTGATCACCAACAGCGGCAGCGCGGTGGCGGCGCTGAATGTGGCGGGGGCTGGCAGCAGCGACTTCCGCGGGCAGATCGTGAACGGCACGGCGGCCAGTGCGCTGACCAAGAGCGGCGCGGGCACGCTGACGCTCTACGGCACCAACACCTACACCGGGCCCACCAGCATCTCCGCCGGCACGCTGCGCCTGGCGGCGGCCCCTACCCTGCCTGCGGCCAGTGTGGTGACGCTCTCCGCCGGGGCCACGCTGGACCTGGGCGGCTATGCCCACACCTTTCCCGCCAGCACCGGAGACGGCACGCTGGCCATGGGTGCCGGTACGGCTACGTATAACTTAACGACGGATGCCACGATGAACACGGTGCTCACGGGCACGGGCGGCTTTGTCAAAACCGGCAGCGCCGCGCTGACGCTGAATGCCGCAACCAGCCACACCGGCCCGACGACGCTCTCCGCCGGCACGCTGCGCCTGGGGGTGAATGATGCGCTGGCCACCTGCTCGGCGGTGTTTGTAAACGGCAGTGCCACGCTGGATCTCAACGGCCATGACCAGACGGTGACGAATCTGGACTCGTACAATGCGGGCACCGGCCAGTTTGACTCCAGCACGGTGATGCTGGGCGGGGCGCGGCTGAAGAACGTGGCGGCGGTGACGAACAACTGGGCGGGAAACATCACCGGCACGGGCACCTTTGAAAAAAGCGGGCCGGAGCCCATGCACTGGCTGTGGGGCGGCAGCAGCTTCAGCGGCGCGCTGGTCATCACGCAGGGGGTGCTCTCTGCAGACGCGGTGAATGTGCTGAGCCCGAATGCGGGCGTGGCCGTGGCCAGTGGCGCCACGCTGTGGCTGGGCGGTGCCTCGCAGACGGTGGGTGCGCTCTCTGGCGCGGGCGCGGTGGCCATCGGCGCAGGCTGCACCTTCACCGTGGGCGCGGGAGATGGCTCTGGCGAATTCAGCGGCAGCCTCTCCGGCACAGGTGCACTGGCCAAGACCGGCACCGGCACGCAGACGCTCAGCGGCAGCAGCAGCTTCAGCGGCGCCACCTTCGTCCTGGGTGGCACGCTGGCGGTGACTGCGGGCGGGGTGCTGAGCACGCCGGAGGCGGGCATGGTGGTGGCCAGCACAGGCAGCGGGAATTTCGTGCTGGCAGGCGGCACGGTGACCACCCAGGCGGTGATCCTGGGGCACGATGGCGGCAGCGCCAACGCCGTGCTGAATGGCGGCACGCTGACCACCGGAGAGATCGCGCGGTGGTCGGTGACCAGCGGCATCGTCTTCAATGGCGCCACGCTGCGGGCGCTGGCAGACACCAGCGTGCTGCTGAATGGCTTTACCACCGGCTCGGCGGAGATCCAGGCCGGTGGACTCATCATCGACACCAATGGCTTTACCGTATCCACCGTGGCGGAGCTGAGCGGCAGCGGCACACTGACCAAGACAGGCGCGGGCAGCCTGAGCCTGGCGGGTGCCTTTGGCCACACTGGAAACACCGTCGTGGCGGCAGGCACGCTGAGCCTCGGCTCCGCGCGCCTGGCAGACAGCGGGCAGGTCTCTGTGAGCGCCGGGGCGGTGCTGCACCTGGCCTTTTCCGGCACCGACACCGTGCGCGCCCTGACGCTGGCGGGTGTGCAGCACCTGAGCGGCACGTGGGGCGGCATCGGCTCCGGCGCGCAGCATGAGAGCGCGCTGATCACCGGCCCCGGCCTGCTGGTGGTGGTGAATGAGGTGATCTCCTGGATGAGCGACAACGGCCTCAGCGCCTCCACCCTGGCGGCGGATGACGACGGCGACGGACTGCCCAATGCGCTGGAGTACTGCCTGGGCACCTCCCCCACGCAGCGCAGCACCGCCACCACTGCCACGACGCTGCAGGGCAGTGTGCTCAGATTTTCCTACCCACGCCGCAAGGGCGGCAGCCTCGTGACCTCCGTGGTGGAGTGGAGCGACGACCTGAGCACCTGGAGCAGCGCCGGCGTGGGCCCACCCGCCGTGCAGGCCGATCTAGGCACGGCCGAGAGCGTGAGCGTGGACATCGCCGTGCCCGAGAGCACGCGACGACGCTTTGTGCGCCTGCGAGTGGTGGTGCCCGCAAGCCCGTGAGGCCGAAGAGACTTCCGCAAGGCCATCAAGGGCGTGCAGCGCAGGCTCAGCCACCTGCCCAACGAGGCGGTGGAAGGGCAGCACGACGACCGATGCCCGGAGAGGTTTCATACCACAATCTGTTGAAAACAGGTCTGACTCTGAGTCGGCAAAGCCTCACCGCTGCAGACCGCCGGGAGGCGGGGCTTTTGGAATGGGGGATCGCGATAAGGTGGCAGGCTGCTTGGGAACAAAGGATTCCAGGGACGCGCACAGCGCATCCCTACCATCCAGAGTAGCGCGTGCCAAGGGGCTGGTAGGGCACCGCTGTGCCGGGGCCGCATTTTCGGGTCTGTG